>Ga0209768_10000075_pt1 | contig 59999 bp, 55 predicted proteins | sample LauGreSBDMM110SD_3_FD_187564 | JGI IMG/M metagenome (GOLD analysis project Ga0209768, IMG submission 187564) | Freshwater lake microbial communities from Lake Michigan, USA - Sp13.BD.MM110.SD (SPAdes) (version 2) | ecosystem: Environmental > Aquatic > Freshwater > Lake | place: Lake Michigan... | reverse complement strand
CGGTGATGCTTGAGCCCTCACTGGCGTTTTACATCTGTTTATTCGGCATCATGAAAGCCGGTTCCATTGCTGTGCCGCTCTTCACTTTGTTTGGCCCTGACGGTTTAAATCTTAGAATCGCTGACTGCCTGCCCAGCCTATTGTTTACTAACTCAGAAAAAATCAGCATTGTTTCTGCCGACTACCAAGCGCGCACCGTCTTGGCCGACCACGCTCTGATGGCTTCTTTAGCGCAATACCCCAATACCTTTACACCCGCGACCAACGCCACTGACTACGCCATGTATCAGTACACCTCGGGCACCACGCGAGAACTCCCTGAGGCAGTCAAACATACGCATCGGTCAATCGTTACACTGATGGTGGCCGCGCTTTACGGTACGGGGCTTCGGCCTGGCGATCGCTTCATGTGCCCCTCTTCGCCCGCATGGGGGCATGGGCTATGGCATGGCACGCTCGCGCCTATGGCGCTGGGTCTCACCATTGGCTCTTTTGCCGGAAAATTCAACGCTGCAGTGTTATTAAAAGGGCTGTCCACTCATCGCTTTACCAATATTTCAGCTGCTGCTACGCACTACCGCATGATGAAGAATTCAGGCTCTGCCTCTGACTATCAATATTCGTTTCAAAAAATGTCGTTCACTGGCGAACCTATTGACAGCGCGACAGAAGAGTTCATCGAACACACCTTCGGGCAGAAGGTCTGCAGCATGTACGGCACGACCGAAATTGGCGTCATTCTGGTGAGCTATCCCGGCGCTGAAGACTTTGCGCATAAGCCTGGATCTCTGGGTAAGGCAATTCCGGGCGCGCAGGTACAAGTGCAAGACGCAACCGGACTGCCTTGCCCGCCCGACGTCATCGGTGAAATCAAAGTGTGGCGCAAAGGTCAGTGGCTTGCCACGAAAGATCTTGGGCATGTAGACGCTGAAGGATATTTCTTTCATGGCGGTCGCGCCGACGACGTCATCATTTCTGCTGGTTGGACGATGAGTGCTGTTGAGATCGAAGATGCCATTCTGAAGCATCCCGACGCGCTTGAGGCCGCAGCGATCGGCGTACCTGATAGCCTGCGCGGCCAAGCCGTCAAAGCATTTGTGGTTAGCCAACGTCCAGGAGACGAAACGTTTATTCAAGAAATCCAAGATTTAGTCAGAACACGTTTAAGCCAACACGAATATCCCCGACAGATTGTCTTCGTGCCCGAACTTCCAAAAACGCCTGCCGGAAAAATCCACCGAAAAAAACTTCGAGAGGCAGAGGTGTGACCGCACAACAAACGCCACACTTAACACTGAGCGCTACCCTTGCAAACCCAAATTACCAATTACCAGAGCAATGATAGGCCTTGCTCAAAACTTCTCACACACACGACGATTGTTTAACGTATTTGAAAACAATTTTCATCGTCTAGCTTAAAAGAAATCATCAGGAGATCTATATGTCATCAGAATTAATCGGCCAGCGCAGTTTTCCAAAAATTACTGCACAAGGGCTTGAAGATCTGCAGCGACGCATTGGTGTCAAAATCGGCGCAACCGCCGAACCTTGGTGCTACGAAGCCACCCGCGACAACATTCGCCACTACGCGCACGGCATCGGTGACGACAATCCTTTATGGTGCGACCCAGAGTACGCCGCCAAAACTAGCCACGGCACCCTCATTGCGCTACCAAGTTTTTTGTATTCAACAAGCCGGATTGTGTCGGGCTATGTGGGTGGCTTACCCGGCGTGCACGCGATGTGGTCGGGTTCGAACTGGATTTGGCATCAACACGCCAAACGCAATGACGTCATCAGTACTGAGGCGTACCTGAAAGACCTCGTCGAGCACGACACTCGCTTTGCTGGCAAAGCGATTCAGCAAACGTATCACGTCGATTTTTTCAATCAAACAGGCGACAAACTTGCCGAGGCTGATACCTGGTGCTTTCGCACCGAGCGTGATCACGCGCGCGAGAAGGGAACCAAATACACAGAAGTACAAGAAAAAGGTGTTGTCCCTTACACCGATGAGCAATTGAAAGAAGCCTACAAGCTCTACGCCACTGAAGAGATTCGCGGTGCCAACACGCGCTATTGGGACGACGTACAAGAAGGCGACGAATTGCCAGTCTTATTCAAAGGCCCGATGACCGTCACTGGTTTTATCGCCTACGCGCAAGGCTGGGGTGGGCTTTATATTCGTGCCAATAAACTCGCCTGGCAGTTGATCGACGCGCATCCGGGCGTAGGCATTAAAAATCGCTTCGGCGTGCCAGACGTACCAGAGCGCGTGCACTGGGAAGAAGAATTTGCCCTTGAAGTCGGCGCACCTGGCGCCTACGATTACGGCCCAGAGCGCAGCTCGTGGCTGATGCATCAAATGACGAACTGGATGGGAGACGAAGGCTTTTTGCGTCAGGCTGATTGCAAAATTCGCCGCCATAACCCAGCAGGCGATATGCTGTTTATTCGCGCTAAAGTCACAAAGAAATATAAAGAAGGCGACCGTCATCTTGTTGCCATCGCACAAGAGGCTCACAACCAAAATAATGAGCTGTCAGTCTTAGGCTCTTGTATCGTGCAACTGCCAACTCGAGGCTAAGCCCATGCCCGCATCCTTCGATAACGGTCAACGTCCCAACGCTACGGGAGAGAGCCCTCTGACGGGTGCAGCATGGCTTGATAAAAATGCTAAACAGGGCTCTTTGGTCGGTTTACGCGTGCTAGATCTCTCGCGCGTCTTAGCAGGCCCTCTGTGTGCACAAATGTTGTCCGACCATGGTGCCGATGTGATCAAGATCGAAGCCCCACAAGGCGACGAAACGCGATTACTCGGACCACCTTTCGTTGAGCCCGGACAGGCGGCTTACTTTTCAGCAATCAATCGCGGCAAACGCGGCCTGAGTTTAGATCTCAGCAAACCCACCGACCGTGCGATTCTTGAAGCGTTATTGGTGAACGCCGATGTGCTAATCGAAAATTTTGTCCCAGGCACGATGGCAAAATGGGGGCTCGGCTACGACGAGTATCTAGCAACGGCCTTTCCGAAACTGATTTACTGCAGCATCTCAGGCTTTGGCGGCAGCGGCCCCTTAGCGAACTTGCCTGGCTATGACGCCGTCCTGCAAGCCATGTGCGGCCTCATGAGTATCAATGGCGACCCGCAAGCGGGCCCCACCCGAATCGGGGTGCCGGTAGTAGACCAGGTGACGGGCTACAACGCCTTTTCTGGGATCATGATGGCGCTTTGGGCTCGGATACGAACCGGGCAAGGTCAACGGGTTGAAGCCACACTGTTCGACTCAGCCTTAAGCATGCTGATTCCACACGCGGCGAACTGGATGAACTCTGGCAACACCCCTGCGTTAACCGGTAGTGCGCACCCCAATATCCCAACTTACAACCGCTTTGAAGTCGGTGACGGTCAAATATTTTTAGGGATCGTCAACGAAGGACAATTTAAAAAGTTCTGCAAACATATCCAGCGCGAAGACCTGCTGAGCAATCCCCTGTTTGACAGCAACGCGAGCCGCATGACAAACCGCGACGCCCTGCGCCATGAAATGGAAGTCGCGCTTAAAGACTTTAAGCGGGCTGAACTATGCAAAGATCTGATGGCGCTCGGCGTAGCCGCAGGCCCTGTTCACACCGTACCTGAGGCCTTTCAACAACCGCACACCGCGGCGCGTGACATGTTTATTCAGCGAGATGACTATCAAGGCGTTGGACTGCCCATCAAGTTATCAAAAACACCCGGGTCGGCGGGGGTGCGCCCGCCCCGCTTGGGCGAACATAATTCTGACATTATTCGCTGAAGGCCTGGCTAGCTAGGGGTAAGCGATTGGCCCGTCCTTGTGACTAGCTAATGATAAGCGATTAGCCCGTCCTCGTGACCAGCTAGGGGTAAGCGATTAGTCCTTCCTTGCGGCGAGCTGTTTAAAATAGTCGACGACCAAACCATCATAGGTTTGACAAATAGCTGCCTTTTAAGCGAGACAACCATGAAATTCCCTACCCCATTCACAAGCGTGTTGACGAAGACGAGCGCTATTCTTTTAACTTGTGGCCTGATTTTCAGTGTTACTGCTCAAGCACAATCGAAATGGCCAGACAAAACGGTACGAATGATTGTTCCCGCTCCGCCAGGTAGCGCGCCTGATGGACAGGTTCGACTCATCGGACAAAAGCTCTCTGAAATGTGGGGGCAGACCGTGATCATTGAAAATGTCGTGGGCGCTGCAGGCAATATCGGCACCGATCGGGTTGCAAAAGCGGCACCCGATGGCTACACATTTCTGTACAACACGATTGGGCCCATCGCAGTCAATCCAACCCTCATGGCTGGAAAGATGCCTTACGACGTCGACAAAGACCTGATTCCGGTCAGCTTAGCGACGAAAACGCCTAACTTCATTACGGTGCATCCCTCGGTACCAGCCAATAATATGCAAGAGCTGATCGCACTAGCAAAAAAAGAGCCGAATAAAATTCGCTATGGCACGGCTGGCCCCGGCACCACGCAACACTTGACAGGCGAACTTCTGAACTTGGTTGCCGGCATCAAGATGACCAGCATCCCTTATAAATCGAGCGCGCAAATGACCACCGATGGCCTAGGCGGCCAGATTGAGGTCTTGATTCACAACACACCCGTCTTGCTGCCACATATCCGAGCCAACACGATTCGTGCGATTGGCATCACGAGCGTCGCCCGTTCACCCGCTCAACCAGAGGTACCCACGGTCATTGAACAAGGTATCAAAGACTTTGAAATCACAGCATGGTTTGGTCTCATGGCACCTGCCGGTACGCCCAAAGCCATCGTCGATCAGTTGTCAAAAAATGTCGCCGCTGTGCTGGCCACGCCTGACGTGAACAAGCGTATTAGCGATACAGCGACAGAAGTGATCGGCAGCACTCCAGCGTTTTATGCAGCCTTTATCAAAAGCGAAACTGCAAAATGGAAAGAAGTGATCATCAAAGCCAAGATGACACCCGATTGACATCAGCTGCAATGAAGACCGCTGGTCTTCATTGCGCTGCCCATTTTCTATTTGGCTTTCAATAGTTGCTGTGTCAACTCAACGCCCGTCGCTTTATTCACAAACTGTGACGTGGCAACTTGAGTCAGATCAACGTCGCCAGATTTATATAAGCCAGCCTTGACCATTTGCGTATAAAAATCTTGAATACGCTCGGTCTTCATCGCACCGATACCAAGCGTGCGCGCCTCGCCAGAGTCAACGATACCCTGTTGTTTCATCAGGCTAACCGAAGCCTCAACCTCAGCTGCCGATAGCTCAGGGTTATCTTTTAGCATCAGCGCCGTCGCGACCTTGCGATCACCGTACATAAAGTTGACCCACCCAAGAATCGATGCATCCACAAACTTTTGCACGAGCTCGGGTTTGTTTTTAACCGTATCGACACGGGTTTCAATGAGTGTGCTGTACGTTGAAAAACCATGATCTGCCAACAGATGCACGACAGGATCAAATTTGCCTTGCTCTTTGATGTAGATGGGTTCGGCTACCGAGTAACCCTGCTGGACTGACTTCGCGTTTGAGAGAAATGGCCCTAGGTTGAAGTTGTAAGGCTTCAAGGCCTCGTCTCGAAACCCATGCGTGACCTTCAACCACTGCCACCAGGTGAACTGACCGTCTTTGGCAATGTAGGCGACGGGCGCAGCCTTTAACGCCGCAAAGTTTTCGTAGCCTTGTCCTTTGTGCGCCATCAATGCCTGAGGATCTTTTTGAAACATTGCAGCCACCGCAACCACAGGCACTTTGTTCTTTACGTTGTCAAAACTGTGCAGCAAGTTACCCGTCATTAAAAAGTCAATGCGTCCCGCGGGCAAGAGCGGGCGATTGTTGACCTGCGGACCGCCTTGAATAATTTTGACATCCAAGCCATATTTTTTATAGGTGCCATCCGCGAGCGCCTGATAAAAGCCACCGTGAGCGGCTTGCGCTTTCCAGTTGGTCGCAAACGAGACGGCTTGTTGAGCCTGCGCAAGGCTTGTTGTCAACAGCACCGTCCCAAATGCCTTGAATAAAAATTTATACGACATGGGTTTCCTTTTTGATATAAATGTTTAGGCCACGCACACTCAACGAGGCATGTGGGTACGAACTAGGCTCAGCACCATTAAGCGACCACCCTCTTTGTTAGACCGAGCGTGGTCATTCGAAACTTGATTGCTGAACCAAAAGCTTTCTAGACAAAAAATTTAATATGAGAAATACCATAACACCTGTTGCCACCAGCAGCAGTAACGCCGCAAACATTTTAGGCGTCTCAGTTCGAAAACTTGCCTCAAGAATGCGCGATGCTAAACCCGTATCGCGACCCGCCGCGCCTGCAACCATTTCGGCGGTCACAGCACCAATCAAACTCAAGCCACCTGAAATTTTTACGCCCGCTAAAAAATACGGTAATGCTGAGGGTGCCCGCAGCAGGGCCAAGCGCTGCCACGGAGTCGCGCGATACAGCCGAAAAAGATCCAGCAAATTTTTGTCAATCGACCGCAAGCCAATCACAGTGTTTGACAAGATCGGAAAAAACGCCACGATCCAGGCGCACAGCAGCAAAGCGGCCATTGTGCTTTCGATATAGATGAGCATGAGCGGAGCCACCGCCACGATTGGCGTGACCTGCAGCACAACTGCTAGCGGAAACAAGGCACGCTCTGTGCTTGGCGAAAGCGCAAAGACTGACGCTATCAAGACGCCACCGAGACAAGCCAAACCCAAGGCACTGAGCGTAATTTTTACAGTAAACCACCAACTCCCTGCCAGCGAACTCCAGTTGGCGACAAGCGACTGAATGACGGCCGAGGGTGCGGGTAGTGTGTAAGCAGGAACTTCTGCCCACCAGACAAATAATTCCCAGCCCAAAAGTAGCGCTACACAGACCGCGGTCGGTAGAAAAATATTACCTAACTTCATCGCGGCTGCATCCCAACAGAGCTCGCCTCATCAAGTGCCTTGGTCAGCGTTTGGCAGTGATGGATGAAGACTGGCGCCTGACGAAAACTAACGTCTCGCGGATAGGGTTGCTCAATCTGTACCTCGGCGACCACCTTGCCAGGACGCGCACCCATCACGAGCACCCGTTGACTCAGAAAGACAGCTTCGGCCACGTTGTGCGTGACAAACATCGCGGACATTGACTGACCATGCCACCATTTCAGTAAGTCGACATTCAACCGCTGGCGAGTGATATCGTCTAGCGCCGCAAAGGGCTCATCCATCAGCAAGACTTGAGGCTGCGACACCAATGCGCGCGCGATCGACACCCGCATTTTCATCCCACCTGATAACTGCGCGGGGTAGGTATGATGAAACTCGCCAAGCCCGACCTGCTCAAGCACGCGAGTAATCACGACGTTCGCATCAAAGCGCGACTGACCTTGCAAGCGCAACGGCAGCCAGACATTATCAAACACGTTCGCCCAAGGCAGCAGTGTGGGCTCTTGAAACACGTACGCCGTCGATCGACCAGTTTGGTCTGTTTGCGCCGGCGAAACAACGGTGCCCTCTGTTGGCATGACCAAACCAGCGACCAACTTTAATACAGTGCTTTTTCCGCAACCAGACGGCCCCAGTATGGTGACAAACTCGCCTTGGGCCACACTCAACGAAACTCCCCCCAAGGCAAGCAGCCCTGAATCAAAACGCTTCGTCACGTGATTGAGTTCGATCATCGCAAGCTCCCTCGCAACGTCGTCGAGTTCGATCACTGAAGACACGCGTGTCGTCATAGGAGTTGCCGTTGATTGAAGAGGCGTAGGAATGCTGCGGGAAGATTAGCATGGGCGCCGCAGCTGTAGGCTGAAGAGCCTGAAGGACGGCTGCGCGCACTGGCCGTCGCCTAGAGCATGAGAAAGCTGCTGCTTATTTTTTTATGACACAGCTGTGACAGACAGCACCAAATTGGTGCAAACGCATCTGCATAGTGCAATCCTAGTGAGAAATCTAGAGATCACATCTCAGGGATCTGAATACCAGCTACAGAATACTGAGTGACCGGCCAAAACAGGCCCCACAAGATGACCTTTCAGACAATATTGCTTGTTCGGCAAGACATGGCACGTATCTTGCTTCCTATGTATTTGTAACTTACTCAATCATAGGGAGTTCAATATGTCTATCAGCCGTAAAGTCGTCGCCTCTTCCCTGGCCGCAGGGCTACTTTCTTGCGTAGCGCTGGGTAACCTTGCCGTTGCACAAACCGCCGCACCCGCTGCGCCAGCGGCCGCGCCAGCAGACCCAGGTCCCTTGACCGCAAACGTTTCGCTCACTAATGATTATCGCTATCGCGGCATTTCTCAATCAAACCTACTGCCAGCGATTCAAGGTGGCTTTGACTACGCCCATTCAAGCGGTTTTTATATTGGTAACTGGAACTCATCGATTAGCTGGATTTCAGATGCGGCCTCAGCCAGCGGTAATAGCGCCTCGGCACCGATTGAGATGGATTTTTACGCTGGCTACAAATACGAGTGGTCCAAAGGTTTCGCGGCCGATGTCGGCGTATTGCAATACTACTTTCCCACTACTGGCGCGACAGGCTTCACCACCAATCCAAACACCACTGAGTTGTATGCCGCTCAAAATTTCACCGTTGATTCAGTCACTGGCTTTCTGAAATTTTCGTATGCTGTGACCACCCTCTTTGGCTTTTCAAATAGCGCAGGTTCAAATTACACCGACCTCACTGTCAACTATGACACCGGCGTCTGGGGCCTCACACTGAACGCCCATGCCGGCTATCAATACGTGGCGGGCACTGCCAGCGGGGCCAGTGTTTCAAACAATAGTCTATATAGCTATACCGACTGGAAACTAGGCGTCACCAAAGACTTTGGCAGCGGCTTGAGTCTAGGGGTTGCCTATCTTGGCACGAACGCCAAAAAGGGTGCCTACGTCAACCCACAGGGTAAAGCCTTGGGCGGCGATACGGTCTTAGCCACATTAACTAAAACCTTTTAATTGTTAAGGGGACTGCCGTGAAATTGATCACAGCCATCATCAAACACTTCAAGCTTGACGAAGTGCGCTCTGCCCTCACTGCCATTGGCATCTCGGGCGTCACCGTGACCGAGGTCAAAGGCTTCGGTCGTCAAAAAGGCCACACTGAGCTGTATCGGGGCGCGGAGTATGTCGTCGACTTTCTACCCAAGATCAAACTCGAAGCGGCCGTGTCGGATGAACTTTTGGATCAGGCCCTGGAAGCAATTGAGAAGGCCGCTCGTACAGGAAAGATTGGGGACGGCAAAATATTCGTCACCCCGATCGATCATGTCATTCGCATTCGCACCGGTGAAACCGGCGCGTCAGCACTTTAAAGACGAGGTGTATTGTGTCAAATTGGTTAAATAAACTTTTAGCAACAGGCCTGTTAGCCGCCGTGATGGGTGTTGCGGGGCTTGCCTCAACCGGCCCCGCTTATGCCCAAGACGCTAAGCCTAGCGCCACAGCAACTGCGCCTGCGGCAACCGCTGCAGCGCCCGCCGCAACACCGGTCGCGATTGTGCCAAACAAAGGCGATACTGCCTGGATGTTGGTCTGTACTGCGCTCGTGCTTTTAATGACCCTACCCGGCTTGGCGCTTTTTTACGGTGGGTTAACTCGAAGCAAAAACGTCTTGTCGATCTTGATGCAATGCTTGGTTGTGTTTTCTCTGATCGTCGTGCTGTGGTCGATTTATGGCTACAGCTTGGCCTTTACCGAAGGCAATGCGTTTATCGGAAAATTCGACCGGCTATTTTTGGCGGGGATGACTCCTGAAGGGGTCGCGGCCACTTTCAGCAAAGGCGTTGCAATCCCTGAGTATGTGTTCATGGTGTTTCAGTGCGTCTTCGCAACCATCACCTGCTGCCTGATCGTTGGTGCCTTTGCAGAACGCGCAAAGTTCTCGGCCATCCTGCTGTTTATGGTGCTGTGGTTCACCTTTGCCTACCTGCCCATCGCGCACATGGTTTGGTTTTGGCCCGGACCAGACGACATCAAAGATGCCGCCTCGCTTGAAGCCATGAGCGCAAAAGCTGGCTGGTTATTTCAAAAGGGCGTACTCGACTTTGCAGGCGGCACTGTTGTTCACATCAATGCCGCAATCGCTGGTTTAGTGGGCTCGTTCGTGATCGGTAAACGTCTTGGTTTAGGTAAAGAATCCATGAAGCCGCACAACATGGTCCAAGTCATGATCGGTGCTGCGCTTCTATGGTTTGGCTGGTTTGGCTTTAACGCTGGCTCAGCGCTTGAGGCCAACGGCACAGCTGCCTTAGCCTTTGCCAATACCTTGCTGGCAACCGCAGCTGCAGTCTTAGCCTGGACGTTCGCAGAATGGCTATTGCGCGGCAAACCGTCGCTGTTAGGCGCCGCATCGGGCTGCGTTGCCGGCCTCGTTGGCATCACACCCGCCGCTGGATTTGTGGGCCCCATGGGTGCTCTGGCGATTGGTGCTGCAGCAGGCTTGCTCTGCATCTGGGGCGTCAGCGGTTTGAAAAAACTACTGGGCTCAGATGACAGCTTGGACGTGTTTGGTATTCACGGCGTTGCAGGGATCTTAGGTGCTCTGTTAACCGCTGTGTTTGCCTCACCAAAGCTAGGTGGCTCTGGGGTCTATGACTACGTTACCAACGCTGCGGCGCCAGACTACTCAATCGTTGACCAATTCTTGATTCAAGGTCAAAGCGTCTTGGTGACGATGGTGTGGTCGGGTGTCATTGCTTACGTTGCCTTCAAGATTGCAGATCTCGTATTCGGTTTACGTGTTCCTGAAGATCAAGAGCGTGAGGGGTTGGATATTACTTCACATGGCGAATCGGCCTACGAAAGCTAAGCGTTTTATTACGTTACGATGACAGTACGTACATGATGAAACTATTGTGTACGCGCTGATTTGTAAGAAATTTTGTTATTTTTTGCAAAATGTCACACATTTTTGCGTTTTCTAATGCACAATAACCTTTGTCTATTTTGTTAACTTAGTTCCATGAGGGGGCCCCCTCGGTCAATAATAGACATTCAGCAAACTCTGGAGAATAAACATGTCAGACGTAATCAATAACGGCGTTAAATTAGTTGGCGAAACAATGTTACCCGGCGCAAGCCTTATCCTAGACGGCAACCTCGTGAATGGTGCAGCCCACACTGCAGTTGCCGCAGCCGCCATGTACTTTATGGCTCCTTGGGCTGTTGTGTTGGTCGTAGCCGACTCGTTTTCAAAGTCAGTAACTGGCAAGAACCTTTGGGAACAGGTCAACATCGGCAATAAGCCTGCCGAAGCTCAAGTCGTTGCTGCTTAATATTTGCTAGCACGATCCTGTACGAAAAAATGCCCCGTTTTTGGGGCGTTTTTTTTGACTGACAAATAAAGTTCACCAAGTGTAGGCTAGGCGCGTACCCTCATCAATGGCACGCATCGCGTCTAACTCTGTTGCCACACGCGCACCACCAATCAAATTCAAGTGCCTGACCTTGCCATCAAGATCATTCGCCAAGTCTTGCTCAGAATCCTGGCCTGCGCACAACACAACGGTATCGATCGCCAACACCTGCGCCTCGCCGTTGACACTGTAGTGCAATCCTTGCTCATCGATTTTTTCATAAGTACAGCCGGACACGGCCGTCACACCGCGCTTAGTCAATTTGGTGCGGTGGATCCATCCGGTACTTTTGCCCAACCGCGCACCAGGTTTTTTGGTACCCCGTTGCAACATCACTACGGTGCGCTTTGAGCCTTCAGCAACCGGCGCCTGTAACCCGCCTTCCGACTGAATGCTCAGATCAACACCCCACTGATTCAAGAACGCTTGCGTGGTCTGTGGCGACGCTTGCACAGTCGTCAGCATCTCTGCCACGTCGTGTGCGATGCCACCCGTACCGATGATTGCCACGCGCTCGCCCACGTTCACTCGACCTAAGATCACATCGGCGTAACTCACTACTTTTACGTGCTCAATACCTTCGATCACAGGGGTGCGAGGCTTAATCCCCGTCGCAATCACAATTTGGTCAAAGCCCTGCGCCTGCAGAAAATCCGTTTCGACGCGTTGGTTCAAATGCACCTGTACGCCAGTCGTCGTCAGACGTTTATTGAAATAACGCACGAGCTCAGCAAACTCTTGCTCTTTGCCAGGGATGCGTCGCGCTAAATTCAACTGTCCGCCCACCTCGCTGTTGGCCTCAAATAACTGCACATGATGACCGCGCTCGGCGGCGGTAATCGCACAGGCTAAACCTGCAGGCCCGGCGCCCACCACCGCAACTTTCAATTTTTTTACAGGCGGTGTCGCCGTAAACTCGGTCTCGTGACACGCTTTGGGATTGACCAAACACGACGCAATTCGGTTAGTAAAAATATGATCTAAACATGCCTGATTGCAACCGATGCAGGTATTAATTTCATCGGTACGCCCTGTTGCTGCTTTAATCACAAAATCTGGATCGGCCAAGAAGGCGCGCGCAAGCGAAACCATATCTGCCTCACCGCGCTCAAGAATCTCTTCAGCAATTGTGGGCATATTGATACGATTTGAGGCTACCACCGGAATTGACACCACCTTTTTGAGTCGCGCGGCGGCAAACGCAAAGGCGGCACGCGGAACGCTCGTTGCGATGGTAGGCACCACCGACTCGTGCCAGCCGATGCCGGTATTCAAAACATCTGCCCCCGCTTGTTCAAGCGCTTGGGCAAGGCGATCAATTTCAGCGCCGGTTAAGCCGCCCTCGACTAAATCAATGGCCGAAATACGGTACATGATCAATAGGCCGGGGCCCACTCTCTCGCGTGTACGGCGCACGACCTCTACCGGAAACCGAATTCTGTTTTCAAGCGAACCACCCCAATCGTCTTCGCGCTTATTGGTACGCAGCGCAGTGAACTGCGTCATGAGATAGCCCTCAGAACCCATCACCTCAATACCGTCATAGCCCGCCTGCTGCGCCAGTACTGCGCACTGCACGAAGTCATCGATGGTTTGCTCGATCTGCTCAACCGTAAAGGCGCGAGGCTGGCGCGGATTGATCACTGAGCGCAGCGCGCTAGGGCCGATGATTTCATTATGCTTGGCATAAATGCCAGTGTGAAGAATTTGCAAAACAATCTTCGCACCCGCAGCATGTACAGCCTGCACAATAGGAATGTGTTGCTCAAGCTGTTCGGCCGAGTCAAGTACCCAAGCGCCCTCTTCAACGCGCCCGTCAAAATTGGGTGATACGCCCCCGGTCACAATGAGGCCGACGCCGCCTCGCGCCCGAGCCGCATAAAACTCAGCCAGGCGCTGCACCCCATCGTGTTCATTTTCAAGGCGCGTATGCAACGACCCCATAATGACGCGGTTCGGTAGCGTGTGTGCACCGACCTTGATCGGCGACAACATAAGTGGATACAACGACTGTGAGGCTTGACGCATAAGGCAATTGCTCTACTTGTAATAACGAAGATTGTTTAAGCGAACTTTAATCGATCTGTGGGATACCAAGGTCTCGAATCAGACTACGAAACTGATCGCGCTGACTTTTCACAAACATCCCCATCTGATCAAGCCCCATCGCGCGATAAGCAAGGCCAGCTTGCGCAAGTTGCTTTTGTATATCTGGATCAGTCAGCGCCTTGCCAAAAGACTGATGCAAAATCTTAACCACCTCTGGCTGCATGTCGGCCGGGCCAAAAATGCCTAGCCAGCCACCTGCTGGCGAAAATGGAAACTCAGGATAGCCACTTTCTGTCATGGTTGGCACCTCAGGTAACAGCGGCGTTCGTTGCGGCAAGGTGGTCACTAACACCTTGAGTCGGCCTTCTTTGGCGTGCATCAAGGGTGCCGTCGTTGCAAACATTGCCTGCACACGACCCGTAAGTAAATCGGCAGTCGCGGCTGTTTCGCCCTTGTAAGCCACCTGAACAACGTCAAGGTTCAAACTCTTTTTTAAGTAGGCAAACGTCAGCAAGCCTTGGTTATTGCCCGTTGCGTAATTTATTTTGCCTGGGTTCGCATGCGCATAAGCCACAAACTCTTTTAAACTTTTAACGGGTAGCTCGGGATGGACGTATAAAAAAAATGAAAAATCAACGACTCCTGAAATCGGCGTAAATTGAGTGCCCGGATCGAAAGGTGGCGCGCGTCTGAGCGCCGGAACGACAATCATTGAACCAGCGCCACCAAACAAAATGCGATACCCGTCAGGTGCAGATTTCATGACATCGAGAGAACCAATCATCCCCTCTGCCCCCGCCTTGTTTTCAACGACCACCTGTTGGCCAAGGTCTTTTCCAACTAAGCGCACCATAGCACGCGCAATGCCGTCAGAACTCCCTCCGGCCTGATAGGGTACAACCAGCGTAATTGGCTTCGTCGGAAAACCTTGCGCAGCAATCGCCGGCGCAACGCCCACCATCAAAACAGCAAGTACTTGCCTGATTATTTTTACGACGTGCGGTAATCTTTCATTTCGCGAGATGTCATTCATGTCAGCCCCTTGGCCAAAAAAATATTTTTAGACAGCTTGTTGATTTTTTATTTTTGTTTCTTGCCAGATGATTTTTTGACTGAAACGTCATCCAACTGCGAAACGTCGATACCTTCTTCTTTAAGCACCCGCCGTGCAATCGCAAACGCGTCGCGTCCAATTGGTATCCCACAGTACATACCAATATGTAATAAGATTTCGCGCAGTTGAAGCAGTGGAACTTTTGTGCGTGTTAAGGCAATTCGAAAATGCAATTCAAACTCTTCCATGCGACCAAGCCCTGCCAGCATTGACAGGTTGATCAGGCTGAGTTGCTGATGACTCAAAATACCGCGCGCCCAGGTTCGCCCCCAGAGCTGATTGTTTAAATATTCTTGCCACTCGTGATCGAACGGGTTTTTTTCTCTTAGCATGCCATCTACATATTGATCTCCGATGATGGCACGACGCGATGCATCGCCCACTTTTGTAAAGCCAGAATTTTTTGTCTTAACGCTCTTTGTTGCCATGATTGCTCTCGTTAGGTGGCCGTGCGCCACGCGTTATTTCGTTATAAAAAATTCGCTAACTTTCAGTGCACCCAGCAGGGTAGAACGCGACAGATCTCACAGATTCTTATGGCGCAATGCAACAAACGCCTAGTATTTTTCTTCTATTATGGACATCATGCCACTGCGCGTCTAGTGAGAAATTTAAACGGATGATCATTTCCTGCTAATCTTAGGTTACAAAAAAGCAAAGACATTTATTGTCGGGAGACTGTTGTGATGACATCATTCATTTTAAAAGCCCTTCAGACAACGCTGCCCTTGCGTGTCTTCGCAGTCTTTAGCCTGGCGGTCGCGTTCGGCTCTCCATGCGCAGCGGCTTACCCCGAAAAGGCCATCACAATTATCGTTGGTGCTGCACCGGGTGGCACAGGCGACCAAGCTGCACGCATTATTAGCGAAAAGCTTGGTGCCGAGCTTGGCACAACCGTCGTGATTGAGAACAAAGCAGGCGCGGGTGGTATCTTGGGGTCTCAGTATGTAGCACGCGCCAATCCCGACGGCTATACGATCATGATGGCAAATATTGGCTCGCACTCGATCAACTACAGCCTGTATAAAAAACTACCTTATACCCCTGAAGATTTCAGCGCCATCACGCTGGTGATTTCAAACCCTAATATCCTGGTCGTCAACAGCAGCACCCCCTTTAAAACGGTACAAGAGCTAGTCGCTGCAATCAAAAAGGATCCTAACCTTTACTCCTTTGGTTCGGCGGGTGCTGGGCAATCTCCGCACCTTTCAGGTGAAATGTTTATGCAACGTACTGGCATTCAGGTGCCACATATTCCATACAAAGGCGCGGGGCCTGCAACAGGTGCCTTACTTGGCAACCAGTTCACCTTCATGATTGCAACTGCGCCCAGCGTGATGGCTCAAATCAAGGGTGGCAAGCTGCGTGCGCTAGCCGTCACAAGTGATGTGCGCGCCCCTGAGTTACCCAACGTCCCCACCATGGCCGAGGCAGGCGTACCAAACATGTTGGTCACAGCGTGGTTTGGTCTGTTCGCTCCGGCGGCAACGCCGCAGGCGATTATCAACCGCTTGCAACAAGCCACGGTCAAAGTCTTAAATACCGCTGACATCCAAAATCGCTTCAAAGAAATGGGTGGTGTTGCAGGCGGCAATTCACCTGCAGAATTCAACACGTTTGTACGCACAGAGATTGCCAATTGGAAGCAAACCGTTGAGGCGGCTAAATTGAGTCTAGAGTAAAGCGTCTAGCAACTTCGCCCACAGAAGAGGTCTACATGATGTATGTCAAAGATTTGATCGCCCCCGCTACGGCTAAGCCAACCGTGTTGAAACAAGTTTGTTCTGCCAGTTGGTCTGGGCTCGTTGGTACGCTAGCCGCTGCAGCTTGTGTGGCGTTGCCGTTTACCGCACAAGCGCAACCCTATCCGAACAAGCCGATTACCTTTTATGTGTCATATGCTGCGGGCGCAACGACAGACATTACCGCTCGCGCCTTAGCCCGAGGTGCCGAGACCATTCTGGGCGTACCCATTACCGTTGAGAACAAGGGTGGGGGCGGAGGCACCGTTGCAGCCGGACTGCTGGTATCAAAAAAACCAGATGGCTACACAGTACTGATCGGCTCAACGTCAGCGATCACAACTCGCCCAGCCCTCATGAAAGTTAGCTACAAAGCGTCTGATATTGTAGGAGTCATGCAATATAGCTATTTTCATAACGGTTCAGTGGTGATACCCGCTGACAGCCCTTGGAAGACCTTTGAAGACTTCATTGAGGCCGCAAAAAAGAATCCAGGTATGTCTTACGCCACGGCAGGGGCCGGCGGTGTGGCAACAACCTCGCAACAAATGGGAGTTGAAGCTCTTAAACGCTGCAAGGGCCTAGACTTTAAGCATGTGCCAACTAAAGGTGGCACCGAAGCTAACACCATGTTAATGGGCAAGCACGTGAACTTCACTTCGGGCTCAGGGTCACACAATCCCTTAGTCGTTGACGGGGTATTTCGCCAATTAGTGCTGTTTCAAAGCATGCGTGACGAGAATTTTCCCGATGTTCGGACCCTCAAAGAGATTGGCTGCGACTGGGAGAACCCGCCCAACAGCGGCATGCTGGCCACCGTTCGGGCCGGAACGCCTCCCGATATTCTCAAAAAGCTTGAAGACACTTTTATGACAGTCGCTCAGTCACCTGAGTTCAGGGCCATGCTCAAGCAAAACTATCTACCCTTTGAACTCAAAGACAGTAAAACTCTGAATCACGACATGGCAATTGAAACCGCTTGGTATAAAAATTACTTCACTAAGACGGGCGACCTCAAATAGGCTCAAGAGACCTTTACAATATCTTGTCTAACGTTACAAGTCTGTGCCTATAATTAGCGCAGCAAAAAGAGTCAACGACGTCAGTGCCCCCTTTCGCAACATGCAAGGTTTTGTTCAATCATTAATCAAAGCAATACGAATTCAAGGAGATTATTATGGGTAAAAGCATTCAACTCAAAGCCTCAGATGGCCATCAATTCGACGCCTATGTCGCCGAGCCCGCAGGCAAGCCACGTGGTTTAGTCATCGTTGCCCCAGAAATTTTTGGCGTCAACAGCCACATTCGTTCAGTCGCCGATGGTTTTGCTGCTGACGGCTACCTCACTATCGCCCCCGCGTTTTTTGATCGCGCACAAACCAAATACGAATCAGGCTACACACAGCCCGAAATCGGTGCGGGCGTCGAGATCATGAAAAAAGTTAGCTTTGATCACACGATGCTTGACGTCAAAGCCGCTATCGAACACGGCAAACATGCAGGTAAAGTTGGTATTGTGGGTTACTGCTGGGGCGGCGTGATCGCTTGGCTCGCAGCGGGTCGCGTGGATGGTTTGGCTTGCTCTGTGCCTTACTACGGCGGTGCAATTCCTAGCTTCTTGAAAGAAACACCAAAGTGCCCAGTGATGTTTCAGTTTGGCGAGACAGATCATTCGATTACGCTTGAGCAAGCTAAAGTCGTTGCCGCAGCCTACCCGAAAGAAACCAGCTACTACTACCCTGCTGACCACGGCTTTAACTGTGATCAACGCGGTTCGTATCACGCAGCGTCAGCAAAACTGGCACGCGAGCGTACCATCGAGATGTTTAGAAAGCAGATTGGCTAAGCTTAGTTAAAGCAGTCGAAAAAAAGGGATCGCCTCGGCGATCCTTTTTTTATGCGGCTTACTTCTTTTTACCTGAACTCAAACCGGGGATATCGCTTACGCGTGCGACCTGATCCAGAGACATGAAAGCATCAAATAATTTTAAGGATGAGCCTTCAAAATTTCCGACGCGCGCGCAGTCGTCAAACTTCGCCCAAAGTTGCTCGCGGTTCAACGGAAAATCTGGTCCGCCACGCACCGTCACAACTTCTTTGCTTTGCAAGGTCTGACCATTTTTTAACTTAACTGTCACTTGATCGAACGGTGAGTAACCCGGCATATTAGGGTGCTCAGCATCATCAGCCTGAACACTGATTCTTTTCATCAAATCTTGCACGTCTTTGCGAATCACGAAGTCATCAACAAGTTCAGTTAAGCCCGCGCGCCCAGCTACCACGCACGAAGCCATTGCAAATTGCATACTGAATTTTGCTTCAAGACCTGTTTGCGGTTGATGGTTACGCAAGACCTTGGTGTTACGGCGACTGGTCACGGCAGTAATGCTTTCGATCTGATCAGCCGTCACTGGTGTCTCAGCAACCAAATCTAGCATGCCGTCTAGCGCGCGATGCGTACAGAAACACAGCGGATATTTTTTGACCGACAACTTGGTCACCGCAAGCTTCCAGACCTTACCTGCCTCAACTGCCGAGGTTGCATCAAAACGACCATTCGGCGAGACCGCTGACAAGAAGCCTTGTGGATGCTCAAGTGCATCTAACGAAGACGTAAAGCCTGCCTTCGCAAGCCGCGCAGCCAAGACGCCAGATTGTGCTGAGCGCCCTGCATGAAACGGCTTAGTCATCGTACCGAAGTTAGCCATAATGCCAGCGCTTTGCGAAGCACCTAAGGCGATTGCCATGGTGCATTGCTCTGCATTCAATTTATTGAGTGACGCGCAAGCTGCGGCTGAGGCAATGGCACCCAAAATGCCAGTCGGATGCCAACCCTTGGTGTGATAGTGATCAGGATCACGACGCGCCAACTCGGCCCAGACTTCGTAGCCCGCAGCGTAGGCCGTCACCATCTCGCGACCGGTTGAGCCTAAGGCTTGCGCCTCGGCAATAATTGCAGGCACCAAAATCGTACTGGGATGGCCCTTGATCGCGACGTCATCAAAATCCAACGCGTGCGCGGCGACACCGTTGATCCAGGCCGCATCAGACGCGCTCGCAGTTTGAGCGCCGAACATCAACGTCGACGTGCCAGCAGGAGGTGCAAGCACCTCTTTTAAGATTTTAGTAGGAGGCTCGTCACGACCGGCGAGCATGACACCCACACAATCAGCAAAGCCCATATGAATCACTTCGACAGCTGCTTTCGGGATTTTGTCGTAGGTTAAGCCTGCAACAAAGGCACCAAGTTCACGTGTGATATCGGTCATGATGAAATCCTTGATCAGGCTTTAGCTTGCATCGATTCTTTAACTTTCTGGCGCAGTTTATTCAACGAACCGCCCATCTTGATAGAGCCCGGCAAAGGATGGCCAACAACCTGTTCAGCCAACAGCGCCGACTCAATTAATTTTTCAAGATCGATGCCGGTTTCAATGCCCATCTCGTGACACATGAAAACCAGATCTTCAGTACAGACGTTACCCGATGCACCTGAGTGCGAAGCAAACGGACAACCACCCAGACCTGCAACGGCTGCATCAAAAATCTGTACACCCATTTGCATACCGGCGTAGGCATTGGCAATACCCATCCCGCGTGTGTCGTGCAGGTGCAAAGACAGATTCAGGTCAGGATACTTATTGCGGACCGCACCGACCACTCTGCGGATCGAACCGGGTGTGGCCCATGCCATGGTATCTGCGAGTGACAGGGTTTCGATCTTGATCCCGTGCTGCTCGCCAATGTCGTGAAACGTTTTAATCAGCTCAAGCACGCGCTCGGTCGAAATATCGCCTTCAAAATTACAACCGAAGGCCGCCATGATGCTAGCGCGGTTCACCTCAACGTTGTAGTGCTTGAACATACCAATCATCGAATGCACGGCTTCAATGTTTTGAGCCAAGGTGCGCTTTTGATTACGTAACAAAAATTTCTCTGAGGCGGTTAAAGATAGCGACCCACGAATATCAAGCTTTTGGGTAGCAATTGCTCGCTCAAGCCCTTTGTCGTTTAACCATAAACCGGTGTAACGCACGCCTGGCTTGCGCTTGAAGCCCGCAACAATTTCTGGGGCATCGGCCATCTGTGGCACAGCCTGCGGACTCACAAAAGAAGTCACCTGAATTTGCTCAAGACCCGTCTCTGACAAGCTATCGATCAAGTCAATTTTGCGCTGTGTCAGGATGGGGCCCTTCTCAATTTGCATCCCTTCACGAGGGCCCTCTTCAAGGATACGTACGCGTTTTGGCAAATCTGACATGGTGGTCTCCTGTTGTCTCTTGAATAATTAATCTTGAGAATCAGCTTAATCCTATGGCGAATCTTATGTCAACGCACTTAGCACATCGCGAGATATCGAAACGACCACATTGCGAGATACTGCTCAATATTAAGAATGGGCTGTGGCACGGTTGACAATCCTAAAGCTAAGACCTAGGATTGGGATCAATATAAACATGAGCAAGGCGAGCATCAGCTAATCGCCTAAAAATGGTGCGCTGCACAGTAGATTTGTGGCGACACCTAAGCTTAAAACAAAAATAATGAAGGAGACATCTTGAACGCAGAACGCGTCGGCAGTCTGGTTTGGCTTCTGTTGGGCGCCGCCGCGGTTTATGGGGCGCTCGATCTTGGCATTGGCACAATGGGTGCCCCAGGCTCGGGTTTTTTAACCTGCGTTGCGGGTAGTTTTGTCGCGCTCATGGCACTGATGATATTCATCCAATCGTTCAAAGGCGACCCAGCGGCACAAACTCGCGTGGCCGACCTGTGGGCAGGTTGTAATTGGTGGCGCGCGGTCGCCATCTCGATACTGATCATTTTGTTCATTCTGGCCTTCGAGACACTTGGCTTTTTTCTGTGTAGTTTTATTTTGCTGCTCGTCATCATGCGTTGGCTTGAAGGCTTAAGCTGGAAAACCTCAATTCTCATCCCAGTCATCGCGATCGGTTGCACCTACCTTCTTTTTAAAACCATTCTAAAAATCTCGCTCCCCGCGGGAATTTTTGGCTTCTGAGGCGCGCGATTCCCTATGGACTTAGCAGATAACCTCATCACCGGCTTCTCGGTCGCCTTACAGCCTCACAATATTTTCTTTTGCTTTATCGGCGTACTGATTGGCACGCTGATCGGCGTGTTACCCGGTATTGGCCCGGTTGGCGCAATGTCGATTTTGTTGCCAATCACCTTTGGCATTTCGCCTGTGACGGCCATTATCATGCTGTCAGGCATTTACTACGGCGCGCAATACGGGGGCTCGACCACCTCGATCCTGGTCGGGATACCCGGCGAAGCGGCCTCAGTAGTGACGATGCTAGACGGCCACCAGATGGCGTTAAAGGGCCGGGCCGGGCCTGCCTTAGGCATCGCAGCCTTCGGCTCGTTCATCGCGGGTACGATCGGCATTATCGGCTTGATGCTGCTCGCGCCTCCACTTGCCTCAATTGCCTTGAGGTTTGGCCCGCCCGAATATTTTGCGTTGATGATCATGGGTCTGGTGATTTTGACCTACCTCGCACAAAAATCGATGGCCAAGTCGCTCATGATGGCAGGCGTTGGTGTGCTGGCTGGTGTCGTCGGCCTTGATACCATGACCGGGCTACCCAGATTCACCTTCGGAATCCCTGACCTGCTCGACGGGATCGGCATCGCGCCGCTCGCCATGGGGCTGTTTGGCGTGTCTGAAATTTTGCTCAATGTAGAAAAGACCATCAAACAGGGCGTGGTCGTCAGTCAAGTCAAAAACCTTCTCCCAAGCCGACAAGACTGGAAAGAATCTTTCGCACCCATCATGCGCGGCTCTTTTTTAGGCTTTCTACTCGGGATCTTGCCCGGCGGTGGTGCGGTCCTTTCCTCGTTTATTTCCTACAGCACCGAAAAGCGCGTTTCAAAAACGCCCGAAAAATTTGGCCACGGTGCCATCGCTGGCGTGGCAGGCCCCGAGGCGGCCAATAATGCCGCCGCGCAAGCTGCTTTCATTCCTTTGCTGACACTCGGAATCCCTGCCAACGCGGTCATGGGTATTTTGCTCGGCGCGCTGATGATTCATGGCATCACACCGGGCCCACTGATGATTCAAAAAAATCCCGAGCTCTTTTGGGGAACCGTCACCAGTATGTACATCGGCAATGCCATGTTGCTGGTGTTGAACTTGCCGCTGATCGGGCTCTGGGTGCGCTTACTGCGCGTGCGCTATGCCGTGCTGTTTCCGCTGATTTTATTTATTGCGCTGATTGGTGCATATGTCATCAATGGCAGCGAAATGGATCTTTATCTGATGCTGTTCTTTGGTGTCGTGGGCTATTTGATGCGCAAGTTTGACTACGAGCCTGCGCCCTTGATCCTGGCCTATGTCTTAAGTCCAATCCTTGAAGACTCTCTGCGTCAGTCTTTGATTATTTCAGGCGGTAGTATGGGAATTTTTGTGAGCCGCCCGATTGCCGCAGGCTTTCTGTTTATTGCGTTAATGTTATTGATCAGTGCGGTACTACCGGCGATTCGCAAAAAGCGCAACGCCCTTGTCGCTTCGGCCGATGAGAATGCTTAGTCATTATTTTTATGTGAGGATTTCTATGACAATCAGTAAACGTTTTCGCCTTGCAGGACTTAGCCTAATGCTAACAGGTGGCTTGCTCGCAAGCGGCCTGGCAACAGCCAAATACCCTGACAAACCCATCACCATGTATATCGCCTTTGCTGCCGGTGGCACGACCGACATCACTGGCCGCGCCTTGGCGCAAGGCATTGAAAAAATACTAGGCGTACCTGTAACGATTGAGAACAAGGGCGGTGGCGGCGCGACCGTGGCAAACGGCTTACTCGCGAGCAAAAAGCCCGATGGCTACAACTTGTTAGTCACGTCGGTCGGGTCTATCACCATGCGACCGTTGCTACTCAAACTTGCCTATAACGCCCAAAGCTTTCGTCCACTGCTGCAATTCAGCTATTACATCGGCGGTCTTGTTGTAAACGCCGATTCTCCTTTCAAAACGGTTGACGATTTTGTTGACTACGCAAAGAAAAATCCTGGGCTGACCTATTCGTCAAGTGGGCCACACACCCAACAACAAATCGGCGTCGAAGCGTTTGCGCGCTGCAAGGGCCTTGTGTTCAAGCATATGCCTACCAAGGGTGGCTCGACTGCCAACACGGCCTTGATGGGCAAACACGTGGATTTTGTTGCAGGCTCTGGGTCGCATATTCTCTTGGTCGAGCAAGGTCAGTTTCGTGAGTTAGTGACCTTTCACATTGATGCGCGCGACCCAAAGCGGCCAGATATTCCTGTGATGAAAGATATCGGCTGTCCGCCCACCAATCCACCAAGCGGGATGATTGTGGTCGCACCCGCCGGTCTGCCCGATGCTGTGGCAGCGACCTTAGAAGCGGCACTCAAGCAGGTCACTGAATCACCTGAGTTCAAGCAAATTCTCATCAAATACAACTTGCCTTATGCCTACGAAGATGGTGCGACGGTCGCGAGCAAGTTTCCGGCTGAGATTGAATGGTACACAAAGTACTTTAAAGAGACGGGCCTGCTGAAATGAGTCAAAGAAACACCTTACCCACACACTGGGATGCCCAAGCAGATGTTGTGGTCGTCGGTTTTGGCGGCGCAGGTGCGGCCACTGCCATCACAGCGGTCGAGGCAGGTGCCTCGGTGATCTTGCTCGATAAAGCCCCCCTTGGGCAAGAGGGTGGCAACACTCGGGTTGCAGCGCAAGGCTATCTGAATACCTCATCGACTGAAGCTGCAATCGCGTACTTCAATGCTTTGGCCGGCCCCTATAAAGTGCCCCAAGACATGGTTGCGGTTTGGGCCGATGAAATGGGCAAAAATAACGAGTGGCTCACTTCGATTGGCGGCGACCCGCAAGAGCACCAGTTTCAACCAGCCGGGATTGAGTTTCCGGATCTGCCAGGCGCTGAATGTGTACATAAGTACCACCATGGCGACATTCTGGGCTATTCAAAGACTTGGGAGATGCTAGATCAAGCTGTGCGTGCACGACCGATTGAAATTCGTTCTGACTGCCCGGGCCAACGCTTGCTGCAAGATCCACTGACGCAAGAGATTGTGGGTGTGGTCGCGTTGCAAAATGGTAAGCCCATTAACATCAAAGCGAATAAGGCAGTCGTACTAACTTGCGGTGGCTTTGAAAACAATCAAGAAATGATTCGCAACTATCTAAGCGGGCTGCCTTACTGCTACACCTCAGGCAGTCCCTTTAACGAGGGTGACGGGATCCGCATGGCGATGGAGGTCGGTGCAGATTTGTGGCACATGAATAATTTTGCTGGTCCGTCGATGGCGCTCAAGGTACCCGACTACCCCACTACCTTCTCAATGATGGCGCTACATTTTTCGCACGAGCCAGTGGGTGGCACGGTGGTAGTCGGCCCTGACGGCAAACGCTTTACCGATGAAAAATATAAAACTCGGCACGGCAAGGTCGAACAGAACGGCAAGTGGCAAGCACTGCGTACGCCTTGCCCGATGCACATGATTTTTGATCAAACCATGCTCGATAGCGGCCCCATTTATGACGGCAAGCCAACGCACGGTTGGACCCAAATCATGAGTGGCTATGCCTGGAGCAAAGACAATCGGGCGGAGCTCGCCAAGGGTTGGATTAAGTCGGCTCCCACACTCGCGGCGCTTGAAACCTTACTGAAACTGCCAGCAGGCAGTTTGGATCAAACCGTCGCGCGTTGGAACGCACAGTGTGCGGCAGGCTCAGATAGCGATTTCGGGCGCACAAAGATGCTTGCACCATTCGACTCAGGCCCCTATTACGCCGTCGAACTGTCACCTTCAATGCTCAACACCCAAGGCGGGCCGCGTCGCAACAAACACGCGCAAATCGTGCGGCCCGATGGCACCCCGATCCCGCGTCTTTACAGCGCGGGTGAGATGGGCTCGATGTACAGCTATCTATATCAAGGTACCGGCAACATCGGCGAGTGCTTTGCATTTGGGCGAATCGCTGGGCGCAATGCAGTTGCTGAGACGTCGCTGGCTTAGGTCTTTGCAGGCCTAATGAAAATACGCCTCAATCGAGGCGTATTTTTTTCCTTAAAGACTATTAGTCAAAATTAATCAAGCGTTAGCGATCAAGCGGCGGCAGGAACCATAAGACGGTTGCACCAACACGACCATCAAAACCGCCACCTCATCACTCTGATTACTTTTTGTATTTACCCGTCAACTGCGGAGTGTGCACACCTGGCAACTTCGCATCTGCATGTTCGAGTCGTGTTTGGCGACCCCAGGTACGCTTTAAGTCGTCGCGAATATTAAACGCCAAGCGCCCCAACCCTTCACACTCAAGCTCGATCTTGTCGCCGTCTATAAACGCGTTCAGGCCACGATGATTGGTGCCTGTTGCCACAATATCGCCTGGCTCGAGAGTGTGGATCGAACTCACCCACTCAATGCAGCGTGGGATGTTGTGCGCCATATCGTCAGTGTTGAAGTCCTGCATCAATTTGCCATTGTTCCAAAGGCGAATCTGCAATTTTTGCGGATTGGGGATCTCGTCGGCCGTCACAATGTAAGGGCCAATCGGTGCAAACGTATCGCGCGATTTCATTTGAAAAAACACATTACCCTCTGGCCCCAAGCCACGTGCTGAGCCGTCAATAAAGTTCACATACCCAAACACGTAGTTCATCGCATCTTTTGCCGCGACATTGGTTGCACGCTTGCCGATCACCAAAGCGATCTCGGCTTCACCTTCAAAGACACTTGCAGCAACATCGGGCAGCACCATCGTATCGCCATGACCAATAATCGCACCGGGCGCTTTTTGAAAGGCGTTGATCGGCGCCGGCGCAGTGCGCGTACCGTCTTCCATGTAGTTAACGGCCATGCAATCAATATTGCCTGGCTTAGGCAGTGGTGGACGAATGCGCACCGAGCTCACTGGCACGCCCGTCCCGTTGCGAACCGCCGCTTCGATCTTAGGGCGATAGACGTCAAAGCGCTCAATCAAACCATTGATCAAATCGTGGGGGCCTAGATGTGGAATGTCAGCCACGACCGCAGACACGTCAACCACCTGGTCGCCTTTCAGGATACCTAGCTTGAAATCATTAAAAAATAGAATCTTCATGTTGGGGGGTCTCCGAGTTTAATTTTCGAATTTGATATTAGCGTTCGAATCTGATGTTAGTTTTCAAATCTGTTATCAGCTTTTCTTAGCGTGTTCAGGATTGCCGCATGACTTACCAAACCTCCTGCTAATAAATCAGCATACTGCTTTGACGAAATGTGTGCCAATCATGGTTCCGCCTGTAGAGCGAATGTCAATCACCACTGGGTCGCCCTGCGCGTCGATTAACGTTTGCGCCACCACTTGGGCGACCAGCCAAACACGTGTCCACATGGCGGATAGAAATGAGGTGCTGAGCCCAAGCCTTTATGCTAGGATAAATCCCATACAAATAGTGTTAAAAATAAGTGGTTTGAGACAAAGTTGCTTTGTATTCGTAAGGGATCAAACGTTTGGCCAGAACCAAACGACTGCCTAGCATCACGCAGAATCCATGCACAGAAATGTGCGTATGCAGCAAATGTAGTCTGACTCGGCCACCGCAAGACCTTCACCCCGCTGTGAGCCTCAATGGTCTGACGCCCAGACTTGGGTGCAATTAGCTTAAATGCGCGCACTGCGATGCGCGATGCATTCGGAGAATAGAGAAATGGATTTCGGTCATACCCTAGAGCAAACACAGTTGCGTCGAGACGTGCTCGATTTTATACGCACCCACATGACGCCTGAGGTGTATGCAGAACTGGATGCAACCGAAGAGGCGCACGAAGCTGGCAAAGGCGAACGCCTCTCTAACAAGCGTGGCCCGTTAGTGGCCGCGCTTTATCAAAAGATCGACGACCGCGGTTGGCTTGGCTATAGCTACCCTAAAGAGTATGGTGGGGCCGACGGCGATCGCGTCAGTCAAAATATTATCGAAGAAGAATTTCAACGTGCGGGCTTACCGATCAGCTTGGTTGGCAGCGGCGCACCCGCCATCATGGCAGTGGGTACTGAACAGCAGAAGCAACACTATCTGCCAAAGCTGATCAAAATGGAATTCTCTTTCGCGCTTGGTTTTACCGAGCCACATGCAGGCGCTGACTTGGCAGCGCTGCGCTGTCGCGCCATCCGTGACGGCGATCACTTCGCCATCAATGGTCAGAAAATGTATACGACCTCTGCGCACCATGCGACCCACATGTATCTGATGGCCCGCACGGATCCCGACGCGAGTCGCCATGACGGCATTTCGATTTTTCTTTTTCCGATGGATACGCCCGGCCTCACGGTGCGCCCCCTTTGGACGATTCAAAATAATCCTCGCGCACCGCGCGGCACCACCTACGGCGATGCGCGCACCAACGAAGTCTTTTTTGAAAATGTTCGCATTCACGAGTCGTGCTTGCTCGGCCGTGAAAATCAAGGCTGGCGCGTGGGCTCAATGGGCTTGAACCTTGACCGTGTCGGAGCCGCTCGCTATTTGCGCTCGGTGCGCCGCGACGAAGATATTGTGAATTGGGTCAAAGCCAATGACTTTGGTGGCTATGCGCCCAAAGACAACCCAGCCATTCGCGACAAGATTGCCGAGCTATGGATTGAGGCGCAAGTGTGCCGTTTGATGACCATGCGCAGCATGTCCATCGTTGAACGCGGCGGCAACTTTACCTACGAAGGCTCGGCTGAAAAAGTTTGGTCGCCCGAGCATGGTGTCAGAACCACTGAAGCGATTACACAAATGTTAGGGTCGTACGGCACGCTGCTCAATGGCTCGCCGCACGCGGTTGAAAAGGGCGTATTTGCACACAACACAATGGGTGCCTTTCAATCGGGTATCAATCACGGCAGCGTACAGATCATGCGCGATCAGGTGGCCAAACGTGGCCTTGAGATGCCCTCGATGCGGCGCGCCAAGGCGGCTGCTAAATAACGACAGGCGAACATACGACAGAGCTCAACTCGTCGGTCATTGAAAGATTAATAGGAAACAAGATGGACGTGCTTTTAAACGATGAAGAACAGTTAGTGGCGGCAAGCGCGCGTGAGTTTCTTGAAGGAGAATGCTCGACCGCCTTGGTGCGTCAAATGGAAGAAGACCCGATCGGCCATCCACCCGAGTTGTGGGCAAAATGCACCGAGATGGGTTGGACTGGCATGTGTTTAAACGAAGAGTACGGCGGTCAAGCCTTACCGCTCACCTATCTGGGCCTCGTCATGCAAGAGGTCGGCCGCGCCATGGCACCGATTCCGTTGCATAGCACTGCAGTGACTTCGCTCGCGATCCAGAAAGCAGGCACCAAGGCACAATGCCAAAGCGTATTGCCGGGCGTCTCAGAGGGCAAAACAATTCTGACGTGGGCCTTCTCTGAGCAAGATCCACGGTTTTTACCTGAGACAGTCAAAACGACTGCCGTGGCGGATGGCGATCACTTTGTGATCACCGGCAAAAAACTCTTCGTGGATAACTTTGCTGCATCCAATCAGATTTTGGTGGCCTGTCGCACCGCACCGGCCTCTGCAAGCAACGCTGGCCTCTCACTATTTTTGATCGATTCGACCGCCACCGGCATCTCTCATGCCCGCCTGCGCACCTTGGCAAAAGACCAACAGTGCGAAGTGATATTTGAGCAAGTGCGCGTACCAAAAGCAAATATGCTAGGCGGCTTGAATCAAGGCTGGCCCATCATGCAAGACCTGCTTGATCTTGCCACCGTTTTGTTGTGCACCCAAATTCTAGGCGCGACACGTATCGATGCAGAGATGGCGATTGATCACTCAAAGTTTCGTGAAGCCTTTGGCCAGCCAATCGGCGCCTTTCAGTCGATTCAGCACACGTGTGCTGATATGATTATCTCGATTGATGGTGGCGAGCTGCTGGCTTACGAAGCACTTTGGAAAATGGATAACGGCATGCCTGCACAGGTTGAAGTGTCACAAGCCAAAGCATTTTGTAATGACAAGTGCCCTGCAGTCTGTCGCAACTCGCAATCCATTCATGGCGGCATTGGTTTCATGATGGAATTTGATTTACATCTGTGGCTGCGACGCGTGACAGCTTGGTCGATGCGCTTAGGCACCAGTTACGAGCATCGTGAGCGCATCGCTCATGCCCTGTTGGATATGCCCGGGCATGTCGTTTTAGGGCAACCCGTTCCGGTGGAGAACTGAACGCTGCATTCTGCATCTATTTTTAAAAAATTAATATTATTTTTGAGATAAGAGTTATGAAATGTCTAGTTTGCGGTAAAGCGATTGACCTCGAAGGGGCCGAGTCCAAAACTGGTGAAACTGCCCACGGCGCCAAAGAAATTGATCCGTCTAAAGGGACTCGTCAGTTTCATGATGGTGACTGGTACTACTTCGACACACTGAACTGTCGCAGCAAATTCACGATCAGCCCACAACGTTACTTAACACCAAAGGCTTAGCACATGCATCCCTGCGCACGCTTTCTTACAACTCTGATCGTCTGCGCAGCGTCACTGAGCACAGGGGTCTCAACGAGCTGGGCACAAAACTTTCCGAGTCGCCCCGTTAAGCTGGTGGTTCCTTACGTGCCTGGCGGCGGCGCTGATACGGTGGCACGCGTGATGGCCCTAGGCCTGACTGAAGAGCTTGGTCAACCCGTGTTGGTTGAGAACAAAGGCGGTGCCAATTCGATTATCGGCACCGAGTTTGTTGCCAATTCGCCCCCCGATGGCTACACGCTTCTCATCTGTACCACCGCGCACGCGATTAACCCCAGCCTTTACAAACTAAACTTCGACACCCTGAAGGCCTTCACTCACGTGACGATGCATTTAGGCGCCAGCTTATTACTCGTGGTTCATCCGTCTGTTCCTGCGACTAGCGTGAGCGAGCTCATCGCACTGGCCAAAGCTCAACCTGGCAAACTCACGTTTGCCTCGTATGGCACAGGCAGCCCTGGTCACTTGTCCGGTGAGCTTTTCATGAAGCTCACAGGTACCGAGATGCTCCACATCCCCTACAAAGGCAGCTCACCGTCGATCGCCGATGTTGTAGCGGGTCGTGCCACCATGTCTTTTGCGGTGCTTGAGCCCGTCTTACCCTTTGTAAAATCTGGTCACGTCAGAGCACTCGCTGTGGTGATGGCCGAACGCGCAACCCAGCTTCCTCAAATGCCTACGATTGGCGAAACGGTCAATGGTTTTGCTATCAGTGGCTTTAATGGCGTGTGTGCGCCCTCCGCTACACCCAAGCCTGTTATTGAGCGTCTAAACACTGCCATCATTAAAGTTATGACCAACCCCGCCGTACGCGATCGGTTGATCAAGAGCGGGTCTGATATTCTCGTACGTCCTCTGCCCACCCCTGAGTTCGAAGTCTTTGTACGAGGCGAAGTCGTGCGCTGGCAAAAAATCATCCAAGACGCCGGTGTTAAAGTGAACTAGTCAGCAGTCAACCTCGGTTATTTTTTGAAGTGATCTAATCAGCATCGATTATTTTTTAAAGTGATCTAGTCAGCACCAAGCATTAGTCCTTCTTTTTAAGTGAACGCGTCAGCAGTCAGCATCAGTCATTCTTTTTACTATCTTGGGAGATCAAAAATGTCCGCCCTTTCCGACTCACTAAAAAAATATATCGGAATGAAATCCACGACTGAAATGGCGTGTGATGCCGTTGAACGTGGAGCCGTGCGCCGTTACGCGCAGGCCATCATGTACGAAGATCCGATCTTTGATAAACCTTGTGCCAACAACGCACGCTACGGCGGGCCTGTTGCACCACCGCTCTACCCGACACATCTGGCGCGACGTGCCTTTGGCGTGCCAGATCCCATTCAAGCCAATGCGCGCAACAGCGACTTTGATGGCATCGTGGCAGCGACCAGTTCAGGCGGCTTGCCCGCGCTTGAACCTCTAAACGGCTATGCCCTACTCAATGGTGGCTCAGAGATTGAGTTCTTTCGCTACGCACGTCATGGCGAAACGGTCAGCCAAACGTCAAGCTACGCAGACATTAGCGAGAAAGAAACCAGCAAAGGCCCCATCGTGTTGGTTGTCACAGAGACAGAGTTTCGCAATGGCGACGGTGAGTTGTTGATTCGCACCCGTCGTACACAAATCCGGAGAAAATAATATGGCACTCGGAACGACTCCTAATTTTGAAGATGTCGCGATTGGCTCCGATATCCCTGGTCTTGAAAAGGGCCCCCTCACCACTGCCCACCTCATGCGCTGGTCTGCTGCCATGGAAAACTGGCACAAGATTCATTACGACAAGCCCTTTGCAATGGAGCACGACAAATTGCCAGGTTTGCTTATCAACGGCTCACTCAAGCAACAATTCGTCATGCAGATGCTCGCTGATTGGGCGGGGCCAAACGGCTGGGCTTGGAAAGCCAGCTTTCAGTTTCGTGCGATGAATATCGTTGAAGAGGCGGTACGCGTCTGGGGTCGTGTCATCGCCAAACGCGATGGCCCTGGCTACGGCTTGATTGATATCGAGCTTGGCATCCTCAACGATGCAGGCAAAGAGTCTACCCCTGGTACGGCAACCGTTGCGCTGCCTTATAAAAATGGTCAACCTGTGCCTTACCCTTTTGTTCCACCTGCAGCCTAAGTAGGGTTCGTATGCAACATGCGTTACAGGGCGTACGTGTTCTGGATCTGAGTCACGGTATCGCTGGGCCCTTTGCGGCCCGGCTACTTGGCGACTACGGTGCAGACGTGATCAAAATCGAGCAACCTGGCAGGGGTGACTTTGCGCGCTATCTTGCGCCATTGAAAACTGACGCTGCAGCAAGCGAGCAGAGTCTATTGTTTCAATATTTGAATTGGAACAAGCGCAGCGTAGCGCTCGACTTGCGCTTGGCCTCAAGCAGACCCGTACTGCGCAAACTCATAGAGAACAGCGATATTGTGATCGAGAGCTTTAAGCCAGGCAAGCTTGAGAGCTGGGGCTATAGCGTTGATCAGTTGCTTGAGTGGAATCCGACTCTGATCGTGACCTCAATCACGAATTTTGGTCAAACCGGTCCGTATGCGCACTACCGCGCCAGCGATCTCACCCTGCAAGCAATGAGCGGAATCATGGCGATCAGCGGTCAAGTTGATCGCGAACCACTCAAACATGGCTTATCGCAATCCTTTTACTGTGCGGGCTTGACCGGCGCCTATGCTTCAACCATGGCGTATGCTGCTGCACAAGTTGATCAGTTTGGTGAGCACGTCGACGTATCGATTCACGAGTGCCTCGCCTCTGAATTAGTATTGAACCAGTCGTACTACGGTTTTTTAGGCGCGGTGCAAGGTCGCCGAGCTGTTGTTCAAGACCCCTTCGCAGGCGAACCCATCGCTGCACGAAAAGGGTTTTTAGCCTTTCAAACTGGCGGGGGTGCACCGTTCGAAACGCTTGCAGAATTATTTGGTCGCCCAGAGTTTCGCGAGCCTAAATTCGCGAGCCCACCACAGCGTGAAAAGCGGGTGCCCGAAGTGCGGGCACTACTTGAAGAATGTGTACAAGATCGTGACGCGAAAGAAGTATTTTTAGCGGGTGCCTCAAAAAGAATATTGATTGGCATGGTGCAAAGCGCAGATGATTTACTCAACTGCGAACACCTTAATGAGCGCCAAGCCTTTGCTGAAGTTGCGCACCCTGCGACCAACACACACTTACAGTTTCCGGCAGAGCTCACTAAACTATCTGTCACACCAACAAAGGTCCGCCGTCGCTCGCCCATGCTAGATGAACATCGTCACGAAATTTTAGTCACGCAGCTTGGCTTAAACGCCGCCGAGCTCGCGAGTCTTGATGTTGTCGCGGCGCCGGGGCATTGATCATGGAAAAGAAAAAGACACTTCCACTCGACGGCGTACGCGTCCTTGATTTATCGTATGTCTTTGCCGTGCCTTATATGGCCGGTCTCTTAAGCGACCTTGGTGCCGAGGTCATCAAGATTGAAGCGCCACACAAACTTGATCAAACTCGTGGTCGAGCCTTCGGTCCCTATCTCGATAATGATCCCGCGCAAGATTCCTGGAATCGTTCGGGTATTTTTTATGTGGTGAATCGTGGCAAACGGTCTCTGGCCCTTGATTTAGGCCAGGAAAAAGGCCAAGAGATCTTTCGCGATTTAGTGCGCAAAAGCGATATCGTGCTTGAGAACTACACCCCACGTGTGATGCGTAAGTGGGGCTTGAATTATGACGAACTCAAAAAGATTAAGCCCTCGCTCATTATGTTGTCGAACACCGGCTATGGCTCCAGCGGGCCTTGGTCGGCGTTTCCAAGTCAAGGCACCACGCTTGAAGCGACGATGGGTGTGACCTTCTACACCGGCTATGAAGGCGACAAGCCTTGGAAAGTTGGTCAATCTTATCCAGACTTTATCGCCTGCTGGGCGGGTATGAACGCGCTCTGGGCTGCGATCGTACACATGCGCAAGACCGGCGAAGGTCAATGGATCGACTGTGGCATGTATCAGCTCGGGCTCTCACTCATCCCAGAAGCTCTGATTCAAAAGCAACTCGACGGCACTGACCGCCCTCGCATTGGCAATGAAGACCTTGAGCATGTACCTAGCAATTTATATCGTGCCAGTGGTAACGATCAATGGATTGCACTCACCGTTGACTCAGATGAGCGTTGGTCCAAACTCGCAACGCTCATGGGCCAACCTGCCCTCGCGCAAGATAAGCGTTACGCCACTGCTGCGGCGCGTCGCGCGCACCGCGTCGAGATCAACACGCTAGTGTCGGCCTGGACTGCGTCTCGAGAGGTCACTGACTTAACACGCTTGCTGCAAGCACACGATATCGCAAGCGGCCCGGTACTAAACAGTAAAGACCTCTTCATCAACGAACACTTACAACACCGCGGATTTTATGAGCGCGTCGAACACCCGACCCCGATTGGCCCGCGTCCGATTATCGGTCGCCCCTATCGGTTACGCTTTCGCGATGCGCACATTAAAAAGCCAGGTCCGCGCTTTGGTGAGGATAACGACGCGATCTTGCGCGACATACTGGGGATGACACCAGAACAGATTGCCGAGGTTAAAACCAACAAGGTAGTGTGCGACCTGCCCACCAATCCAGGCATATCGGGCACGATGGATACCGACATGATGTTGCGCTTGGGTACGCTTTCAGCTGTAGACAAAAACTATCGCAGCATAATGGGTGTAGATCTTTAAAGGGGTTGCCATGCGACTATATTCTTGCTCCGCTTTTGCCGGGCTTATACGCTTATTCCTCACTGCTGCAGTGTGCGCTTTACCTATCACCGCAGCCGCTCAGTCTTATCCTAACCGCCCCATCACCTTCGTCGTGCCCTACGGGCCGGCCGGTTCGACCGATCCTATTTCACGACAATTTGCGACACAGCTTGAAAAAGTTTTAGGCGTTGAAGTCAATGTCGAGAATAAACCGGGTGGCTCGGGCACGATTGGCTTTGGTATCGTCGCGCGAGCCAAGCCAGACGGCTACACCATTGGCTTAGCTACAAATAGTATTTTGGCCTACCAGCCTCTGGTCAATCAAAGCCTGACGTTCAAAACGCCCGATGCTTACCAACCTATCGCCAAGCTTGGTGAAATGCCTGTGATCCTCGTCGTGCGCGCGGATGCCCCCTGGAAGACGTTTGAGGAATTTTTGGAGCATGTCAGAAAGAATCCAAACAAAGTGCGCGCTTCAGTATCGGGCTTACGCACCGTACCTGATTTGGTCGCTCAAGAGTTCAACAAAAACAATGATCTGAAACTGCGTACGATTCCCTTCACTGGTGGTAGCGGTGAGGCCTTGTTGGCGCTCTTGGGCAATCGGGTCGAAGCCACGCTTTTTACCGGTGCAGTAGGTATCCCGGGTCAGGTTCAAGCGGGCAAAATACGGGTCTTGGCCGTGTTTAAAAAAGGCATCTACGATCCTGTACCAGAGGCCGTTTCAACGATTGATGCGGGCTACAAGACAACCTTGTCTGCCCAGTTTTATGTCATGGCGCCCAAAGGCTTGCCTAAAGAGGTGCTCGACAAACTGGTGAGCGCTTCTCAGCAAATCATCAACAGCCCTGAATACGCGAAGTTTGCCACAGAAGGTTATGCGCTCGACCCCAGAAGCCCAGCAGAGCTTAGTGCAGAGATCATTCGAGATACTGAAACCTTTATCGAGCTGTTGAAATTGCTCGATCAAAAATCTTAAGACCTCTCAATATGACGAGTCACTCAATTTCAAAGCGTACGGCCTACCTGTCAACTGGCGGCTTAGGTCTTTTGCTTTCAGCCTGCTACCTTGCGATGGCCAGCCAGCTGCCGTTCGGTGAGATGGATGCACCCGGCGCAGGCTTGTTTCCCGTACTCGTCGGAGGCATTTTGGGCTTTGCCAGTATGGCGACCATTTGGGAGGGCTGGAAAGCTGCACACACGCTAGGCATTGATATGCCCGTTGGGCAAGATCGCCTACGCTTATTTAAACTCATTGCTTTGCTCGCGCTTTACTTCACGACAATGCCCTGGTTGGGCTATTCACTTAGCAGTTGGGTCTTTGCGACGCTTTTGATGCGTTTACTGTCGACCTTGCCGCTACTACGCTGCGCCGCCTACGCGGCACTCATGACTGGCGTGATCTATGTTTGCTTTATCTATTTTCTAAAAGTTCCAATGCCCACTTTTGCACTCACATTTTAAAATAATAGGCCACGCTTGCCATGGATTCACTTGACGGAATACTTTACGGCCTAAGTGTCGCGTTTACCTTCAATAATTTGCTTGCGGCCTTAGTCGGAGCCCTTGCAGGAACCTTGATCGGGGTTCTGCCTGGCTTAGGACCGACCGCCGGCATCGCCATGATTTTGCCGTTGAGCTATTCGCTCGATCCAACGAGCGGTCTGATTATGATGGCCGGAATGTTTTATGGCGCTATGTATGGTGGTTCGACCACCGCTATCTTAGTGAACATGCCTGGTGAATCTGCCTCTGTCATCACCTGTCTTGACGGTTACAAGCTCACCAAAAAAGGCCGAGCCGGCGCCGTGTTAACGATCGTCGCAGCTGGGTCGTTCGTTGGCGGCGTCATCTCTGTGATAGGCGTGATGCTGTTTGCACCTGCCTTAGCTGAGGTCGGTCTACTGTTTGGACCGGCAGAATTTTTTGCGCTCACCGCAGGTGGGCTGCTGCTATTTTCAAGAATCTCAGGTGGATCACTCGCTGCCGGCATTTTTCCAATGGCGATTGGTCTGATGCTTAGCACCGTCGGGCAAGAGGCGGTGACGGGTCAAGATCGCTTTACCTTTGGCATCGCTGAGTTAACGCTCGGCGTTGAATTGGTGGCCTTGGTCGTAGGGCTCTACGGTATTGCTGAAATCATGAGTGTGGTCGAGACCCTACAAAAACAGGTCAAGCCGTTACCTGTGAAACTGCGTGATATGTTTCCCTCGCGGCAAGAGTGGCGTCGTTCAGTCGCGCCGTATGGACGAGGCACAATTTTAGGCTTTATCTTTGGCCTACTACCAGGGCCGTCTGCCACACTGGCCAGCTTTGCCGCGTATCGGCTTGAAAAAAGTGTTTCAAAATACAAGCACGAGCTTGGTGAAGGCGCGATCGAAGGCGTGGCTGGACCTGAGACTGCCAATAACGCAGCGGCTACCTCGTCGATGGTACCGTTGTTGGCTCTCGGGATTCCGTTTGGTTCGGTCACTGCCTTGATGCTTGCTGCCATGATGGTGCACGGCGTGCAGCCCGGCCCGATGATGATGACGGCTCACCCTCAAGTTTTTTGGGGTGTGATCGCTTCGATGCTCGTAGGCAATGTGATGCTCGTCATTCTCAATGTACCCTTGGTCAGCGTGTGGGTGAGTTTGCTGCGCGTGCCAAACCATGTTTTCTTACCGATCATTTTGATGATGGCCTCGATCGGGTGTTACAGCGTGCGCAACAGTATGCTTGACGTAGGCATGTTACTTGTCGTGTCTCTTATCGGCTACACGCTGCGCAAGCTTGAGTTTCAACTCGCACCGATGGTCGTTGGCCTGGTACTCGGGCCTTTGATTGAGAAACATCTGCGCGAAGGGCTGTTTATGAGCCTGGGTGAAATCTCGGTTTTTTATACCAGTCCAATCGCGATTGTCATCTGGGCATTAGTGATTGTCGTGCTGCTGCTTGAGCCGCTGCGCCAACTTGCAGCTCGAATGCTGGGGATCAAGGTCAAAAAAATTATTCCAGAGAGCTCTGAATGAAAAATATCCTCGAACCTGTTCGTTTTCGTAATGGTGTTTGGGCGCCAAACCGCTTAGCGCTCGCCGCGCTCACCAATTCACAGAGCCACGCTGACGGCACGCTGAGCGATGAAGAGCTGCGCTGGTTAAACCTTAGAGCTGAAGGCGGCTTTGGAATCATCACGTCATGCGCGGCACACGTTTCAAAGCTTGGTCAAGGCTGGCCCGGTGCGCTTGGCATTTCTGATGATGCGCAACTGCCGGGCTTAACGCGGCTTGCCGATGAAATGCATCAACGCAAAAGTCTAGCGTTAATGCAGATTTTTCATGGTGGCTTGCGCGCCGATCAAACGGTTTGCGGTGGGCAACCCATTAGCGCAAGTGATGGCGGCCCGACAGGCGCGCGCGCTGCAACTGAGCGCGATCTTGAACAAGTCATCGAAGATTTTGCACAGGCAGCTGTGCGTGCGCATGCGGCTAAGATGGATGGCATTGAGATTCATGGAGCACATGGCTATTTGTTTACGCAATTTTTAAGCACGACCGAAAATCAGCGTAACGATCAATGGGGTGGCTCGTACGAAAATCGTGCACGGCTCTTACGAAGAACAATGCAAGCAGTGCGTGCCCGAGTGCCTAAGGACTTTATCGTAGGCGTTCGGATCTCACCCGAAGATGGCGGCAACGCGCGCGGCATTGATTTAGACGAAAGCCTACAACTTGCAAGATGGCTCGCAGATGATGGTATTGATTTTTTACATATGTCTTTGTGGGATGCCTTTAAATCGTCGATCAAACGACCCGCTGAACACCCACTAGATATTTTTAAGCGCGTGATACCTGCCGATGTGCCAATATTTGCCGCAGGACATATCTGGGATCGCAACGATGCTCAAAAAGTATTGGATCTTGGCGCCGATGTCATTGCCTTAGGTCGCTCTGCAATCTTGAATCCTAATTGGCCCAAAGATATCGTCGACCCAGCTTGGCAACCCAAGCGCTTACCCACGACACCAGAACATTTGTCAAGCGTGGGTTTGCAGCCTGTGTTTATCAATCGGTTGCGGGTACGGCCAGGGTTTTTTCGCTGACTACCCCACTTTGGGCACCTTGACCCAACCTGGGTCTAACCCGATCGTGCCTTGCGCTGCTAGTGCCTTAATCTGTTCGTCAGTAAAGCCGGCGGCCGCCATCACTTCAGCTGTGTGCTGGCCTAAGCGGGGTGGCGGCAAGCGAATTTCACCTGGCGAGTCACTGAATTTGATTGGCAAACCCGCCATTGCAATTTTGCCTAATCCCTCAAGATCCATCTCGTGCACCATGTCGCGCGCAAGTACCTGAGGCTGCACCACGACTTTATCGATCGTATTGACGGGCGAGCACGGAACATCTTGTTCAATTAGACGCGCTTGCCAATGTGCGAGGGGTTGGGTGATGATGATGTCACCAATCATTTGAATTAAAAGTGGCCGATTCAACGAGCGCATCTCAGGATTCACAAATCTTGGATCATCGACCCACTCAGGTCTTTCAAGTACGGTGCATAAGCCTTTCCACATCCGTTGATTAAAAGACGAAATGACCAGCCACTGATCGCTTGCTTGATACGCGCGATACGTTGGGCTACCGAGCGAGCCACTACCACTCGGACCCGGGACTTCACCACTTGAAAAATAGCGTGTGAAGAACTGTGCCAGCATCGACATATGACCTTCAAGCAAAGAGGTGTCAACACGCTGACCGCGGCCTGTGCGATGACGCGTTTCAAGTGCCATCATGATGCCAATCGTGCCAAACATCCCTGCCCCAACATCGGCCACTGACATACCCATCTTTGCCGGGCTACCCTCTGGGTCGCCCGTAATACTCATTGAGCCCGCATACGCTTGCATGAACAGATCGTTCGCTGGCTCTCGGCTTAAGGGACCCGTAGCACCAAAGCCACTGATGGCACAGTAAACGAGACGAGGGTTCACCTTCGACAAACTTTCGTAATCCAGCCCTAAGCGATCAAGCGCACCCATACGGTAATTATGCACAAAGACATCGGCCTCTTCGATCAGCTTACGCGCAATCGCTACACCTTCGGGTGTTTTCAGATCAATCGCCATACCACGCTTATTACGGTTCGCCGCCGCGTAGTAGTAGCTCATCGAATCATGAAAGTAAGGCGCCCATACTCGACTATCGTCACCTGTGACTGTGCGTTCGATCTTGACGACATCTGCACCATAGTCGCCCAAGAGCATGCCGCAAAATGGACCCGCCATTGCAACACTGATTTCAACAACTTTAATACCGGCTAATGGTGCTGTCATAAACATCTCTTTCAGAGGTCGATACTGGCCGACTCACCTCAGGCTAGAGAGCTAGAGATGGGTGGTCAACTCTTGTTGCAGAGACCGTCTTGCAATCAGTGCACGAAATGGCACTGAGCACAGAGAAGATCATACTCACGTGCCTTGGCTCAAACGTGAGGCGCGTCAATCCCTTTGAGCCAAGTCGAACTGCGCTCGCCGAAACCAACATCGGCTCGCTTCTCAAGCCAATAGGCATAGCTATCAGGTACGGTTGCAAACGGGTTGTCTTGCCCGAGTTTACTAGCCGCATCTAACGCCCAATTTGGGTTGTGCAACATCTCACGTCCGATCGCAACGATATCAGCCTGGCCTTTTTGCAAAATGCTTTCTGCTTGGTCTGCATGAATAATTAACCCTACAGCCATCGTCATAATGTCAGCACCATGCCGGATTTTTTCTGAGTACGGCACTTGGTAACCGTACGAAGGTTTAACCGGCGCGAGCACAGCTGATTTTTCTGACATGCCGCCACTGCTGCAGTCGAATACGTCTACGCCTTTGGCCTTTAAGACTTTGGCAAGATTGATGCTGTCTTCAATCGTCCAGCCCACCTCGTCGACGGCAGAGGTTCTATAGAACAAGGGCTTATTGTGTGGCCATGATTGCCGAACACGTTCTACCACCTCAATCGCGAAACGCATCCGCTTTTCAGGAGTACCGCCGTATTCATCTGTGCGCAGATTGGTGGTGGCCGATAAAAATTGATGCGTCAGATAGCCATGTGCGCCATGCAACTCTAGGATGTCAAAGCCGGCTCGATCAGCCCGCTCTGCCGCTTTGCCCCAGCGCTCAACTTGCTCTTGAATATCTTTGATCGTCATCGCTCTGGGCAGTGCGGCTTTGGGATGTAGGCTGAAGGCGCTTGGTCCAATCAGCTCCCAATCTTCACCGTGATCCACACCCTTCTGACTTGCATCAAGGGGAGCGCGGCCTTTCCAGGGCACTGAATTACGCGCCTTGATTCCAGAGTGTCCTAATTGGATACCCACCGTTGCGCCATACGATTTTACAAACGAGGTAATGCGCTGCAGCTGTGGAATGAAGTCATCTTTCCACAGGCCCAAGTCTGCAGGCGTTGTACAGCCGCGCGGGTCAACCTTGGTCGATTCAACCATCACCAAGCCCACACCGCCAACGGCGTACTTGGCGTAATGCGCAAAGTGCCAATCACTGGCATGACCATTGACCGCAGAATACGTCAGCATCGGCGACAGAGCAATACGATTACGAATGACCACGTCTCGGATTTGAAGCGGTGAAAATAATTTGCTTTGCATGTTGCTCTCTTTGATGAACTAGTCTGGCTTGATGTTGCCCGCTTTAATCACCTCAGCCCATTTTGCTGAATCGCTTTTAATCACTTCGGCAAATTGTTGGGTGCTTTGTATCAGCGGTTGTGAACCAAGCTTGGCTAACTTTGCAATGACTTCAGGGTCTGCCAGCGAATTGCGTACCGCCAGATTCAATTTTTCAACGATTGGCTGCGGGATGCCTTTGACACCAATCAGACCGTACCACAGTGAGATACTGAAATCTGGCAGGCCAGTCTCGGCCACGGTTGGGATATCTGGCATCAGTGGCGAACGCTTGGGTAAGGCAATTGCCAACACCTTCAGGCGACCCGAGTTCATCTGCGGCAATACCTCGGGCGTGTTGTTAAACATCAGTTGCACTTGACTGCCCATCAGACCCACCATCGCCTGCGAGCCACCCTTGTAAGGGACATGCACAATTGAGACGCCGGCCATTTGTTTGAACAACTCCATTGCCAAATGATTCGACACGCCGTTGCCCGACGACGCATATGTGATCCCATCAGGTTTGGCTTTGGCCTGAGCAATCAAATCTTTGACTGACTCAACCTTAAAAGAGGGATGAACAATCAACAGATTGGGCACCTCGGCAAAGTTTGCAATCCCGACGAGATCCTTCAGTGGATCGTATTTGATATTTTTAATTAAAGACTGATTCACAGTCACGATGCCTGAGTACACCATCAACAAGGTATAACCATCTGCGGGTGCCTGCATCAGGTTCTCAACTGCAATCATGCCGCTCGCACCACCTTTATGATCAAAGACAATGGGTTGACCGAACTGCTTGACCAAATGATCGGCCATCACGCGCGCCAAAATATCGGTGCCACCACCTGGGGGCGCTGGTATCAATAGCCGGATGGGCTTAGTCGGATAGTCTTGCGCAAAGCCGCTTGCCGATAAAGCGAGTAACCCTGCTAGCAAAAGCGTACGAACACTACGGCCCGTTATCTTGATCATCGTTGCCCTCCTTGGCGTTGATGGTTGGTGACAGACCTCCGCTCTTGGGCGGCTTGAGTCTGCTTGAGTCTGCTTGAGTCTGCTTGAGTTTAAAAACTATACCCTACATAAGAACCTACGGATAGCGGTGATGCATCAGCCGGCAGCCAGTGCCTCTGCCCACTATAGCTCGGCGCGATACCGTGCCAACATCTCTTCTTGCGTTTCTGACGGCGTGGTCATTTTTGCCTGCTCGTTAATCATCTCGCCCATACTGGGCATCGACGAGCGCGCCATATGGCTTTGTGCATCCCAAAGCTTTGAACGCATAAAGGCTTTTGCGCAGTGCAGGTAGGCTTGCGCCACAGTAACCTTGATCACCAACTTTGGTGTACGCACCTCAGTGGTGCAAAGCGCAAGAACTGCAGCATCGTCTGACAAACAAGCCGTGCCATTCACGCGCAAGGTCTCGTCCATACCGGGGATCAAAAACAGCAGCCCCACCTTGCCGGAATGAATAATATTTTCAAGCGTGTCTAAGCGATTGTTACCGGGCGAATCGGGTATCAGCAACGTGTGCGCATCCACGCTTTTGACAAAGCCAGGTGCCCCGCCGCGCGGCGAGGCATCGAGCATCTGATCCAGACCGATACTTGAGAGCACCACAAAAGGTGACAGCGCGATAAAGCGCTGGCAATGCACGTCAAGTGCTGACAACTGTTTTTTTACAGCCCGCTCTTTTGCTGGGGCATATAAGCCGCGCAACTGCTCGATGGTCTGGATCATCAATGGCTCAATTACATCGTGACAACAATTTTGCCGAAATGCTGATTGGCACGCATGCGTGCAAAGGCATCAGCAAGCTTGTCAAGGCTATAGCTACTGTCAATTGGCAACGCGAGTTTGCCTGACTTTAAATGGCCAGCCAAGTCTGCCATCGCAAGCCTGGTGATCTCGCGCACTTCGTCTACGCTACGAGTGCGAAAGGTCACACCGGTGTACTTAATGCGCTTGAGTGCATGCAAATCGAAATCAAACTCTGCAAAGCGACCAGCAAGACGACCGACGTTCACAATACGTCCAAGAATCGCACAGGCCTCAATGTTAGGGGTGCCAAATTTACCTGACAATTGGTCAATAATCAGATCAACACCTTTGCCACCATTTGCTTCGGTAGCAAGCTTGGGCCACTGAGGGTCGCTGTTGTCGATCGCAAAATCGGCGCCAAACTGTTTGAGTTGTGCGCGCCGCTCTGGGTTAGACGAGGTGCCGATGACCGTCTTAGCACCCATCAATTTTGCAATTTGCATGGCCATCAAGCCTACGCCCGACGAAGCACCCTGAATCAGCACCGTCTCGCCTGCACGCAATTCGCCTGCAGTGACTAACGCGTTATGCATCGTCGTGACAGCAATCGGCAGGCTAGTCGCTTGCTCAAAGTTCATCGAGTCAGACGGAATCGACATCACACGCCCCCAGTCAGCGACGGCATATTCAGCGTAGCCGCCTGACCCGGAACACATCACCCGGTCACCGACCTTTAAACCCTTCGCGTTAGCACCTAGCTCGGCAATTTCACCTGCCCACTCAAGACCAGGCACAGTGCCCGCACCACCTGTGCTGCCGTGCATTCCGCCACCAATCACACCAAGATCGGCACGATTTAAGCCAGCGGCACGCACGCGCACCAAGACCTGATCGGCCGTTGGAACGGGCTTAGGTGCCTCAGTGATATGAAATCCTTCAGTCGTCAATACAGCTGCTTTCATGTTTAGTCTCCAGTGTCTATAAGATTTTTTACTTTAATCACACTTCGCACTCATGCCACCATCGACAATGAGTTCGGTGCCGGTTATGAAACGTGCCTCATCCGAAGCTAAAAACAATACCGCGTTGGCGGTGTCTCGGCCATCGCCCATAAATGACATCGGGATGCGTGCCTGCCTACGCTTTAACAAGCCCTCGGCATCGCCACCCGCCTGCGCACCAGCCAACACCGCTTCAACCAGCGGCGTGTGCAACAAACCGGGCAACACTGAGTTTACGCGGATACCTTTTTTGGCATACTCAACAGCCACCACTCGGCCAAATTGTATGACGCCAGCCTTTGCTGCGGCGTAACCCACTTGAGGCGCACCCGAAAAGCGGATACCTGAGGTCGACGAGATGTTAACGATTGAGCCAGCACCTTTAGCTTCCATGATGGGCATCACATATTTGCACATCAAGAATACGGTCTTAAGATTGATGTCGATCTGAGAATCCCAGTTTTCTTCGCTTAACTCGATTGGGCCCCCACGCACAGGTCCGCCAACGTTGTTGACCAAGATATCCACGGTGCCATACTGCTTGAGGCATGCGGCAACCAAACCTTGAATCGCCTTGCTATCGGTGACATCACAGGTGTAAGGCGTGACGTCGCCGTCAAACTCTTTGATCAACGCAAGAGTGTCAGTCATCGCGGCCATATCTTTATCGACTGCGAACACGCGCGCGCCTTCTTGCGCAAAGCGCATCGCAATCGCCCTGCCATTACCCCAGCCCGGGCCCACACACCCTGCACCCGTGATGATTGCGACTTTGTTTGCAAGCCTACCTTGAGAATGATTCATACAAGCTCTTTACAAATAGTTTTAAGGGGTCGTTGAAGTGAGGCCGCCATCGACCACAATCGTTTGACCTGTGATGTAGCGCGCTTCGTCGCTTGCTAAGAACACAACGGTATTGGCAACGTCCCAAGCATCACCCATGTAACCAGCGGGCACCTGCTTATGGCGATGTGCCACAAAGCCTTCAAAATCGCCTTTGGCATATTTGTCAGCCAAGCGCTTGACGAGAGGCGTAAACACTAAGCCAGGTGCGACACAGTTCAGACGCACGCCACGTTCGGCATACAACACCCCTGTCGTTTTGGTCAGTTGCATCAGCGCGGCCTTACCTGCTGCGTAGCCCACCTGTGGTTTACCCACATAGCGCAAGCCTGCCACAGACGAAATGCTCACGATCGAGCCCTTGCCTTGCGCCTCCATAATGGGCAACACATATTTACACGCCAAGAACGCAGCCTTGACGTTGATGTCCATCTGATCATCCCAGATCTGCTCACTCATACTTACCGGATCACCAGGTTCAGAGCGCCCGACATTATTAATCAAAATATCGATGCGTCCGTACTGCGCCATACAGGCGTCGACTAATTTTTTAACCTCGTACGCTTGCGTCGCATCGGCCGTGATCACGTGTGCAACACCGCCCTCATCTTCAATAATTTTTTTTGTTTGCTGAGCCGCTTCGAGGTTGAGGTCAGAACCGAAGATGCTAGCGCCTTGCCTCGCCAACGCCACAGAAATCGCCTTGCCGTTACCCCAGCCTTCGCCAAGCGTGCCGCAACCGGTCACCAAGGCGACTTTGCCATCTAATCTAAACACAGTGAATCCTTATTGATCTTGAGAGAGTTTTAGCTATATTACCTGCCCAACATCAGCGCGGCAAAAGCACGCTGCACGTCTGGGTGAGCCGTATAGAAAACGGTCATGATCGGGCCAGTGCGTACCACCAAGCGCGGGGCAATCAGCCAGCTCAAGGCAGGCAAATAAATGAACTTTGCCTGCCGTATGTCGGCAATGCTCACTTGTTTTTTCCAGACCCAGGTCTGTGTGATCGCTCCGTTCTTGATCGAAGTGCGGCTTTTCAGGATCCAGTAGTACACCACCAGAACAATCGCCAAGGCGGCACCCCACAACAATCCCGCCGATAGCGAAAAGGACTGCCAATCCATCAGGCGTGAGGCGCGAGCTCCCCAGACAATCAGTGCACCGACCAACACAGAGGCCAGCAACTTGATTAATGCGGTAAAAGCTGGGCCCTCTGCCTCAAGGGGTATGGCACCCAAGGCATCCGGGTCGCTAGGCGTTATCACAGCACTCGCTTGGTTCGAAGAGCCTGCTTCGGGGTTGGCGACAGGCTGCGTCGTCGCATCAGTCATTTTTTATTTACTGCCTTTCATGAGACCACGCATCAAATCATTGACCGTATCTTGCTCGCTTTGCGCATCATTCTGTTGCAAATCATTTTCAGGGATTTCGATACGAATCGTACTGAGGTCGACCTGCACAGGCTTATCCAAAAACACGGTGACCGTCTGCGGAAAAACAATCACGATCGCGACGAGAAGCAGTTGCAAGGCAACCCAAGGAATCGCACCTAAATAGATATCACGTGAGAGCACCTTGCCTGGCAACGACCCCGCTTTGAACAGGCTGTCTGCAGTACTACGCAAATAAAATAGGGCGAAGCCAAAAGGTGGGTGCATAAAACTTGTTTGCATATTGACGCACAGCAGCACGCCAAACCAAATCATGTCGATGCCAAGCTTGTTCGCGACTGGCGCAAGCATGGGAAGAATAATAAAAGCGATTTCAAAGAAGTCTAAAAAGAAGGCCAAAAAGAAAACGAATACGTTCACGACGACCAAGAAACCGATCTGCCCACCCGGTAACCCAGACAGCAGGTGTTCGATCCAAAGGGCGCCATCGACCCCTTGAAATACCAACGAAAACACGCGCGAACCAATCAAGATAAAGACCACCATGGCCGTGATGCGCATGGTGCCTGTCATCCCGTCTCGAATAATTGACCAATTCAACCGACCGTGGACCGCCGCCAAGATGATGGCCCCCATTGCGCCCATTGCACCGGCCTCGGTCGGTGTTGCGATGGCATAACTCATCCCGGGCAAGCCCCCCATGCTGCCAAGCACGGCAAAAATCAAAAGCGCTGAAGGGATGATCCCTCGCAGGCATTTCTTCCAGAGCGTCCAACCGTGCAGCGTGCGGGCCGTCGCAGGCAGGCCGGGTACATGCCCAGGCGCTACCTTTGAAAGCACAAAGGTGTAAATCAGAAAGATCAACACTTGCAAAATCGAGGGGCCCCAGGCACCTTTGTACATGTCACCCACCGACCGCCCCAACTGATCGGCCATCACGACCAGTACCAACGAAGGTGGCACCAGTTGTGTAATCGTGCCCGAGGCTGCAAGCACCCCTGTGGCATAGCGCATGTTGTAGCCATACCGCATCATGACGGGCAGCGAAATCATCGCCATCGCGATCACTTGACCAGCGACCGTACCGGTAATCGCACCTAGGATGAAACCAACCAGAATGACTGAATAGCCCAAGCCGCCGCGAATCGGTCCGAATAGCTGGCCCATTGAATCGAGCATGTCTTCAGCCAAACCGCACTTTTCTAACACCGCGCCCATCAACGTAAAGAAGGGGATCGCTAGCAATAAGTCATTGGACAAGATACCAAAGATATTGAGCGGCAAGTTGTACATAAAAGCGGCGGGAAACCACCCCATCTGTATGGCAATGAACCCGCTGAGCAAGCCTAGCGCTGATAAAGAAAAAGCAACCGGAAACCCGATCAACATGATCAGGATCAACCCCGCAAACATCAGGGGTGCAAATTCTTGCATGGTCATTGCAATGGCCTCTCGTATTGCATATTCATCTCGTAGGCGTTGTTTAACCAAGCCACACGTTTGATCATTTCAGCTAAGCCTTGCAGCACCATGAGGGCAAACCCAAGTGGCAGCATCATCATCGCCGGCCAACGGATGAGGCCGCCTGCATTGGGCGAGCCCTCGCCCGACCACAACATTTGCACGAAAAGAGGCCATGACAAGTAACAGAACAGCGTCATGGCAGGCATCAAAAAGAAAATCAAACCAAATAAATCGATGTAGGCGCGGCTACGAACCTTAAGCGTGCCGTAGATCACATCTACACGGACATGCTCGTTGACGCGCAGCACTTGCGCCGCGCCGAGCATGACACAGGCGGCAAACAGATACCATTGAATCTCAAGCCAGCCGTTCGAGCTGTAAGAGAACGCGTATCGCGTAAACGCGTTACCTGCGCTGATGACCGCGCACAGTAGGACTGCCCATTTTGCAATGACTGCAAAAAAGTCTGTTACACGGTCAACCAAGCCGGCGGCGGCAAGCAACTGTTTCATTTGAACTCCGAAGGGCGCGTGGCAAAGAGGCTCAGGGCCCAGACCACCACCGCGCTAGCCCGTCATCATAACGAAATGTCAGGGTTTAAGTCGGAAATTCAAATGCTGCCGTATGGGCAAATACCCTTAGTACATGGTTGCGCAAAAGTTTCGCCCGACCACTTAGGGTCGGGCGAAACAGTCAGCTAAATTGAAGCGCCGACCTTTAATTCAAGTCTTGCACCAAAGACGCCAGCACTGCATCGGGCAGCGCTTCGACATGCATCGGGTACTCTGGATGATCGCAACCAACCATCAGCTGAGCACCCGCCTGCAACGATTTTTTAGCCGCTGCGGGCAACTCAAAGCGCAAAAAATGCACCGCTGAAGTTTTGGTGTCGGTTGAGCGCTCGAGATCTTCGTTCGCGATCGCATACACCCTTGGTTGCCCCTCGACTTCTACAAACATCTTGTGTTCGACACCCATCAGCTTACCCAAGGCAATTTTGCGATCCGCCTCGTTGGGATATTCAAGCATCATGGTAGCTTTGAAGTTCGAGCCATCTGGGACTAGGGGGTTATAGGCGTTCAGCTCATCTTGAATCCCCTCTTCTTCAAACACTTTTTCAACGCGCAACATCTCTTGAATCTGATAGCGCATCAAAAATTCATTTTCAAAAATGATATTTAAATGTTCGCCTAAGGCGACCGTACGCAAACGGCGCTGTTCAATCGCTTGCTTACGCATTTCAGGGCGAGCCTTGTGATAAGCCTCGAGGGTCATCAAGCTTTCGCGTGTGATTTTGGTCATGCTGATCTCGTCATTTTTGTGCAACTGGGTGATTAAAGGCCGTACGCCTTGGCAATTAAGGTCAACGGATGCGCCATCTCAGCGCTCGCCAGACCGTTTTCTTTCATTCCTTGTTCAATGTGGTGGCCGGCCAGTTGGCAATCTGAACTGATGTAATCAGGCTCGTTGTTTGCCATGGCTTTGAATACGGGCTTGCCGATCTTCATCGCGGTATCGTGAAACTCTTTTTTCACGCCCCAGGTACCCGAGTGGCCAGAGCAACGCTCAACCACATTGACTTCAGTGCCCGGCACCAACTTCAACATTTCGGCTGTTTTCTTGCCCACGTTTTGTACCCGCGAATGACACGGCACGTGATAGCTCACATGACCGAGAGTCTCTGTAAAATCGTTTTTAAGAAGCCCATCTCTATTGCGCGCAATGAAGTACTCGAACGGGTCCCACATCGCGTCTTTCACGAGCTGCACATCTGCCTCGTCCGGAAACATCAGAGGAAGCTCTTGCTTGAACATCAGGGTACAAGAGGGGATCGGCGTCAAAATCGCATAACCCTCGCGCGCAAGCTGAGCAAGCTTCGGAATATTTTTGTCTTTGTTTGCGGCGACAGCGTCAAGATCGCCCAGCTCAAGTTTGGGCATCCCGCAACAGGCTTCTTTATTGACTAACTCGTAAGGGATCTTGTTGTGACTCAAAATTTTAATCAGATCCTGACCAATACCCGGCTCGTTGTAGTTGATATAACAGGTAGCATAAATCGCGACTTTACCTGGCGTTTTGGCCCCGTTCACCACGGGGAGGTCAGCCGAAGGCTTGGCCACTTGCGCGAAGGTTTTAGGCGCGTATTCTGGAATCCACGCTTTTTTATCAACCCCCAGGGTGGTCTCCATCAGCGAGCGCATCACGCCGGTTTTGTTCACGGCGTTCACGGCTTCGGTCACGATTGGGATGCCTGCGAACATTCCGAGCTTATCGGTCGATGACAACACGGCATCACGCATCGTGGTCTCGCCCTTTTTAAAACTCACCGCTTTGGCACGCAACATCAGATGCGGAAAATCTAGGTTCCAGGGGTGCGGCGGCACATAGGGGCACTTTGTTACATAACAGACGTCGCATAAAAAACATTGATCGACGACTGTCTTGTAGTCTTTTTTATCTACTCCATGCACTTCACCATCTTCAGTCGCATCGATCAGATCAAACATGGTTGGAAACGAACCACACAAACTTAAGCAGCGGCGACAGCCATGACACAAGTCAAACACGCGTTCCATTTCGGTGTGCAGCTTATCCTCATCGTAAAAGTCAGGATTCGTCCAGTCTAGGGGATGGCGGGTGGGCGCGTCGAGGTTACCTTCGCGATTTGACATGATAAATCCTTAGCTATTGCAAGAAACGGGTAGTGAAGAACCGGGTGTTTGAAAAGAGTGTGTGAGAAACGAGTACTTCAAAGAACAGGTACGCAGAAAACGTGTGCTGCAAAGAACATGTACCCAAAAAACGCGCGCTTAAAAAAACTGTGACCAGCAAAGCCGGCCACAGGTCTAAAATCGGTACGAAGCGAAAGAGCAAACTCTTACCGCCACCTCCCGAACGCGCTGGCTGACTTAGTCGACCAAGGCGTCTAACGCTTTCTGGTAGCGATTGGCGTGTGAACGCTCGGCTTTCGCGAGTGTTTCAAACCAATCAGCGATTTCGTCAAAGCCTTCAGCGCGAGCTGTTTTGGCCATGCCTGGGTACATGTCGGTGTACTCATGCGTCTCGCCATGAACGGCCGAAGCCAAATTGTCACGGCTTGAACCCATTGGCAAACCTGTTGCTGGGTCACCAGACGCCTCTAAAAACTCGAGGTGGCCATGGGCATGACCGGTCTCGCCTTCGGCGGTTGAGCGGAACAATGCGGCAACGTCGGGTTGACCTTCAACGTCAGCCTTGTTTGCGAAATACAAATAACGGCGGTTTGCCTGTGATTCGCCTGCGAATGCGTCTTTCAGGCACTGTTCTGTTTTAGAACCTTTGAGCTGGGCCATATAGCCTCCTGACTATTTAAACTAAGGAAATTTGAGCATCAGCTGCACAGATCGCTTTCAACCCGCGTCTGCACTTGATCTCTATAGCAAGTGTAAGCGGGCTTTATGACGATGTGAAGTAAATTTTGTAACATTCAGAACCAAGGATCCTGAGTGACTGTAAGGTCTTTACCAGATTGCGCAGAAAGCCTTGGCCTTTAGGCCGGCGAGGATGTCAAGATTCAGCGGCCTTTTTATGCGCCGCCAAGGCCATCAGCCGGCGATCTCGCCAAAGTCGACGCGCCAGCAGCTGGTCTTTTGGCAAAATCGCCCGTCGCGCGGCTTCGAGTTTGGCAATAATCTCTTCAGACCAGTGGTCTGTTGAAGTTTGCTCGGTGGACATCGCCTGATACATCTCGTCAAACCGATGTGCGTAGTCTGCCAAACCATCGGGGGCGTTTAAATCGATGGTCTCAAAGGGCCCCATAAACGACCAGCGCAAGCCTAAGCCTTCACGAATCGTGACATCTAAACCGTCAGCATCTACATAGCCCTGCTCAACTAACTTGAACGCCTCGCGCAGCAAAGCGCCCTGTAGGCGATTCAGGATAAAACCACGCAGTTCGCGATGAATTTTGACGGGTTTTTGGCCGACGCTTTCCATCACATCCCAGGTTTTTTGCACGACAGCGGCATCAGTCCAGGGTGCCCCGCAAATTTCAACCACTGGGATTAAGTACGGGGGATTCACTGGATGCGCAATCAAACAGCGCGAGCGGCCGGGTAAGTTTTCAGTAAAGGCCGAGGCTGGGATACTTGAAGTCGAGCTCGCCAAAACGGTTGTCGGCGCAGCGAGCTTATCCATTTTGGCAAAGATTTCAAGCTTCATCTCAACGCGCTCGGGCAAATTCTCTTGCACATAGTCGACGTCTTGTAAAACCTCTTCAAGCGTGGCGCTTGCGCTAATGCGTGCGATCAAGCCTTTTGGATCGGTGATCAAGCCAGCCGCCTGAAGGTCAGCCACCTGCTCTTCAATCAGCCTGAACGCCAAGGTGATCGCCTTAGGGTCCCCATCCCACATTTTGACCTCATGACCGCCACGTGCAAACACAATAGCCCATGCCTGACCAATCAACCCTGAACCCACGACTGCGATTTTCATTTTTTCTCCTGAGAAACCTTGATGCTGAGGGGGAGATGAGAGATGACCCCCGACAGCTAACGCGATTATTTTTAGTAGGAATAGTGTAGTGCCGAATTGGTCGCCAAGCCGTTGGCCAAGTTAAACGCTGGGCTTGGTGCCAAGTTAAGCGTTGGGTACGTTGCCAAGTTAGGCTGTGGCTATGTTGCCAACCAGGTCGTCAAATTACCTTGCGCTGCGCGGCGGCCAAACGAACCGTTTGCAAATGAATCTCAACGATCTGGTTCACATCGGTGCTGTACCCGCCAGCCATCATGATCGCCATTGGGCAGCGTTGACTCTGTGCATACTGCATCACCATCAGATCACGAGTGGCCATGCCCGCCTTCGTTACCTTCAGGCGTCCTAAGCGATCAGATTCATGGGGATCCGCACCCGCAAGATAGAGTACGAACTGAGGCTCAAAGCGGGCTTTGACCTGCGCCAACGCCGCGTCTAAAGCCTCAAGGTAGGCGTCATCCTCACATGCATCAGGCAAAGGCACATCTAACGAGCTCTGTTGTTTATTAAATGGGTAATTGCGTTCGCCATGCAGCGATAACGTAAAAACTGTCGGATCGCCTTGGAAGATCGAGGCGGTGCCATCCCCCTGATGCACATCCAGATCAATGATCGCGATCCTTGCTTTTGGATTGCTGCTTTTCTGCAGAACCTTCGCAGCAATCGCGGCATCATTAAATACACAAAAGCCGCTACCACGCTCGCGATACGCATGGTGCGTGCCACCAGCAAGATTCACTGCAATTCCGTCAACGCTTGAAGCCGCACAGGCCGCGAGTGTGGCCCCGACCGAGCGGCGCGAACGCTCAACCATTTCGAGGCTCCAGGGGAAACCAATCTCGCGTTGCTCTTTGGGTGTGAGTTCGCCTCGGATGACGGATTGCAGATAGCGCGGAGAGTGCGCAAGCAATATCTGAGTATCGGTCGCTGCAGGTGCTTCGTTTAACTCAATATTACTTTCGGCACTCACCGCGTCGCGCAGAAGCCGGTACTTAGACATGGGAAAGCGGTGCCCTGTGGGCAGCGGCAAAACGAAATGATCGGAGTAGAAGGCTTTCACGTTGGCCTAGATCGCTAAAAAAATCGAGGTGACTGCTATTTAACCACTCGACAAAGGCTTGTCGATGCAAATGCTTGCTGATGGATTTTGTAAAATCTTACCCGATGCCTAGCTAACGATTGCCTGCTATCTGGCTAATAATTAATTACCTGAGGTTCCCATGACGCCATTCGGACGCTTGCCTACGCTCGTCGCCCGACGAATTCGCCGTACCAAAAAAAGTCTCACCACGTTTCGCAAATTTCAGGCAGAATACAAAAAATACTAAAAATTAGGTCGCCATCGATGCGATTTAAATACGAAACCAAAAGGAGACCCTCATGACTAGTTCTAAAAGTTATAGCAGTTTGACCCTGATCGCCGCAGCGCTTTTGTTGGCGAGCCCGGTCGCCAGTGCTCAACCAACCATCAAGCTTGGTATGACAACCGCGCTCACTGGCCCGTTCAACGAGTTTGGTGAAGGCAATCGCCGTGGCGTCGTGCTTGCGATCGACGAATGGAATAAAAAAGGTGGCATTAACGGCAGAAAAATTGAACTCGCCGAAGCCATGGATGATCAGTTAGTGCCAGACAAAGCCGTGCAAAACATGCGCCGCATTCTTGATAATAAAGACATCGTAGCCATCATCGCGCCAGCCGGTAGTGGCCCTTCACTCGCCACCATGGACATGCTCGAAGCCGACGGTCGCCCGACTTGTAATCCCCTCGCGCAATCACCTTCTGTGATTTATCCAAAAGGTAAAGACCAGCCACCACGTAAAAACGTCGTGTCGATGGCGATCACCAATGAATCTGAAGCTAATCGCTTAGGCCAAATTTTAGGCAAACAGTACAAAAACATCGGTGTCATTCATGAAAGCACCGCTTACGGCGTTACGGGTGCTGAGCTCGTCAAAAAATCAATCGCCGCCACTAATCCTGCTGCGAAGGTTCAGATCGAATCCTATAACCAACGCAGCCAAGACATGACCTCGCAGGTCGCACGTTTGCAACGCAGCCAGGTCGACGCAATCTTAGTTGTGGGCTTAGGTGCTGACTTTGCTGTGATTCGCAAAAACATGAGCCGTGCAAACGTTAAAGTGCCACTGTTTGGCTCAACCGGTGCCGTGACTGCCCCATATCTTGAAGGCGCGGGTGATCTCGCAATTGGTACCCGTTCTGTCAGCCCTGATGCCTTTGGCAAAAGACCCTTATCTGCCTATGCACAAAACTTTGTCGACCAGTACCGCGCCGCGCATGGAACAGATCGCTGGTATGGTTCTGACGCTGCAAACCCGCAAATCTCAATGGCGGCCATCGTCGGCAACGCCTATGACTGTGCGGTCGTGCTACTTGATGCAATCAGACGCGCAGGATCGACAGAGCCAGCCGCGGTGATTGCAGCACTCAATCAAACCAAAGGGCTTGCTGGCATAGCAGTTCCATCCATCACCCTAACCGCCCAGATACACGAAGCCTTTAAGCCTGAAGATCTAGGCTTATTCGAGATCAACAAATCTGCCGCCGGGGCTCTGTACCTCAAACCTGTTGTTGAGTAAATACGCGCCCCAAAGTCATTGAGTCAACACCCACCCCTACGGGGGTGATCTCAACGTTTGCAGGGTATGCCTCAGCATGGATTTTTTTCTCTCTTTAGTGATTGCAGGGGCGTGCGTCGGCTCAGTCTACGCACTCGTTGCTGTCGGCCTAAATTTAACGTTCTGGACCACCAAAACGCTTAATTTTGGACAAGGTGCAGTCATGATGCTGTGCGCGATATCCACTGCGCTACTCACAGCGCAAGGGCTCAGCAATGGCGTTGCCATCATTACAGGTGTAGCCATCGTTGCCTTGGTTGGCGTCATCGTTGAACGCATCGCGGTGCGCCCTGCCCTCAAGACTGCCGGCAGCATGGGTTGGGTGATTGCCACGCTGGGATTTGGAATTTTGCTTCAAGGCATCACTTCAAAGTTTTTTGGCTCGCAAGCCATTCCGTTTCCTGAAGTGCTATTCACGGTTCAAGACGTCATCGATATTGGTGGCCAAAATATTTCTTTGCAATACGTATCGATTTTTGTTGTCTCAATCTTGATTATTGTGGTGTTAGAGGCCCTCACCCGCTACACCGTTTTAGGCACCGCGATTCGGGGCACCGCTCAAGACATGGAGCTTGCCATTGTGCAAGGCCTACCCGTCAATCTGATTGTCTCTGGCTCGTTCGTTTTATCGAGCATCATGGCGGGTATCGCTGGCATCCTCACCGCACAAATTAGTGGCACCGTAGACCCCGCCTTTGGGTTTGAGTTAGTACTCATGGGCTTTGTCGCTGCAGTGCTCGGCGGAATGGGTAGCTCAGCAGGCGCCCTGATAGGCGGCATCATCGTTGGCATCATCGGTAAATTAGTTGGAGGCTATATCTCTACTGCCGCAGAACATGGCATCGCTTTTGCGCTTTTAATTATGATGCTGGCCTTACGACCTGAAGGTTTTTTTGGGCGCGCTGAGGTGACCAAAGCATGAACGCAATGCGTATATTTTTAACCAAACTAGCGACTCATCCCCTTGCGCTGCTTGTGCTATTTGTCGTCGTCTTTTTTGGTGCACCCTACTTGCGCGGCGCGACGTTGCAAATTCTTAGCTTTGCGCTCGTCTCAATTCTGTTTACGCAGAGCATTAACGTGTTGACGGGGATGGCAGGGCAGATCTCATTAGGGCACGCCGCATTTTTTGGAATTGGCGCATATGGCAGTGCAATTATCGCTAAAACCTTTGGTTTGAATCTATTTCTAACGATACCCGTTGCCGCAGTGGTTTCGAGTCTTATCGCCTATTTGCTGTCGTACCCTGCCGGACGCGTCAAAGAAGTGTATCTGGCAATGATGACGTTAGGCTTTGGTCAAATCTTTCTAGAGGTTGCTCGCGAATGGACGGATCTGACCGGCGGCGTCATGGGACTGAGCGGCGTGCCTTCTGCAGGCTTAGGCACGTTGATTATCTTAGGCCACAAATTCAGCACAATCGATTACTTTCGTGTGCTACTACTGATCACAGTCTGCTCAATGATCTTTATCAGAAACTTTTCACAGAGTCGGCTGGGGCGTTCGCTCTTCGTCATGCACTACAGTGAACTCGCAGCCGGCAGCGTTGGAATCGCTCGCCGACAAACCAAGCAACTCGCTTATGCACTGAGTGGCTTACTAGCCGGGATTTCTGGTGGCTTTTACGCGCATCTTGTTGGTTACTTAGGCCCTGAAAGTTTTGCCATTTCACGTTCGATTGAAGTCTTGGTGGTGGCGATTGTCGGCGGCCTTTGGTCAAGTGCCGGTCAAGTTATCAGCGCGATTTTCTTCACCTTCTTGCCTGAGCAATTACAACTATTCGCTGAATATCAATTCATCGCTTACGGCTTGATTCTTACGTTCACGTTGATTCTTTTTAGGCAAGGCATCGGAGGCTTGCTGTTTTTGCCTCCTCGCTTTATCCGACAAGCTTGGCTGACGACGGCCGTAGAACAACAGCGTCAGGCTACCGCAGCAAACAGCAAAACAAATGAGCCCCAGTTTTTAAAAATTCAATCGGTATCCGCTGACATTAACGTGCAGGCGATCACCATGCGGTTCGGTGGCCTCGTCGCGCTCAACTCTGTATCACTCGATATTCAGGCTGGTCACATTACGGCGCTCGTCGGCCCAAACGGGTCTGGCAAAAGCACACTGGTCAATATCATCGCAGGCGTGTTTCCACCGACCTCTGGTCAGGTGTTCTTGCAGGGCATAGATGTCACGGCCCAAGCCGATGTCGAGATGGCCAAGAAGGGTGTCGTGCGAACCTTTCAAGACCCGCGCCTAGTGCCTCACTTCACCGTCCGCGAAAACATTATGTTGGGTGCGCACGCCATGATGCACTATACCTGGCTCGAAGCGGGCTTGTCGATGCCACGCGTGCGTCTGCAAGAGGCCCAAGCGCTAGAGCAATGCAACGAGATTTTGCAGTTACTGGACATCGAGGCCGTTGCAGATCAAGCGGTTGAAAGCCTGCCCTACGGCTACCGACGGATGACTGAGCTTGGCAGAGCGCTCTTGGCTCGGCCAAAAATTATCTTGCTTGATGAGCCCGCTGCAGGATTGTCTGATCTTGAGATGACCAGACTTGCCGAAATTCTAGTCAAACTCAAACATCTGGGCATCACGGTTTTATTGATTGAGCATCACATGGACTTTTTAAACGGCCTAGTCGACGAAGTTGTTGTGCTCGATAGTGGCTCGATTATCTTCAAAGGTGACATGCTCGGGATGCGCCAAGATCCAAAGGTGATCGCGGCCTATCTCGGGGACGATGAGGTGCAGCATGCTTGAGATTACTGATTTATCCGTCAGCTACGGCGCCATCAAAGCCGTTAAAAACTTTTCGGGTGGTGCAAAGGACGGTTTGATTACGGCGATTCTTGGTGCGAATGGTGCAGGTAAGTCTTCGTTACTTAGGGCGATTTCCGGTTTGAACCTGCTTACCTCGGGCTCGATTAAGCTCGATGGCATAGACATCACGCGCTTAGGCGCACACGAGCGTTCTCGTTTGGGCATTGCCCATGCGATGGAAGGTCGCCGCCTGTTTCGTCATTTAACTGTTGAAGAAAATTTGCGACTGGCTTGGCGCTTTGGAACAAGACGGGTGCTACTTAAACCCGCCCTCGATGATGTGTACGCTAGATTTCCGATCTTGGCGGAAAAAGCAAAAATACACGCTGGCTTATTAAGCGGCGGGCAGCAACAAATGATGATCTTGTCATGTGCCACGATTCGCTCGCCGCGCGTATTGTTGTTAGATGAGCCTTCGCTTGGCCTTGCGCCTTTAATCACGACTCAAATTTATCAATTCATCAGCGACTTTGCCAAGAATTCAAACGTCGCCATTATGCTGAGCGAGCAAATGGCGGCCATTGCACTCAAGGTATCCACTGACGTGTGCGTGTTGCGCCAAGGCACTTCGGTATTTTCGGGCAGCAAGCAAAGTTTGATTGAACAAGGTCGCGCGGGCGACCTTTCTTCAATGTATCTGTAGCGCTAGCAATCAAAAAGCAGAGCCGCCTTAAGCAGCGATGCCCTTCTCTTTTGACTCGCCATAGGGTGGCGAATAAATCACCAACACGCGCACCGGTTCTTCGCTAATGCGCGTAAAAGCATGCACTTCATTAGCTGGAAAAAAACACGAGTCCCCGGGGCCCAGTTCACACGTTTCACCACCCACTTCAGCCCGTGCGCGACCCGAGAGCATGTAGCAAACCTGCTCAATTCCTGGATGACGATGCGGCAACGCGCCACCGCCATCACCCGCAAGCTTACCGCCCACCACGCCGAGCAAAACCTCAAGGTGTTTGGCGCCAACGGTCTCAGGTCCGATCAGACGACGGTTGACCGTGTCGCCATGATTGGCAGGGCTATAGGGGGTGACATCTGCTTCTTTAACGAAATACCGACTCTTGGTCATGCTGATCTCTCTAAACAAAAATTAAAAAATGAACCCTTGGCTGCGTCTGCAAAAATTGTTTCTAGCGCTTCAAGAATCCCGCATAGTTTTGGGCCGCCACTTCGTCGCATTTTTTTCTATACACATCCAGCCCAGCCACGTAGGGCGTAAACACGCGAGGCTTTCCTGGTACGTTTGCACCAACATACCAAGAGTTCGCTAGGGGATACAGTGTCGAGTCACCCACGTCGTTGACATGCTGAGTCCACTGCGCCTGAGCACTTGGATCTGCATCGATCTCATGTAGCCGCTGTGAGCGTATCTGTTCGATACAATCCGAAATCCAGTCGACATGCTGTTCAATGGCGCACACCATATTCGTTTTAACAGAGGGGCTTCCTGGCCCAGTCACAATAAACATATTGGGAAACCCGGCCGTCATGAGACCCAGATAAGTTGCTGGGCCGTCTGCCCACTTTGCTTTAAGCTCAACACCTTGCTTGCCTCGAATATCAATCTCAAAGAGCGCGCCGGTCATCGCATCGAATCCCGTTGCAAAAATAATCGCATCCAAGGCGAAACTCTCGTTTTCAGTTTTTAGCCCTTCAGGTTGAATCTGCTGTATCGGTACTTTCTGGACATTCACCAGCCGTACGTTATCGCGGTTGTAAGTTTCAAAATATCCTGTGTCTACACACAAACGCTTTGTACCGATGTAGTGATCATTTGGACATAAGTCTTCGGCCGTTTGAGGATCTTTTACAGTCTGCCGAATTTTTTGTCGAACAAATTCGCCAGCAGTTTCATTTGCCTCTTTACTGACCAAAAGATCTGTATAGGTATAAAGAAAGCTAATCGCACCGCCCTTCGCCCATTTGGTCTCGTACGTTTCTTGACGCTCCTGAGCTGAAACCTCGAACGCCTTTTTGGTTGGCTTAGGATGCCCTCCAATACAAAATGGCGTCAGCTGCGCCTCTGCCCGGTGTTCGACATAATTCGCTTGGTGAGCTTGATGCACCTCGGCGTCAAGAGCCCTGTTATGTGCTGGGACCACAAAATTAGCGTGACGCTGAAACACATACAACTGCTCAGCCTCTTTAGCGATCAACGGGATCATTTGCACCGCGGAAGATCCCGTGCCAATCACGCCAACCCTTTGCCCCGTAAAGTCAACACCTTGCTCCGGCCATAATCCGCTGTGATACCACTTACCTTTAAAGCGATCGATTCCAGGAATGTCGGGCAGCTTTGCAGTCGAGAGGCAACCGGTTGCCATGACGCAAAAAGGCGCCTCGATAAAGTCACCACGTTGCGTCGACAGAGTCCATAAGCAGCGTTCATTATCGTAATGCGCAGACGATATCCTTTGATTCAGCTCA
>Ga0209768_10000070_pt1 | contig 60735 bp, 54 predicted proteins | sample LauGreSBDMM110SD_3_FD_187564 | JGI IMG/M metagenome (GOLD analysis project Ga0209768, IMG submission 187564) | Freshwater lake microbial communities from Lake Michigan, USA - Sp13.BD.MM110.SD (SPAdes) (version 2) | ecosystem: Environmental > Aquatic > Freshwater > Lake | place: Lake Michigan... | reverse complement strand
ATGAAAGGCGCATAGTCCTTGAAGTCAAGTTCATCATCTGGTTTCTTGGTATGAAGAACCAGGTTTACAAAGTCGAATGGTGTCATTTGAATTCACATTCAACCATAATTTCTGTGAGACAAGCAATAAGATTAATTTCATGGTCAGCCACAAATGCTGCCTGATATTGATACTTGGCAAGGATAAGAACCAATTGAGGTACCGAATTGGCTTTCAATAGTTCATATAAACCATCATACAATTTACGGAAGATGCGTGTAGGATCATTGTCCAAGTTCATGGTGACCCATTTACGAGCACCAGCAAAGTCTTTATCTTTAAGTGATTTAGTTAATTCACCAAGTTGAATATCTGAAACTGAGGCGAGAATGCCTTTATCAATATTGCCAGATATACCATAACGTTGTAGTTCGTTAAGTATGCGGCGATTATCAGGAAAATGTTTAGTGACAACGGCAGCAACAACCTCTTTATCATAGGTTGTGTTTTCTTCTTTCAGAATAGATTCAACACGCTTAAAGAATTGTGTCGCCATCTTGGCTTTAGAACCATTTGGCTTAACATCAATTACAGTACAGCGGGAATGAATAGGATCGATAATCCGATTCTTAAAGTTACAGGTGAATATGAAAGAACAGTTAGATGCAAATTCTTCAATACCTGCACGTAGGATAGCCTGTGCATTAGGCGTTAGATAGTCTGCTTCATCTAGAATAATGACCTTACGACCACCAGTCAAGGACATTGACGAAGCATAGTTTTTGATTTTAACACGAATGGTATCAACACCATTCTCATCAGAACCGTTAATGATAATGTAATCACAACCTACTTCTTCACACATGGCACGAGCAACAGTAGTCTTGCCGACACCTGCTGAACCTGCCAGAAGTAGATTGGGAATCTCTTTACGATTTACAAATTCCTGAAATGTTGCCTTTAAGGCATCAGGAAGAATACATTCTTCAATCGTTTTAGGGCGATATTTCTCCACCCACAACATGTGTTCTGACATTCAAATTCTCCATAATATAATTAAATTTCATCGTGCCATTTAAAGCCAAGAAGATACTTGGCCATAAACCTGATGACGGCATTTGGTTTAGTGGGTCTATACACAAACACAGAGTCTGAGATTTCCCACTTACCAACATTATTTGTAGAAGGCTTTACAACAAATGAGCTGGTTACAGGTTGTGACCAACTGATAACACCTGTACCACCAGAACCAACAGTTAGTAAAGTGCCAGTAGTGTTCCATTGTCTCTTTCGCCACTCAGCAATCCATTCTTCAGTTGAAGTAAAATCCAAATCCAACGAAATTTGTTCCGTTAGAGGATAGAAGAATGATATTTCAAGTTGTTGCATTATTTTGTTTGGCGATAAACAAATTTAGTATCACTAACACCAGTGCCATTTTTAAGTTCTTCAATACGGTGTTGTAACACACTAATTGCAGTATTAAAATGTCCTGTACCACCTTCACTTGGTTTGTAGTAATACCGACTGAGTGTTTCCACTTCAGTCTCTAGTACAGCAATATATTGTTCACGTGTAATGTCAAATATTTGCATCACTTCACCTCAACCATACTCTCATATAGTGCTTCAAATTCTTTTGATTCAGCAACTTCAGTCTGAAAAGAATTCTTGTGTTGTGTCTTTGCCATACGCTTGAGAATCTTTTTAGGTACTTTCAATTCGTCATGTGCAATATCCACAATGTCTTTAATAGCAGCATTGTTACCATCATTCCTATGTAGATGAAGTACAACCTCATCTACATAACCTTTGAGTTTTTTCAATGCTTCATCATCATAGGAACCAAATAGTGTATTTACTTTAGTCATATTAAGCCTTAGAATTATTAACTTCTGCTACAACAGCGTAATCATCTTCTTCACAAACAATACTACCATTTATAAGATTTATACCGGTATAACCGGCCATTTCACTTTTATTACCTTGACCGTCAACTTCAGGAATTTTAAATACTGCAACCACATGTGCTGGGTTAATAGCAACACGATTCTTGGTAACAGCATCAGTAACATAAAACATATTATTCTCCAAATTTAGATTCTTTGGCTTCAATTGCGATCCAATATTGCAAGTCACCTTTTTCATTGGCAAATGATGCCAAACCTTTTGATGAAACTTGTACATCATATGTACCAGGAATCATCTTAAAGTTTTCAACTAGAAAGACGGCTTTATATACTTTATCACTATCGGTTGTACCGATTTCGATTGTATTTGTGTGTGCTGAGTCATCTTTAGCATTGAAGCAGGTAACAGAGATTTTAGAACCATCAGATTCGAAAGCAATATTAGGAGAACCAAGTACAGCAGCATTCTTCAATGCTTGTGCTAGGTCTTCATCTTTAAGTTTAAAAGAACCATCAACAGATGGTAAAGTCAACTCTTTTTCTGGTGCCGAGACAATCATAGATTTTGCTGTCATACGATACTTAGTCTTAGAACGACCAGATTTAAATACTACATTATTGGAATCAAAATCCAATTCAGTATCTTTACCCAAGGAATGTACTGATAAGAACTGGTTCAAATCATAGATACAGAAATCTTGTGGAAAGTCATCTGTCAAAGTGGCTTTGGCAAGCACAGTCTTTGTTGATGAGATGGTGGCAATCTTATTGCCCGTTTTGAACTCAATGCCAGAATTAATTCCAGCAAAGTTCTTTAACACATTGAGTGTTTCATTAGATAATTTCATTACGATACTCCTTCATTCATTTCACTTATTATACTTGAACCATAAGATTTAGTCAAGCACTTAATCAAGTTAGCCTTTAAATCATCCAAAGTTCCTTGATTATCAATCATGTGGTCTATAGGACCACCAATCCAACTCCATTCTGATGCATGAACACCACTATTATCTTCCATAAACCTCAAGGCTTTTAGGTCACCTGTATTTGCTTTACCTGCAATATTATACCAATGTGGTTTAGTATCACGTTGTATTTCAATTAGAATACCATTCATATCATGTACAAATTGAATTTCATTTTGAAAACGAACATCAGTAATAACATAATGTTGTTCCGGATTACTCATAACATATTGCTTCATCTTGATGACCCAAAAGTTTTTGTGAAATACATCACGACCAACTTCTGTACCCATTAATTGTAGAGCATATCGTGGTGTGAAGATTTTACCAAATTCTTTGGACCAAAATTCATCAGGTTGTTCACGCCAATCTCTTGATGCTTGTGTATCGCCTTCCAACATGTGGCGAGGCCAACCAAACATCTCAGCTGCAACATCTTTTACGCCTTTGGCAAAAGACAAAGGTGTGAAACCTATGTCTTTTAGTATGTCTCCTGCGGTGCCTTTACCTGAACCGATAAATCCAAGTAAGCCGACAATCATTACATTTCACCAACAAAGTTAGCAACAGCAGGCATATCACCTCTAAAGTGATATGTACCAATGTGGTCTGTTTTCATCCAAGGACACAGGTGAATTACACCACCAAGTTTACGCCACATCTGACAGAACATATAATCTTCTGAAAGATAACGGTCAGAACCACCACCTGTGATAGATTCTTTGGTGTCAATTACTGTATCAAAGAAAGCGTGAATGTATCGTGTGCCATCAAAGTGTGCTTGACCTACATGGTCTGGTTTGTAACGAATCTGTGGATATGCTGCTTCCATTTTTGCAAAAACAGTACGGTTGACCAACATAAATCCTGTACCAATTTCTAATACTTCTAGTGGTTCAGTTACAGAGAATTTTTCAGTACCCTTAACTGGATTAAAAACGTAATCACCGGTAACACTAGCTAATGAATTGGGATCAATATCAGGATTTCTCTGTACTGCCATCTTAACTGATTTCCATTTAATGGCTTTCTTAGGATAAGGACCACCAATAACATCTTTATCAAGTGCTAACAATGCAATGACATCTTTTGGATCAAAATGTATATCTGCATCTAAAAATAATAGATGTGTACAGTCTGAACGATGGATAAATTCATCCACCAAATAATTTCTGGCCCGAGTAATTAAAGACTCATTGAAAAGAAATGAAAATTTAATTTGAATACCATATTGCATACAGACGGCTTGTAAATCTAAACAAGCTTTCGCATACAAACCATGATTCATACCACCATACATTGGTGTGGCTACAAATATACTTTTCTTTTGTAGTTCTTCTTTTTTAACTGAAATTTCCATTTGCTCTCCAAGAAATAAAAAAAAGGGAGTACCACCTTTACGGTGGTCTCCCTTATAAGTGGATTAAGCGTTAGCTAAATCGTAACCTGCTTTGAGTGCCTTGCGAACCAAAGCTTTAGTTGGCTTACCGATACGATAAGAAGCAACTTTAACACCATCAGCATTACGCTTAGTGTTAGTGTAGATAACGTGACCTTCTTGACGAAGTTCATCGATACGAGCAGACACATTGGTGACACCAAAGCGGCGCCGTGCTTGCTCGACTGTGAAGGTGTTGTAACCTTCTGGTTTGCTCAAAGCATTCAACATACGTTGTTTTGCGGATAGTTTAGTCATAATTTTCTCCTAATGACAAAGTTTCAAAGTCTTGTTTTCACAAGTATTCCCATTATACTATTATATAGTACATGTGTCAAGCATCCTGGCGGCATACTTGAATTATCTGCCAACTTGTGGCAAATATTTGGCCTTGGTGGTTTCCCAATCCATGAATATCAAGTCATCATAGAACAAAGATTCATAAGATACGGTGTTCTTTTTCTTCAACATTGATATACGGCCTTTAGCATATTTGGTTTTCCAAATCTGCGTTAAGGCTTCTTCACTGGTATCAAATGATTTAACCAGTTCTTTATCACCAATCTCCTTACGGAGATATTCATTGGTGTTATCATAGAGAGGAGAAAAATAGATTCCTCTCTGATGCTCTGTACGAATTAATTCTTTTGGTATACCCAACTTAGAGTAAGCAAAATTAAGTGTTCGATTTTTGTGGTCACGTTTCAATGGCAGACCTTTTGGATTCTTGGCTTCCCACCATTCAAAGTATTTTTCGGTATAGTTTTCTTTTACCCAATCGTAAACCATGTTGACAGTCTTGCGACTTGGTTCAAAAGCGACCGAGCCAGATGAGAAACCCATTTTATTCCAATGTTCCAAGCCATCATACTGAGAAAGACCACCGGACTTTGTATTGCCATAAAGAGAAGTAGTAGTAACACCAACGAGTGTATCTCCATATCTTACCTTCCAATCATTTTGTACTGTATCAGATAAACATAATAAGGCAAGTAACTTGCCGCCCATATAATTAAAACCTAATGGTTGCAATGGAACAATTGTGGAACCAATTGCGGTATGATTAATCATGTTACCAGTAGTTTTAATATCTCTAGGCCAACCAATGGCCTTATCTCTTGGTGTAAGGTCTAAGAAGTCAGATGAAATACAAATGACACCAAGGTACTTTTCGGTTTGTCCATCCATTACTGTGTAGAATAAATTACGACCAATATTAGAATTGTTCTTCATCGTGGAAGAAAAGGTACGTATAGTATTCCAATGTTCAGCAGTAAAATCTTTATCATCATTACCATTTGATAACTTCAATACAGGTCTTAATTTTTCATAATCATCTGGTTCTTTTGGCATCCAAAATTTTGACTTAACTTGATTAACCATTTTACTTTGGTTCATATCAACCAATTGTACTTGAGAAGAACTACTTGTATCATCAAAGAAGGATAATATTGTATTCATTTCTCTGGTTGGATACCTTTCATGTACTTCTAACCATTTCTGATATAAGGTGTATTCACGTACATCCATTTTAGATGCATATGATAAATCACTAATCAATTTTGTTTTAACTTCTTCGGTATCAATGTGAGTAAAGCGTTCTGGTTCATTTTGAATTTGCCATAGACGCCATTGTTCATCAACAGGAGGTATTTCTTTTTTAGTTGCCATTAACTTGTTGTTTTGCTAGTTGTGCCATAACTTTAGGATTAAAATACTTTCGGCGAATCTTATTAAGCTTCTTCAAAGCAAACTGAAATGCCAAAGGTTTTACACGACTAGTATACACTATCCCGTTCATATGGTCAAGCTCATGGAGAAAACATCTTGCACTTATGCCATCGAAAGTTGCTTCTCTTTTCTCACCTGTGAAATCCTGGTATTCCACCTTAATCTTTTTCGGTCTGGTAACTCTCAACATCAATAATGGGAAAGTTAGGCAACCTTCTTCCATGTGTGTTTCACCTTCCAGTTCAATTATTTTTGGATTGTAACAGGCAATAAAATCATCATTAGCTCCCATCACAAATACACGGTGTTCAAATCCACATTGATTGGCGGATAAACCTAGACCATTTTGTGATTTGCAGGTTTCAACAAGTGAGGAAGCAAAGTCATTCGGATTAATTGATGCATTATCAAAATCAAATTCTGGTAAAACTTTATGTAGAGCTGGATGTGAACCATCAACCAAATCAAATGTTTCAATTTCTATTTCTACTGGTTTTGGAATCTTTGCTCTATCTTTGGTGTCATATAAAACAATATCGTCTGTTTGTGTACTCATTTTGCAATCCTTGAAAAGTTTCCTTTTTTCTCAAACTTAATGACCGAACGGAACTTATCGAACAGTTGGTCCCCTTTATGTGAAATGACAAACACGTTTGTATCTTGTCCCATTTCATGTATCAATTTTAAAAATTCTTCTGTACCAACTGTATCAAGACTGGAATCAAACACCTCATCTAGTATCAATAGGTTTGTATTGGTAGAGTTTTTTAACTTGGCAATTTGTCGCCATGTAAAAAGGAGTGCTAAGTCTATACGCATCTTCTCACCTTCGGAGAAATTGGCATAAGAGAATTCATCACGATGTCTACTCTTAATAGTCTCTTCAAAGTTTTCATTAATGTTAAAGTTGACAAAGAAGTCCATTGCAGTCAGGTACTTGTTAATCAACTTATTCATAATAGGTAAATATTGTTTAATGATTTTGGTTTTGATACCAGTATCTTTCAATAGAGAACCTGCAAACTCATAATAATGTTTTTCATTCATTAGTTCTTCGTATGCCGTATTGAATTCAAACATCTCAGATTTCAATTCAAGTAACTTTTGGTTATCAGTTTGTGGACTATTAACCTTGACTGATAGTTCATCAATTTGTTTGTTTAACTTATCGATATATGTACTGATGGCTCTCATCGTGGCATTATGTTCTGTCACCTGATTTTGATGTTCAATAATGTGTTGGATAATCTTTGTGATTTCCGTCATTTCATTGGTAATATTTTCAAGTTCAGTTTCTACCTCAGTGAGGCCGGTCTTCTGTGTGCCTAATTTATTAGTACGTTCTTCAACTTGTTGTTCTTTGAAATCTGGTTCAATAGATTGTTTACAAGTAGGACAGTTATCATTATGTTGGTAGAATTCAATATCTTTTTCATTCTTTTTGATATTGTTTTCAATCTTACCTTTAACTTGAAATAAACCTTTAGATTTCTTTTCCAGTTTTTCTTTCTTATCACCAATCTTTGAGTTCAATACCGAAACATGTTTGTTAATCAATTCAATATCGTTTTGTAATTTATTATGTTGTTCTTTTGAAGTCATGACTTCAGCTAGTGTTTTGGCAATTTCATCATCATTATGTTTCTTATGTTCTTCAATGTTCTGTAACTGTAGTTTAATTTTTTCTTCCGTTAGAGATATGCCGTACTTGGCTTTGGTTATATCATCTTTAAAAACGGATAGTTTTTCTTTGACCACAGAGTTCATTGACGAAAAGATTTGGATGTCGAGTAGGTCCTCGATAATAGTTCTACGGTCATTGGCAGATAATTGCATGAACGGAACAAATGATGCTGAACCAAGGATTACCACCTGCGTGAAGGACTTGTAGTTTAATTTGAGAATTTGTTTCTCTAGTACTTCCTGATAGTCTTTTGCAGCGGCATCCTGGTTCAGCAAAACATCATTGACATAAATTTCAAACGTATTAGGTTTAATACCACGTATAACTTTATACTGTTTTTGGCCAATATTAAAAAAGATTTCAACAACACAGTCTTTTGTGTTAATAGAATTTACCAGTTGTGGTTTATTTATCTTACGAAACGGCTTACCAAACAGACCAAAACATAATGCATCCAGAATAGTAGATTTACCAGCACCATTTTGACCAATAATCAAAGTGTTCTGTGACTTGGTAAAATTAATTTCTGTGAAATGAGCACCGGTAGAAAGAAAATTCTTCCACCTAACTTTTTGGAATAATATCATGCTTGTTCAGTATTCAAAGCTTCAACGTAAAGTTCTTTAAGAATGTTTTTTAATTTGGTATTATCAATATTATCTTCTGATATACCATCTACATATTTGTTTAATATAGTGATTGTATCTTCGGCTTCGTTAATCAATTCTTCATCATCAAAAGATAATTCAGTAAAGTCTTCCGCAATAGTAATGTCGATTGGATTGACATTATACAGGTTATTCATAAACTTGTCAAATAGGTACGGGTTGGTTTTGTTAATCACCACCACTTTAACATAGGTATTCTTATATTCAGATAGGTCTTTACCATCAATTTCTTTAATGGTATCTACCTTATCGTCATACAGGATTTTGTGGAACATACGATTTGGATTTGGTATGAATTGTATTTCATCTTTCCAAAAATCCATTAAATGAAAGCCTCTGGTATCATTATAATCTTGCCATGTGAGTTCATATGGATTACCAAGATAATAGATACCATCAGCATTTGATTTGTGGTGATAATGACCAGAAAATGTATAATCAAATTTATTGAATATAGACCGGTCTAAACCATCTTGAGATGGCATACCACGATGCATAGCAAAGCCAGCAATTTCAAGGTGACCCATACAAATTGTAGCATCAGTCTCTTTGATAAACTGTAATGTTTGTTCGTAATTGTCGGCACATATCCATGGTACCATTGCAATTGGTTTAGGTCCAATATAAATGGTTTCTGGTTCTGTGATAACATGTATGTTACCATACTCTGCTAATAATAAGTCAACAGAGTTCACATCATTTGTATTCTTAAAATATGTGTCGTGATTGCCAGCCAACATAAAGACTTCACAACCCATTTCTTGTAACGGGTCAAAAAACATCTCTTTGGTACGCTTGAGAGAATAGAAGTTAACATACTTTCTACGGTCAAACGTATCACCTAGAATCAAAACAAATTTGATTTGTTCTTCTTTGATTTTAGGAAAGAATGTTTCATGGTAGAATTTCTCATAGAAATCTAAGAAGTGAACCGAATCGTTTCGAGCTCCAAAGTGTTGGTCAGTGATAACAGCAATTTTCATATTCATAACAAGATTATAACACTATTCTATAAATTTTTCAATACCTTTTGGATTCTTTGCCGCTTTGGAGTCTTTCTTTGCCTGTTTGGCATCCTCATATGTCTCAATAAACTCTGATATGTTATCGTACAATTCAAACTGTCTAGATGTACCATCTTCATATTCCATCATCTCAAACTCATCTAGAATACCCATCTGTTCTGTGGCTTTATACTTCACATACAGTTGTTTCTTTTCTTTCTGTATTCGTCTAAGGAAGGCATAGTAAATGATTTGAGTAAAGTAGGCAAATGGATTCTTTGATTTGGTTTCATCAAAGTTGGCAAAATACATAAGACAGTTTTCAATACCATCCGAAATCATTTCATCTCGGTAAGTGTAGTTAATAAAGTTTGGCTTATGTGATAGACCTTCGGCAATCTTCATAAAGCATTCACCTATGTAGTTCGGTATACGAGGTTCAGGTAAATTATTGTCGATTGCTTCTTTTTTCTTTGTCTTGTATTCGACCAAAGCTGTTAGAAAATCTCCGTTATTAATATAATGTTTTTGTTTACTCATTCAAATGTACCATAAAAAGTTGTTGACAAGGGGCTTGACATGTGTTATAGTCCTCGGTGTTCCCCTATGATATATATTAATGAAGGTCAGCTTCATCTATATTCTCCAATTCAGCTAATGCTTCCATTAACTGATGAGATTCTTCTTCGGTTTGTTTCTTACCATTAAACTTATTCATCTTAGTTATTGTTTCATGGTAATACTCAGCGAATTCATCGGAAGGTTCAATCAAGCAAAGAACCTCTTCCGTTTTAATCTTAACCGTATTTACTTTCATCAAAGATAAAGGTAGCCAATTTTGCATTACCAAATTGGTGTTTCTTACCTCAAACATCATTGGTGTTTCAAGCTCCATCATAGTTTCATCTTCTGATGTATAATTAAAATGACAAACAACATCCAATCCATCTTTAAAACGAACAATTTTTATATTATTTTCCATCTTTAAGTCCTATGTTGTAAATCTTAAATGAGAACTGCTCTTCATTATATATCTTCACTCGTTCCACAAAATGTTGAAGTGTAAAATTCATATGTTTTTTGTATCTGAGGTCATCTGCAATGTCATAGAGTGTCGCCATTTCTTTGCCTTCTGATTGTCTAAGGCCACGTCCAATCGATTGAAGATTTCGAACTCTTGACTTTGACGGAGACGCAAATATAATATTGTGCAAATTACGTATGTTAATTCCAGTAGAAAAAGTACCAAAACTAGCCACAACAATTGCATCATTTTCTTTCTCCATTATTCCACGAATTTCTTCTCTTGTTTCGGTATCGGTACCGCCATGAACAAAGAATACTTTACGTTCTCCAGCTTTTTCTTTAATCATATCAAAAAGAATCTTACCGTGTTTATCAACCATCTGATACAATACCAATGTATTGGTCTTTAATGATATAGTGAGATTACGAATGAATCTGTTTCTTGACTCATTAGCAATTAGATATTGAATCTCATCCACATAAGTTGCATTTTTCATTTCAGCACAAATCTCATCTGAGTGTTTAAGTACTAAACATTTAATATTAAAATCCGATAATTGTTTCTTATCAATTAATTCTTTGGTTGTTATAACCTTCTCAACAGGTCCAAACAAACCTTCCAAGACTAACTTATGTGTTTTGGTTCCATCCAAAGTACCAGTTAGACCAATACGGTATTTTGTTTTATTGGCAGCCGTCATAATGGTTGTCAATGACTGTGCCTTGAATAGATGTGCTTCGTCACCTATAATATAATCAAACTGTTCAAAATATTCTTTTGGCATCTGATATAATGATTGCCATGTAGATATCGTAATGGATTTATCTGTGGTCTTTTCTTTACCTTGGTAAATTCTATGTACATGCATAAAGTTTTTAAAACCACTTTCACTTGCATAGTCACCAAAGTCTGCGTATAATTGTTCTACCAAAGATGTGGTTGGAACAATAATAAGACCTTTAAGGTTTTGATAATCTAATAACTGCCGGCAAATAAGGTATATGATTAATGATTTACCTGATGCCGTGGGTGACAATAATAATGATCTACGATTACGCATTGCGTGAACATAAGCATTTAATTGGTGTTCTCTTACCTCAATTGGTTCTCCGTTTGAATGAAGATTTAAAGTTTTGATAAATTTTTCTGCCAAATATACAGAGTAGTCATCTGTTAGTTCTTCTAATTCATATGTATATTCACGTTCAACACAGAATTCTTTGAGATAAGGTATGAGTCCAAGATAAATTTGACCAGATTGTAAAGCAAACAATCGTATCTTACCGTCCCATATTCGATTCCGATAGGCTGGAACGAACTGATAACCTGGTACAAAGAAGGTGAAGAACTCAGATAACTCCATTGCAATGTGGCGTTCACAGGCCACTTTGGCAAAGACCTCATCTTTCTTAGTAATAACTAAATCATTGGCCACCGATGAATTTCTCCCATGAAATGAAGTCACGCAGTTGCCATGTTCTTTGTTTTAATTCATTCATAATTGATTCAACCACGGATGTGACTTCTTCATGGTAAACCTTCTTCTCAAGCAATTTAATAAGGTCAGCATCCGCTTCTAGGTATGTGGTTATGTCAGACTTGAGAGCAAACTGAAATGGTTCCCAACCATAATCTTCTAATTCTTGTTGTGACATTTTACCTGTAAAGTATTCCCATTTAACCTTACGCATACGTAGGTAATCAAAATGAGCCTTTTTAGAGGCAATTTTATGTTTGGTGAGAATAGAAAGGTACTTACTGTGATATACAGGTATCTTTAATAATTCTTTGGATGGTTCCGTTTGGTCTATAACGGCATCCGATTCCCACATTTTTAATATTTGTTCAAGTGTTTCCATATAAATTTTTTAATATAATCAATAAGTTACATAATAAAAACATTATAACATAAAAGTACTATGTTGTCAAGTATCTATATGATTGATACCTAAATGTTGCCTTTGCAGTAATGATAGTATCGGCCGATGCTTTGGTATCAAACTGAATATCACTTAAAGTTAATGGAAATACATTAGTAAATTCAATTCTTAATATTGGATTATTCAGCGCACTTAATACTGTTAAAAAAGCATCCGAAAAATATTCACTTCTTTGTAATTCTCTGTTATAGGTACGTTTTTCAAATCCATCGGGGTTTGCAATGGAAGTAAACCAATCATAGATATTTTTCCATGAGTCCAATTCTTCATCAATCACAAACGATATATCAAGCGGATCATATGTTAATTTGGTACCAGGAGAATACATATCCAAAAATGGAGTCTCTCTAATGACTTCACCCAATGTTACACCAGGAAGATTTACTTCTTGGCAAAAATACTGCACCGTCTGAATACGTGAGAACGTCAGTAAGAATTTTGTGGGCTGTAATGGATTAGTGTTCTGTGGATTTCTATTCAATAAAGGCATTAATTTCTCCTTATACATTATTTAGGAGCCAAAAAAAAGACCACCTTGTGGGTGGTCTTTTAAAATGTCACTCTTTGGTGACTTTTTTTACATCAAGTTTTTAACTTGGAAGATGCGGTAGTAAACGTTTGTACGTGCATCCAAACGGCCATCGCCTTTTGTAATACCACGAGCAAATGGGTTTGCAACCATGCCGTAACGAGTCTTAAATCCAATTTTTGGTTGGAATGTATACTGGTCAACTGCACGAACCATTTGCAACGGTACATATGGGCAATAGAAGATACCAGCGTCATAAGGAGAAGAACCCTTATAACCGATTGTAACCAATTCTTGGTTCGATGTATAACCACCGAAATAAGGATCGATATAAACCTTGATACGACCATGCAACATACCAGCAAATGTATTGCCTGTATCGTCAACTTGTAGGTCAGCAGACAAAGCAGGAGTGTAAGATAACACACCAGCCATTGCCATAGCAGAAGCTACGTCAGAAGAAACAATAAGTACGTTACCTTTACCACGACGAGTTTGCTTAGCGATTACGTTAGCATCACGTTCAATTTGGAAAATCAAACCTTTGAAACGTTCAACAGACCAACGACCGTTAGAGTCGGTGTCCAAGTCGAATGCACCAGCAGTTGTAACACCATACTGAGCACCTGCAACGGCACAAGTATAGATAGTACGAATAACTTCACGGTTGATTTCAGCCAAGATTTCTGTAGACAGAATGTTTGACAATTCTGTTTCAGCATCCAAACCATGGATTGCCTTCAAGTCTTGTGCCAACTCAAGTGAGTATTCGGCTTTCAGAGCACGTGATTGAGCAGTTACAGTAACTTTCTCAATTGAGAATGCCATTTGGTTGAATACACCAGTAGCATCATCAGCACCCAAACCTTCAGCAGTAGCTGTTGGGATTGGAATACCAGTTGTATACAGATTACCTGTTTCAGCACCAGCGTTGGTCTTAATATCGGTTGCGTTGTTACCAACAAAACCGTATGGGTTTGCAGATGAATTACCACCTGAGAAAATCGTATTAGCTTCGTTGAAGAACGATTCTGTACCAGCTGGTGTGTTGTAACGAGCACGCATTGCGAAAATCAAACCGGTAGGACCAGTCATTGGCTGAACGCCAGCAACGTCATAAGCGATAAGATTAGGCAAAGCACGGCGAACCAAACTAATCAAGATTGGGTCATAGTTTTGAATACCAGCACCTGTAGCGTTTGCAGGCGCTGCAGAATAAGTAGTCTCATTCAATGACTGTGCGTCTTGACGCATAGCTTGTTGTTGGTTTTCCAAAACAAGAGCAGTAACTGCTTTCTTGTATGGATCTTTAATGGCTTCAAGTTCTGGATGATTCAGAACTGGATCCCATTTCTTTTGTAATTCTTCGGTTAGATACATTAGTGTTCTCCTTATGAGTATCTTTTATTGGTAAATTTTATTTATTTAACCAATGTTTTAGAGATTGTTTGAGCATACTGTGCGATTTCTGAGTCAACATAACCCGTAGGTTTTTTGTCATCTTCGATAATCACTTCTTCGTTCAATGCAGAACTGCCAGATGTATTAACTGGTTCATTGAAATATGATTCTCTCAATGTTACCAATTTGTCTGCGAATTCTTCGTCAGTAGTAAACTCCACACCCTCTGCGAGTGATTTCATTTTTTCTACTTGAGTCTGCGTTAGGCCTTCACATACTGCATGTATAGCCTCTGTTTTTTTAGATTCGTTTAATTCTTTTTTCATATCAACGGCAGATTGAATCTGTTCGTTTAATGAAGATTCCAGTTCTTGAACTTTAGTTGTCAACTCTTCAACAACGTCCACTTTTTCTTCTGGAATGTCAATGTAATGAGCTTCGAATAGGTCTTTCATACCATTAATGAAAGATTCCACGATTTCAGCACGTAGACCTTTTTCAACGGCCAATTGGTTTTCTTTGATCCATTCTTCGGCCATGTAATTGATGTAATCGTCCAACTTGGTAGCCAAGTCTTCTTTGATTTCTTCAATAGCAACTTCAAATTCTTCGAATAAAGCCTGTTCGATATCTTCCATAACAGCTTGTGTCCGTGCGATAACAGCAGCTTCGAAAATTGTAGTGGCTTTTTCTTTGAATTCTTCAGAAAGATTTTCGCCAGACAATAGAGCATCAACGTCTTGTTCCATTTGCTCTTTCATCTTTTCTTTCTTCATCATTTTCTTAATCATGGCTTTGTCTTGCTTAGCGTCTTCATGACCTTCTTCTTTTTCTTCAGCAACTACTTCACCATTTTCTTCGGTTTCTTCACCGTAAGACTGGAATGTAGCACCTGGATTAGACTGCATGGTTTGTTTGGCCAATTTGGCTTTCACACGGTCACGAATAGATGAATAGTCTGTTGCTGGTTCTTGTACTGGTGTAGTACCTGAACCTGAATCGCTTGGTTGACCAGACAACTTCTTCATTGGTTCTGAACCAACTGGTGGTGTAGCACCTGGAGGTGTTGCTGTTGGTGTACCTTTGGTGTAGTCTCCACCTTGGTCACTCAATTTGTCAACAACGCCTGCAACTTCACCTGCATCTTTTTGGCCTGTTACAACCGATGTAGGTAATTTAGATGGTTTGTCTTTGCCGCCTTGTTTAGACGAAATGTTAGATTGAAAGTTTTCTTTGGCACCTTCAGTCAAAACTGCTTTAGCGGCATCTGCTAGATTTAAATTTCCCATTTTGAGAATCTCCTTGTATATAATGGATATTTATAATTAAAGTTTTTTGATGAAATTTTCGAATATTTTTAAACTGACTTGTTCAATCTGTTTTTTAGAAGCTTGACGAATTTCTTGCTTTGCTTCTGCCAACTGAACTTCAGTCCAATTTCCATTTATCATCATCCACTCTTTACCTTCCATGATACCTTGTACAAAAGCACCAGGTGCGGAAGGGTCTGCTACTATATCTGCCGCTGTGGCTAGACAAAAATCACCTTGAACAACGTTGATTCCGTTTTCCATTTTAAGAGAACCCATACCTCTAGATGATACTCCTAATTGAGCACCACCTTCGATAAGGTTTCTCGCAATGTTACCCATAGGGGTTTCAAGGATTTTAGCTTTGCCTATCCAAGCATTTCCTTCTTGGCGTAAACCCACAATTAAGTGAGACACACGGTCGAGATTAATGGATGGGGTGTCTGGATGACCCAGTTCACCAAAGGCACGGTTTTTATTAATATATTCTTCTGTATAACGATTAACCTCAGTACGCATAACATCTTCTTTGTACATACGTTTGTTTTTATTAACTGTCTCAGCGACAAGAAAAGTACCTTCAATAAAAAGTTCTTTCTTGCCGTCTTTTTCTTCTATTAAGTAATTTACCGATTCGGTAATTTCTTTAATGAGTTTCATTATAGGCTTTCTGTTATGGTTTTAGATTATATGGTGGGTAATTGAATGCGGCAGGATCATTAAACTGACCACGTTGATAATGAGCATTATTTTTACGCACCTCAACAACCATTGTATAAGAATCATTTGCAACCATACCACGGGTTATAACACCAATATCACCTTTACAATTTGCATTTGGATAGGCATTGTTTGGAATAGTTGTCCAGTTGCCCATACCATCAAATTCACCGTTGCCGTTCATGGCTATTAATGTTCTTTGATTTGCTGTATCTGATCCAGTAGACCAAATTAATGTAACATCGCCACCAGCAGAACAGTCATACCATAAACGATTTAAAGCTAAACCATAATATGATAATGCAGAACCACCATTGGATAATAAATCTGGAGTACCATTTGCGTTTAATGCGCCATATAAAGAATTTGCAGTAATTCTAGATACGTTTGATTCTTGACCAGTACCATCAAATGATGCTGTTAATTTAATAACCGCATGTTCTGTGGTATCTTTAATTACCTGATATGTAAATGAATTTGACATTTTATTTCCTGTTAAACTGCGGTATCTTCTACTTCAGCATTCTGTGACTGATTGAAAAGAGTTTTTGCTAATTGTTGTTTATGGTTATCGATATGAGCCATAACTTTATCTTGAATGGCAGAATACAAAGCATCACGCATTTCAGTTGCTTTTCCATCTTCCGCATAATCTACAATTGCTCTTGTTGTTTCTGACATATTATTCTCCAAATTAAATTATTTATAGTATACGTTTCAGTCTAGTGAAAGTATTTACTTCTTCTTTTTTTGCCGCTGACTTTTGTTTCTGTGTTTCCATTTCAGCTTGCGCCTTCAAATCTTCAGGATGAGTAGGTTGAGCAGGTATACTAGATGCCATTTGTTGTTGCGCAACGTCATTCATTACACCAACAGGCAATCCTAATCCCTCTTCTTTCTCTTTATCTATCTCAGTTTCCATTTCTTTAATTTGGTCATCTGTCAATCGCAACACATTGCGTTGAATCCATGCTTGTGAAAAATAACGACCAGTATATGGATCAACAGCACCCAATAAACTCAATCGTTGATTCATCAATTCAGCTTCTTTCAGTTCAGCAAAATTATTATCTTTAATGAAGTCATAATGGATATTCTCTTTAAATATATCCCATTCTTCTGCTGTACAAATACCTTTGAGTACACATTGAATTCTCAATGCTTGGTCAAACATATCTGTAAATTTGTTACGTAACCGATCCACAAATTTAGAAAACTTTAATTCGTCACGGGTAATTTCAGAGGTACGACCCAATGAAAAACCCTGATTAGGTTCTAATCTAGAAATTGGTACAGACAATGCGCCATACAATTTCTTTTGGAAATACTTAACGTCTTCCAATTCACCTAGGTTCTGGCCGCCAGGTAATGTGGTAATCTCAGTACCTTTACCACCTTCACGGCGAGGTAACCAAAAGTCTTCCAACATAGACATGTGTTTGCGGTCATCACGCACTTCACCTGTATTCGAATCATATACAAGTTTGTTCTTGTATTTCACCATAATATCACGGAGATATTGCTCTGCTTTTAATTTTGGTAGATTACCTACGTCAATATAAAAGATGCGGCGTTCTGGAGCTCTCGAAATTCGGTAAATCACCGTTGCATCTTCAATCATCCTAAGTTGATTGAGAGGTTTGATAGCTTTATGTAGATAACTCAGAACGACTGCTCTACGTGAATCCATTAGACCAGAAACAATTGAAACAATTGAATCTGTTGTAATACGAATACCAACTGGACCAAAATTAGATGATGCACCAGTTACAACTTTATCATTGTAAATATAATATTCATTGACCGTTTGCATAACATCTGCACCGGTGCGCTCATCTTTTTGTTTCTTCATCTCACGTACTTTACGTAGTTTACGTGGATCGATATATCTTAGTTCTTTAATACCTTCTGTAGGTTTTTCTTTATCAATAATGGCATGATAATATAACCTACCATCAACATAGTACCTACGAAAAACATCTTGTGCCATGTTTTGATAATTTAACAAACGCAAGAGAATCTGAAACTCATCTTTGATTGCTTTTTTAATCTTATCTGGCGCTTTTAAATTATCTAAAATAATGTCTGTAATTTTACCATCATCATCTTGTACTATAGCCTCATTAACTATATCATCTATTGCAGATTCAATTTCTGGCTGCATTGCCATTTCACGATAACGAGAAATGAGTTCTACCTCATTCTTTGCGGTACCGTCTAGGTCAACGTATGTGCCATAATAAGCGGCAGACGTAATAGTTAATGCGCCATCGTCCGTAGCCGGAGGCGAAAATGATTGCTGAGTTGCTTTTTGCAACTCATCTTTCTCACGGGATATCGTAAAACCAAAAAGTGAAAATTTATTTGTATTAGCCATATTTTTAAATTAATTATAAAGTCAAGAAAACATAAAGGAGGGTGATTAACCCTCCGTAAAAATCAGGTAGTTGTATCGTCTGTTTGCCACCATTGATATGCAAACGTTGTTTGATACTCTTCAATTGCGTCATTTGAACCCCAATCTAAATCGATTGGAGCCAAATCAATTGGGAATAAACCAACAAAGTTGTATTTCTTTAGTGTGTTACCTGTTTTGCCAAATTGTGTGACAGTTGCATCAACTGAATAACCATTTGAACCAGCTGCAGCTCCGTTACGCACGTTACCTGCATGGCTGTTGATAGCATTCATCCATGATTCAAGACTATTTCTAATTGAAAAATCTTCATCATTGATGATTGTTAATGTCCAGTCCGCAAAAGTTCTGTTACCAGCAAATTTCATCTCACGACCGAAATAATATACTGGTACAGTTCCGATTGTCGAACCTGGTAGTTGTGCAGTCTTGGCCATAAATGTTACTTTTTGACCAGACGCAACGCTGTTGAGTGCAATATTTGGAAAAGTTAGAGTCACTGCAAATAGATTAGGACGGGCACCGTCTCCAATCATTTGTGCTCTAAAATCTGCTACATTGAATGCCATTCTTTTCTCCTGTTATTGTTTATTTATTAGACACCAACGATGGTGTTAAAATCAACACCTGTTCCGACAGCAACAAAGTTTAGCTGAATGTAGTTGACAGAACGAGAAGGCTTAATGTAGATATCACCAACAAATTGATTTGAGTCAATAACATTTGATGAGTTATTGGTTGTGTCGCAAACCACTTTGAAATCTGTAATACCACGGCGACCTTTAACATCACGTAAGAAAGGAGTTACAGTTGCTACAAATTGTGCTCTTGTAAATTCATCATTTTGTTCAAACAGAGAAAACTTTGCAGCTTCTGCAATTGATTTCTCTAGTGTAATAAACAATCTACGTACATTAATTCTATCAAATGCAGATGGTCTTGTTGTTAATGTTTTGTCACCAAACAAGACGATGCCTTGTCCAGGGAAAGAAACAACTGGATTAACGCCTGATGCATAGATTGTATCACGGTCAGTTTTGCTTGGGTTCCAAGCCAACTTAATTGCATTTTTAATTTGTCCACGTGAGAAACCTGCTGGTGAATACCACGGGTCTCTAACGGTATCTGTGTTGACGCATAAACCAGCAACATCACCGTTCAATGGAATATAACGATAAACGTTATTATATTTGTCGTATTGGTATTTCCAACCAGAGTCAGCAACTGCATATGTTGATGTTGTTGCCACACTTGACAACCATGTTGCAATGTTTGTTACTTCTGAACCAGATTGATTAACAACTGATGAAGATGGTGGAGAAACAAAAGCTACACAATCTTTTCTTGTTGCTGCAATAGATGAAATTACATAGTTTTGAACTGTTGCACTTGCATCGCCTGTAATAATTAAAGATACATCAACTGTATCTTTATTCAAAAATTGACCAAATGCTGAAGTTGTATTTGCAGCTACTATTGCTGCATCAACACCGCCAGCTAAATTTACCGTTGACACACCACTCAATGAAGTAAAATTGGTAGTTGAAAGTCCACCCCATGTACCAGATTGACCTGCATAATCAGGAGGATCCATCACATAAACATATTTTGAATTATTGAAAACTACTTGTTTGTAGTAGTTTGAAACACCATTAATAGATGCATCTCTTGCTTTAGATACATACGCATATGTTTCTAATACAGTATTTGCTGAAGCAGAGAATAAACCAAGACGGTCAACAACAACAATGTGAAGTTCATCATCTTGACCACCTACCGCAGTAACATAATCAGAATTCCCTGGAGCACCTGGAAAATAACTCTTATATGTCCATGTTGCAAAATCGGTTGAATTGTCACAAGTTGAAACAGTAAGTGAATTTCCTAATGCACCAGCACATCGAGCTGCAAATGCACCATATGTACCAGAATTATTCTGATTTAAATAAGTTGCTTCATATACATCTTTGTTTGCAATTTTGATGGCAACTGAATCGGTTGAATTTTTAGCTAAAGTACCAAGTGCTCGAACAATTTTTAAATTGTTTCCATATGCCAAATAGTTTGCAGCAGTAAAGAAAGATATTGCTGAATTAGAATCTGGCTGACCGAAAGTGTTTACGAGACCAATTTCACTATCAATTTGTGTTATAATGTTAGCTGGACCCCAACTAAATGTTCCAGCAAATGCACCAGCAGTAGTAAGAATAGAAGGTACAACTGTGGTTAAGTCTACTTCTGATACATTTACGCCTGGAGAGATTTGAAATGCCATTTTTTTTTCTCCTTGAATTATTATGTGTTCTTCTGGTAATTAAAGAATACCATAGAGATATTTATGAAAGGCTGGATTTACAACCTATCAGCCATCCTTTTAATGAAGTTTGAATATGTGCCAGCACCATCTGCAACTTCCCACAAATCACCATCAATAATCTCAAACTCATGTTCCAAACCATCTTCGATGATAGGTGCAGGCAAAGTTTCATCATCCACTTGATTCATATTCTCTAATTGTATCTGTTTACGTATGTCGTGATTGACAATTTCTTTAAAATATTGTTGAGTTGTTACCCATGAAAAGATGACCAAAGACATAACCATATCATCATTTGCACCGTCTTCCGCAGAAAATGAGTTCCTTTGTTGAACAAAGGTTGTCAATTCTGAATAGGTATCAAAGTCATTAATTAATAATTTGTCACCTTCAATCAAAGTTTTTAGGTTTGAACAACCAATAGCCTTGACTTGAGTTGACATTTTTAGACCCATTTGAATACCACGGGCAAAACCAGCCGACAATTGTTGTGGTTTCTTGTTACCTGTAAATATCTTCCACAAGTTCTCATATTCAAAATCTTGGTGTAAAGAATCTGCGACCTGTGGGTTGTTGTTAATTTCTATCAAAACATAGGCATCATTATAATACCTTGCGGTGTTATAGATGACAGTTGGAAAAAGAATTGCTGTAATTGATGAACTCTTATATGTTGCCACTTGTTTGTATGGTGTCTGTGAGATATCAATAACTGACATTGCGGAACTGTCTAGGTTTTTACCTTCAGAAACGTCAACGCAGATACAATATAAGTGGTCTGATTTACCTTCATCAACACCTTCTTTGACTGGATGTTCATAGATTTTTAACAAATCATGGTTGGCAATTGGATCGGTATACACCAACTGTTGCAACTTATAACCAGAAATCAAAGTGTTGGTTGAACCTAAGAATTCTGTTTCAAACTCTTGTTTGAATTGTCGTTCTGATGTATTACGAATTGTTTCTTCTTTCCACTTCTCATCACGACCTGGCACCATAGACCAATGAATTTCAAAATTGGTATAGTTATTTTTCTTGTTTAATGAATCCATCCATAACTTGTAGAACAGATTCATACCATTGGGTGTAGACACAATAATAATCTTTGTCTTTTTACCTGATGAAATTACAGGGTAAACAGAGTTAAAGAATTCTTCCGCAATATTGTTTGGAACGAAAGCAAATTCATCTAAGAATACAATATTAAATGAGCCACCTCGAATTGCAGAACTAGATGTAGAGGCTGCAATAATCTTAGAACCGTTCTCAAGTTCTACGTTACCTTTGTTCCATGTGACAACACCTTGTTGCAACCACATTGGTAAGTTTTCATAGGCCAGTTGATATTTGCCCAAAATATCACGAGCCAATGCACCTTTGTTGGCCAGTACCGCACAATTTTGTGTGTCAGTAAAAATGGTTGCCCATAACATATAGGCCACAGTTGTGGTAGTTTTACCAACCTGACGAGGACACTTTGTAATTACGAATCTATTGTTTGCAAACAGATGTAACATTTCTTCCTGAAAACCCCACATAGCAAAGTTTATTAGACCTTCATCTACGTTTACAATCTTAATATAATTTTTGGCAAAGTAAACGGGGTCTTTAGAACATTTAATATACTCATCAACCTGTTCTTGTGTATATTCTACCTTGACACCTGACTTTTTAAGTAGAGGGTTGTCACGATATGCTTCACCAAATCTTAAATCATTGGTCATTCTTTACCTTTGAGGAATCTATTCAATTCGGCTGTCGAACCAATAAATAAAGCATTATTGATTTTGGTATCAGATTCTCTTTTCTTACCATCCATCTCACGCATTTCTTTTTGTGTTTTCAATAGTCGGTCATTTGCTTCGACCACATTCTTTAGTAATGTTGCATATACTTCAAATGCACGTGGATGTTGTCCTGCGCTGGCAATCTGCCGCAATTCTTCCATTGCATCCTTGCCGTTGTCAATTAAGTCTTGTAGATTGCTTTTGGATTGCTCGTAAGCATCGACCAGGTCAGTTTTAAGGTCTGGTTCATCTGTTGATGCCTTGCTTATTACTGGCACCAAAGGTTTCTTTTCTTCTTGTATCGGAGTTACATCAAAGATTTTTTCCATATTATTGTCAAATGTATTCATATAACTATTTATCTCACCCAATACCATATAACATTGAGATTAGATACACCAGTATCATTCTGCCAAGGAGCTGGTGTACAACTGGTTGAGTTTATACCTGAAATATTCATTTATACGTCCACCACATTTGTTGCTGGATAAGAACGATAAAGTCCAGGCCATATAATACGTACTGCGCCTTGGCCGCCTGCGCCAGCATAATAACCAGAAGCGCCTCCGCCGCCATATAGACCTGGACTCGGTACATCAACTGAACCGTTATAAGTGGATCCACCATTACCGCCATCAGTGCCACTTGAACCTCCACCTCCACCATTTGCATAACCAGTTCCTAATGAATTTGATCCTTGGCCTCCTGCACCACTACTACCTGCACCTGTAATATATACTCCGCCACCTGCACCAGATGCATTATAGTATCCAGTACCAACACCTGTTCTATTTGGCGCATTATTTCCACCACCTCCACCTCCAGCACCGCCGGTTCCTGCTGCGCCATTCAAACCACCTGAGGAAGAAGTATTTCCTCCTGCGCCGCCTGCACCCGTATAACCTCCTGCGCCGCCACCGCCAGTACAAAGCCAAGCGGCAGAAGTTGTGTTACCATTGGATACACTAATTCCGGCTGTTCCACCGGCACCGCCAGAAGATCCGCCGGTTCTACCAGTACCACCACTAGTACCACCTGCACCACCAGAAAGAGCAACAGTTGAAGCACTGATGGTGCCGCCGCTGCCACCGGAAGATAAACAATAATATACACCAGGTTGTGTCGGCATTGTAACATATGAACTGCCGCCACCTGCACCAGATCCGCTAGTCCAAGTTGATCCTGGTGCACCAGAATAAACAGTTAGAACTTGGCCTGCAGTAACTGAAATATTATTTCCATATGAAAGGCCGCCGCCTCCACCACCAACTGCTTTATTATATGCGTAAGCAGCTATTTTTCCACCAGCACCTCCCGCACCTATACAAACCATTGATATTGAAGTTACACCTGCTGGTACAGTCCAATATTGTACTGCTGCGTACCCGTAATCAAAACCTTCTTGGCCTTGTGCTTGTTTAAATATTGTAAACTGATATGTTCTAGTTGTGGTTCCATCTTGTGCAGTTACTTTAATGTATTGTGTATTATTACCATCATTCAGGTATAAATCAACAGCGTATTCTCCGCCACCATATTGAGAAGTTATGGTTGTATAGCTTGGGTAACCTCCAGGATTACTATCCAAAACTTGCACTGTAGCCAAAGAAAATCCAGTTATAAACCGATAAAATATTGTAGTTGCACCACCACCATTGTTCCAAATTTCGGATGTTAATGCATATGAAGTAGTTCCACTAGCAAAAGCTGGTGTCGGTGTTTTTGTAACACCAGCACCAGTCCACAAAAAAACCATTGTTGAAATTGATGCATCTGTAGATAATGTTCTTGTAATTGTTATTGTATATGTTTTTGTTGTACCATCTTCTGCGGTTACTACAACACTAATTGTATTGCTGCCATACGATAAATTTACCGTAAACGCAGAACCAGATGTTGCTGCACTACCATTAATAGTAATAGTTGAATATGAATTTGTTTTTGTTGGTGTAATATTTACTGATGTGGTAACATTACTTACTGCGGTAGCTGTATATGATGTTGTAGAACTAGAAAAAGTAGGAGATATAGCACCACTAGAAACTGTTAATGCCGATAAAGTATTAACATTTGTTAATCTGTGTACAGTAATTGTATAAGTTTTGGTAGTTGAACTGTCATCAGCTGTTACTATTATAGTAACTGTATTATCACCAACACTTAAAGAAATTGAACCAGAAGCAGAACCAGATGTAACTGCGACACCATTAACTTGTATTGATCCACCAGAAGCAGCTGTAGGTGTAACAGTTATTGTCGTTGTTGCATTTGTTACAGAAGTTGTATAAGATGTTGTGGTGTTTACAAAAGCAGGAGTTAGTGTGCCATTAGAAATTGTTAATGCTGATAGATTGGCAATACCAGTTAATCTACGTGCTATTAAATTATAAATTTTATTTGTACCATTTTGAGCAGTAACTGTTATATCAATACTATTATCACCCAAAGATACGGAAATTGGATCACTAGGGTTACCTGATGATACTGTACTACCATTAACTTCTATTGAAGAAGGTGCAATATTACCAGAAGCAGCTGTAGGTGTAACAGTTATTGTCGTTGTTGCATTTGTTACAGAAGTTGTATAAGATGTTGTGTTACTTGCAAAAGTAGGAGATAATGCACTACCAGAAGTAGTCAATGCTGTCAAATTGGCATTACTTGAAAGTCTAGTTATTGTTATTGTATATGTTTTTGAAAAGTAACTATCTCTGTCAATTACTAATATGGTAACAATATTGGTTCCCACATACATGTTAATAGGACTAGAAGTACTACCTGATGATATTGTTACTCCATTAATTCGAATTGTTGATAAAGAATCAACTGCTGTAGGAGTAAAGGTTAAAGATGTTATACCAACAGCAATATTAAAACTATAAGCTGTTATTGCAGGATCCAAATCTGGATTAATTGAATATCCATTAGAAACAGTTAGAGAAGCTAAATCGAAAGGAAGAGCTTTATCTTTAATCATTATTCCTGAAACACTAACACCTGATATACGCATCTATGGACTCTTTAAGGATTTTCTGTTATGGTTCTTGTGTATGTATATAAACTATTGGCGTTTGCTGTTGTTGGATTTGGTACAACAACTATTTGTGATAAAACGGAAGGTGCAACTTGATATGATGTAAAATTATAATTTGCATTTGTTACCATACCATAAATGGGTTGTGATGATACAAAATTACCATTGATTGATGTTAGATGTAGTTTTGAATTACTCCAACTTAAAACTCTAGCTGTTGCTGTTGCTGTGCCAGCAGAATAACCCTGATATACACCTTCACCAATTTGATATGTTCCGATACCAGTATTACCCATGTTAAATATAACTACGTCTTCTGCTGTTATATCATTTAGAATATTTGTAATTGATGTTTTGATTAAACTAGCACTTGAAACTGGACCAAAGATAAAACCTTTGACAGTAAAGTTTAATGTCCAAATAACCAAACGTGGATCTGAACTTCTGTTACCTTCATACTGAACATCTTGTGTTACATTATTTAAGATGATAGGTATTTCTTTGACCATTCCCATTTCTGGAACCAAATTCAATTTGATTGTATAGTCTGGAGTAAAGTATGGTAGAATGTGTTCTATAACTTGTGTACCATCCTCAATGTTACGAACATACAGATATAAATTGAAATCGAAATTGTATGGTACAGGATTGTATTGACCAACGACCGTATTACCAGTTGATGCTGCATAATTTCTTATGTTTGTATTTTGTTTTCTGCTTGCATCATATTGCAAACCAGTCATCTCAAATGACAATCTTGGTAAAGTTATTTGAACTTTTTTGTCCAAATTAAAATCTTCTTCCAATCTTAACACATAATGTTCTTTGGCTGCATATGCAATTGGTACAATAAACCGTTCAGCTTCAGTCAAGTTTGAATTGTATCTGACCATTGTTATTTCATTAAACAAGTTGCCAAAACCAACAACCAATTTTCGAATGATACGATTATAGAATATGTTTGCCATTAAATGTTACCAAAAGGATTTGTTTCACTAAAATCAGTAATAGAATTTGCTTGCTGTTGAATGTATAGGTTGTCATATTTTTCATTATTCAATTCAACAGACAACGGATCAAATGATGTTATTGTATATTGTGCATTACTTGTTGCACCAATGACCAATGAATTATTTGCAAACTCACCTGCAATATTGGTTACCGATAGTATTCTATTTGTTGTATCCCAATTAGAAACCGTACCAACAACAGTTGCATTTGCTTGTGTATTATCTGGAGAACGGAACACAAGTTCTTTACTCAGATATATTCCTGAACCACTATTGGCTCTCATACGCAAATCAATTGTGTATGCTGAATTGTCAACCACAATATCAATATCTGGTACACCAGTATCAATAACTTCTTGTGAATATTTGAATTTCTCCATTTCCAATTCATAGAAAAATGGAATCTTACGACCTAATGAAAAGAAGTCTTTAGTTTGATTAACAAACTTAATTTCAAATAGTTCACCTGTACCATTAAGGAATGGAACATACACCAAATCACCTTCCCGTGGTCGTGTAAATGTGTTTTGAGGAACTCTTTGTGAGAAAGATCGTTTTGAAAGAATAACACTAACATTGTTTTTAATTTCAAGGCCAAATTTAGAAAAGAATTCTCTTTCGCCACCATATTCTAATACATTAGATAAATAAAATTCAACAGGAAATGCCGTGTTAAATTTCTTAACTGGATCTTCTCCGTACAACAAATCTCTGGCTTGGTCGTTGTCATTTGGAAGATACATTCCATCAAAACCCATAATCTTAATGGATTCGACAATTAAATCTTCTACTACTCTCTGTTCACTGAGAGCATTATAGTTATTAAAATACTGCGATGTAGCCATATTAATTCATGTACCATTCCAAAGGACCACCATAATTGGCAATCATCTCGGTTTCTAATCTTGTTTTCTCACTCATACCCTCATCAAATATTTTATCACCATTTAATACCACTCCACCAGGTAATTGGATGCCACCAAACTTTTTAAGGTTGGCGCCCCATTGTATTTTGATAAGGTTGGATGAATATTCTTTTAACCAACGGTCTTCCCATACTCTGCCATATACATCAGCGTTTATTACGGCATAACATTCCGCAATAACTGTGGTACCCAATGGAGCTTCAGATGCACCCCAAGACCAATCAATGAACAGCTTCTGCATATGCCTTTGGAAACGAATAGGAACTTCACCGGTGAACATCAATTCAAGAGAACGTAGATGTTGTTGTGTCAAAGTATAATTGATGTAGGACGCCGAGGTGAAGTCATACAATTCGTTTAAACGTAACTGGTATCTCAAGTCAAACATATTAACTTGAGACAATGAATCTGATATTGGAAAAATACGGGTAACACCGACAATTTCCAATGCATTATTAGATGCATCTTTGGCTTCGGTTAAATCTAGATATTTATTATTAATATCTGTTTGAGTTGTTTTTTTGATGTAATATACTTTTTGTAAACCATCAAAATGGTAATCATGCCAATATTGTAGAGCATCATCAATTCTGTCTTCCACTTGGTCATCGTCTACGTTAATGTCAATGACTGGAAAACCTAGTTTGCGTAAACAATAATCTTTGAATTGTGCTCTTGTTCGTACTATGGACATTACTAAATCTCCTTTAATTAGGTATTTAGTGATGTATTTTTTCTCTTATTCATCTGCTTTGTTACTTATTATTTTAACCAGTTGTTAGACATATTGTGAACACATGTAGTGTAAACTTCAAATAATTGTTCAATATTAATTTCTTGTATGGTATTATCATTTAATTTCCATTGAATTTTGTTATCAATAAAATGTTTTTGCCACGCATTACTTGTTGTCATACCATTCGATTGGTCTTGTAACATTCCAATAGAAGATATTTGTAGATACCTAGACATTCTACCTATACTCTTTTCATCGGAATCAAATAACCAACCATTAAATTCTACGGTAGAATTGTTTATTATTTCGGTTTTTTCAGCTTTATAACCTTGAATAATATCATCATAGAAAGTAAAAACTTTCTTAAACATCTGAGGTTGGATTTGAACAGTTTTACTTGTTAACATTATTGTGACTTGTTTAGGTTAATTCTTACTTGAGTTATTTCGGTATCTATCGGTGCATCAGTAATTTTAAACTGTATCGCACGAGAATTGGCAGAAACAAATGAACTAGTAAAATTTAATGTACTATTTGCATTATCTAGTGATGGAGTAAATGTTTGTTTTACACTAGGATCAGGCAAATAAACACTTGTTGGTGCAGATGCTTGAGCTGGATATGTTATAACATATTTAGTTAATGGTTTTAATCTTGTACTAAATTGATATATTGCACCACTAGCCAGTAAAATATACAAATTTGTTCCATCTGGAGATATATCCAAACTTCTAGATTGAGTTGATGCAGCAGTAATAGTACCGGCAGGATAACTAGCAACGTTGGTCACAGACGTGGAATGTGTGTTGAAAACAAAACTAATCCAAGAGTTGTTTGCTGATGTGGCCGGTTGCATAGTTAAATATGAATTTGTGTAAGTTGAACCTTGGCCTAATTTTAAAAAATTATCGCCGTTTGGTGTAAAACAACCATCTATCCATGGCGCCTTAGCCCCAATGTTAGTTTGAACCGTTGATGATGGATTCCAATTTGTTACCGATGAAATATCCCATGGAGTACCTAATGTTAAAACTGAACTATAGTACGCTCCGTTTGTGTCATATGTTTCCAATACTAAAATTTGTGTACCTGTTCTATTGAATCTGGCCACGGCGATAGCCTGAACCGACGCTGCAACACTTGGTGGAGTAAAAGTATAGGGGCCATTAACTGATGTTATAGAATTTAAATCGTGTGGTTTTGATAAATTATATTGATATGCCTGCGTTGATGCGGTTGTTGCGCCCCAAAAAATAAAAAATCTATTACCATTAGGATCAATATCAAATCCATGAATAAAAGTGTAACTAGCATTATAATACCCACTAGCAGTACTTCCAGCAGTATACATTCCTATTGGACAAAAATTTAAAAATTTTGATGTACTAACATCCCATGGTGTTGTCATCACATACTGATAAACACCTGATCCATAAACAGCAGTAGAATTTCCAATAATATAAAAATAACTACCATTGTTTGAAAATCTCATGGCCATGTTTGCCGCATTTGAATAATCTGTAACAGAGGTAGAATTTAATGTTTGGTAATTTTTTGAAAAATATTTAATATAATCGGTTGATCCAGCAGGATCTTTCCATGATAAACCATTTGCTGTTTCTACAACAGAACTTAATGTTACTGAAGTTGTTCCATTTAATAAAACAGTGTCATTGGCAGCCAACACACCTGTTCCATCTATACCTACAACTGCTGTTGTGGTGTTTGCTGCTGTATCTGTATCTAATTCTATTTGATATGACCAAGTTCTTGCGGTATTTGCACTTCTGGTTGCAGCAACATAAACACTTGGTTCCGATAAAAATGCTCTGTTTGCAGAAGCGGCCATACCAAAACTAGTAACATCAATATTGTAACTCTTTGCTGCGTCTCCACCTTGAGTGTCTAAGTTAAATGTTACGATTCCAACTGAACTGGGTGTCCCTATTGGTAGAATCACACCAGTTGTTTTTCCGTCTGCACTCATAATACCTACTGGTCCGTAGCTAGCTGATGATGTGCCCTGTGCTCCGCTTGAGAAACTTAAAGGAATTGTTTTAGCAACCGATAATGTGTTGAGTTCCCAAGCCGGCGAAAAAGATCCTTGATACAGATTGACTACATAGGTTGAACTATATGTCCAAGCATACCAAGTTTTTCCATCTTCTGAAACATCGTAAGTCGCAGGACCAGAAATACCGGTAGGAGTGTAGTTATAACTCGAAGCTGCTACGTAGCTTGTTACATCAAATGGTACAGCTAGTACGTTCTTGCAACCAGCGGTAGTTCCCTCATAAGACCATACCAATATTGTTGTACCGTCTCTCGAAATTCTCATGGATTTAGCGTAGTTATAACCATTGCCGCCACTACCGCTCTTCATTATTCTAGATTGAACATTGGTACCTAATGTTGAAATATCCCATGGTGTAATTAAAGTAAATCTAACTATAGATTCACCTGTAGCAGCAGCAGCGTTCAGCTGATTAACATATCTAAAAAGATATTTTCCGTCATAACTAAAACAGAAAGCTGAAGCCAATACATTTGAGTTGTATGCACCAATTGTTTTACCAGTTGCTGCACCTGAAGCAAGATTGTTAGGAACATTTAATCTATATTCTCTTATGACACCATCACCACCACAAATCCACAAAAATTTTCCATCAGGTCTCATGAAATGAGAAGATGCATATGTAGATCCAGCAGTATTATAAATTGTATTACCTGAAGATGCACTTCTTGTCGAATCTATTAACTTAGTTGAAGTATTTGATTTAACTGTTCCTGAAGTTATAACACCAATATTTGCACCAATCAAAGTGGTACCATTGTTACTAACATAAATCTTTGAACCCGTAACTAAACCAGAATAATTACTTGTTACAGATAAAACATTTGCTGTTGTATCGCTTGTTCTTATGGTTAATTCATTTACACTATTTGCAGTAATAATTGTTTGATATTCGTTCCAATTGGTATCAGCTACATCTTGGTTGTAGATGCTGCTGATAAAAATGGCGTTTGCTTTTGCTTTCATGGTACTACCCATCCATAAACCGTATTTGCATAAGAGGTGGAGAAATCTGTCACAACAATAGCTGTGTCTGTTATATTTAGATTAACAACTAAAACGGTATTTGTACCAACTAAAGAAGTTACACCTGTATAAACACTTTGTGTTGTCATATAATGTGTTGTGTTTGTAGTAACAGCCGGCATCGTCCAATATACGGTATTTGCTGTTTGAGATACTGAACCATCAGTTGTACTAATTATGTATGCGTAAGCTTGATTATAATTTGTGATTGTAAATGTTTGTGTTGTTACTTCATTAGCTTGTGTTACACCAGTAACTGTGGGTGTACTTAAACCACCGCCAGCAGAATTTGCTGCAGTAAAGGCCGCATTAGCTTGTATGAAAGCAGCATTGGCTTGGTTTCTTACCCAAGAATCTGATGCATTGTTTGCTGCAGTAAAGGCCGCATTAGCTTGTATAAATGCTGCGTTAGCTGCTGGCCAAACATATGTATTTGATTGTGTGAATCCGGCATTGGCTTGAATGAAAGCAGCATTGGCTTGGTTTCTTACCCAAGAATCAGAAGCATTATTGGCTGCCGTGAATGCCGCATTAGCAAATGTAAATAAGTTTACACCATTAGACACTACCGTGTTGGCTGTAATTGTATTTACGGTATAGTTCTGTGTAGAATCTAAACCTGATGGAAGTATTTTAGTTAATGCCATTTGTTACTTTTGTTATCATTGTTTATCCTTAAACATCGCCTGCATTTGTTGGGAATATTCTAGCTCCACTACTATTTGTACCCCACACTAAACGAACAAATCCATTGCCGCCGGCACTGGCTAAACCAACACCATTATCCCATGACCCGCCACCTCCACCGCCAGGAAATCCACCATCGCCACCTTTTGAACCGGCAGAGGACAAACCATTTCCGGCTGCACCGTTAGTGGAGACAACTGCGCTACTATATGTAACGCACCCACCACCACCACCACCAGTTACATTGCTCTGGCCAGCGCCGCCAGCGCCAGAAGTAAAGCCATTATTAGTACTAGCAGTACCACCGCCGAGATTAGTGCCACCACCACCACCGCTACCACCTACTCCATTAGTTGCACCACCAGACGTAGAATGACCGCCAGTTCCACCAGCACCAGCTAATCCACCTGCGCCGCCACCACCACCGCCACCGTCATATGCGGCGCCTCCAGTACCACCTGCATAACCGCCAGTAGTTACTCCTACTGGAGTATTTGAAAACAATGGTGCGCTAGGTGCCGCAGCAGAGCCATAGCCATAAGTTGGTCCACCTAGACCAGCATAAGCAGTTAAAGAAAATGTACTATATGTGATTGAACTTAAATTACCATTGGGTGCAGTAGTATTTTTTATACTAGTTGCTAATCCGCCTGCTCCAACAACTATACTAAGAGTTGATCCGGAAGTTACTGTGAGGTTACTAAAATAACCGGCTGATGCACCTGATCCACCGCCGCCGCCGCCGTCACCAGTATTACCGTCATCACCTGCGCCACCACCACCGACTGCCATTGCAGAAATTGTAGTTACTCCAGAAGGCACTGTGAATGTATATGTACCTGGTGTTGCATAATTTACATATGAAAGTATTATTGGCCAAGTATTAGCTGATTTAGCAATTCTTTGGTCATCGGCCGAATAAACACCACCAGTGCTACTTGTACCAATAGTTTGTGTTGTACCAAGTACGCCGTAATTACTTCTTGTTCTCATTTTAACTCATCAATTCGTAGCTTGCAGTAAAATTGACAGAAGAATTTGCCGATGCTTGTGCTTGTAATACATCACCCTCTTCTAAGTATACACTTGTATCTTTGCCTAATAGCACCAACGTTGAATTTCCAGGTATAACGACACTACCACCTAGATAATAAACAGTTGAACTACGATTGATTATTACATTTGCAGAAACACTTGTACTAGTATAATTAGTTAAAATTACATTATTAAGTTTATCTACTGTACCACTAGCCGAACTATTTGTAATAACATTACTTGTTACTGTAGTCAAGGCGGCCACTGCCGTTCTTCCTGTTACTGATGTTATGTTTACCATATTTGGTGCTGCCATTTTATCCTCCGAATATTATCGCCATTGCTATAGATTTACCCAATGTTACCGCACTATTTGCTTTTGTAAATGCTGCATTAGCATATGAGCCTGCTGAGTTAGCTGCTGGCCAAACATATGTATTTGATTGTGTGAATACGGCATTGGCTTGAATGAAAGCAGCATTGGCTTGGTTTCTTACCCAAGAATCTAAAGCATTGTTGGCTGCAGTAAAGGCCGCATTAGCTTGTATAAATGCTGCGTTAGCTGCTGGCCAAACATATGTATTTGATTGTGTGAATCCGGCATTGGCTTGAATGAAAGCAGCATTGGCTTGGTTTCTTACCCAAGAATCAGAAGCATTATTGGCTGCCGTGAATGCCGCATTAGCAAATGTAAATAAGTTTACACCATTAGACACTACCGTGTTGGCTGTAATTGTATTTACGGTATAGTTCTGTGTAGAATCTAAACCTGATGGAAGTATTTTAGTTAATGCCATTTGTTACTTTTGTTATCATTGTTTATCCTTAAACATCGCCTGCATTTGTTGGGAATATTCTAGCTCCACTACTATTTGTACCCCACACTAAACGAACAAATCCATTGCCGCCGGCACTGGCTAAACCAACACCATTATCCCATGACCCGCCACCTCCACCGCCAGGAAATCCACCATCGCCACCTTTTGAACCGGCAGAGGACAAACCATTTCCGGCTGCACCGTTAGTGGAGACAACTGCGCTACTATATGTAACGCACCCACCACCACCACCACCAGTTACATTGCTCTGGCCAGCGCCGCCAGCGCCAGAAGTAAAGCCATTATTAGTACTAGCAGTACCACCGCCGAGATTAGTGCCACCACCACCACCGCTACCACCTACTCCATTAGTTGCACCACCAGACGTAGAATGACCGCCAGTTCCACCAGCACCAGCTAATCCACCTGCGCCGCCACCACCACCGCCACCGTCATATGCGGCGCCTCCAGTACCACCTGCATAACCGCCAGTAGTTACTCCTACTGGAGTATTTGAAAACAATGGTGCGCTAGGTGCCGCAGCAGAGCCATAGCCATAAGTTGGTCCACCTAGACCAGCATAAGCAGTTAAAGAAAATGTACTATATGTGATTGAACTTAAATTACCATTGGGTGCAGTAGTATTTTTTATACTAGTTGCTAATCCGCCTGCTCCAACAACTATACTAAGAGTTGATCCGGAAGTTACTGTGAGGTTACTAAAATAACCGGCTGATGCACCTGATCCACCGCCGCCGCCGCCGTCACCAGTATTACCGTCATCACCTGCGCCACCACCACCGACTGCCATTGCAGAAATTGTAGTTACTCCAGAAGGCACTGTGAATGTATATGTACCTGGTGTTGCATAATTTACATATGAAAGTATTATTGGCCAAGTATTAGCTGATTTAGCAATTCTTTGGTCATCGGCCGAATAAACACCACCAGTGCTACTTGTACCAATAGTTTGTGTTGTACCAAGTACGCCGTAATTACTTCTTGTTCTCATTTTAACTCATCAATTCGTAGCTTGCAGTAAAATTGACAGAAGAATTTGCCGATGCTTGTGCTTGTAATACATCACCCTCTTCTAAGTATACACTTGTATCTTTGCCTAATAGCACCAACGTTGAATTTCCAGGTATAACGACACTACCACCTAGATAATAAACAGTTGAACTACGATTGATTATTACATTTGCAGAAACACTTGTACTAGTATAATTAGTTAAAATTACATTATTAAGTTTATCTACTGTACCACTAGCCGAACTATTTGTAATAACATTACTTGTTACTGTAGTCAAGGCGGCCACTGCCGTTCTTCCTGTTACTGATGTTATGTTTACCATATTTGGTGCTGCCATTTTATCCTCCGAATATTATCGCCATTGCTATAGATTTACCCAATGTTACCGCACTATTTGCTTTTGTAAATGCTGCATTAGCATATGAGCCTGCTGAGTTAGCTGCTGGCCAAACATATGTATTTGATTGTGTGAATACGGCATTGGCTTGAATGAAAGCAGCATTGGCTTGGTTTCTTACCCAAGAATCAGAAGCATTATTGGCTGCCGTGAATGCCGCATTGGCTTGTAAGAAGGCCCCGTTAGCATACAATGCTGCTGAGTTAGCAATCGCTTGTGGTGTACTGGCTGCTAGTAATGCCGAATTACCTGTTTGTCTAGCGGCCGTATCAATTGTTGTATTTAGTGCTATGTTTGCAAAAGACGTTACATCTATTATTGAACTGTTGGTTGGTGCACCAGTAAATGAAATAGTATTTCCAGAAATCGTATAAGCAGATTTTAATTGAAATACACCATCAATGTTAACGAGTGTGTAACTGACATCTAATGGAGAAGCCGTTAATGTAAATCCTGTTGTTGTACCATCACCAGTAAATGTATTATAATAAAGTTCATTACCGGCACTATTAGCATTATTGGCTGCTGCAAAGGCCGCATTAGCTTGTATGAAGGCACCATTCGCTTGATTACGAACCCATGAATCGGAAGCATTATTAGCCGCAGTGAATGCAGCGTTAGCATACAGAGCTGCTGAGTTGGCCGTACCAAAAGCAGAGTTGGCATAACTACCAGCACTTGTTGCTTTACCATCAGCCGTATTGGCTGCTGTAAATGCTGAGTTCGCATATGACTCCGCTGATGAAGCTGCTATGTTACTATAGTTTGTGCCATCATTAGTGAACTGCCACGAGTTTACCGATTCTTTCCATACAATGGATGTGTTTGTTGAACTGCCACGGTTGATTTCTATACCAGCATCTTGTGTTGGTACACCTGTTACATTAGAATTTAATGTAATGATGTTATCTTGAACAGTTGAATTGATTGTATTAGCATAAAATCTTGTACCTGTTACTGTTAAGTTGCCTGTAACAACTGTATCACCTGAGATTGTACCACCAGATGAATTAAATTTTGAGTTAGCTGCTGTAAACGCAGCGTTAGCATATGACGCAGCAGAATTGGCTGTATCAAATGCAGCATTAGCTTGACCTCTGACCCACGAATCTAGAGCATTGTTTGCTGCCAAGAAGGCAGCGTTAGCATATAAGGCAGCTGAGTTAGCCGTAGCAAATGCTGAGTTAGCATATGAACCAGCCGTGACTGACTTACCATCTGCTGTGTTAGCTGCCGTGAAAGCTGAGTTGGCGTAAGATGAACCGGAGTTTGCAGTACCAAATGCCAAGTTGGCTTGATTACGAACCCATGAATCGGAAGCATTATTAGCCGCAGTGAATGCAGCGTTAGCATATAAGGCAGCTGAGTTAGCCGTACCAAACGCAGCGTTAGCTTGTACAAAAGCATCACTTGCTGTTGTATCATCTATAATAAATGGTTTTATCTTTAATAATGACATTTTTCTTTTTGGTTATTATTCCATATTTATGGTAGATGTATTAATAGGTTAATAATGCACTTGTAGGTGGTGTAAATGTTGTTGTATATCGGGCATATCCTTTTGTGATTCTTAGGTCGTCTATGTAACCATTCATTGGCCAAGTGCTGATGTTTTGAACACCAATGTATAAAACTTTAGATACAGAACCAATTGAATTGGAGTTGGTATAACTACCAACGCTCGTACCATTTACATATAAAGTTATTGTTGACTCATTTCGAACAGCGGCAATGTGATACCAAGTGCTAGTTGTTATTGTTGCGGAATAAAAAGAAGTTCCCACAGAAGTCAAAAATCTAATCGTGTTTCCGTTAGAAATTTGAATTAGCCATTCGTCTGTAGTTCCTGTAGTGTATGTACCGGCCATTACATAATAACTAGAAGCCAGTGAGTTTAAATAAATCCATCCTTCAACAGTAAAGTTTCCTGTCCCAAAATTAAATGATGGTGAGTATGGTATTTTTAAATAATCTCCCGTACCGTCAAAGTACATACTAGCATTACCATATTTCTTAACCGCAGTACTTAATTGTGCATTACCCACAGTCTCTAGTACATTTGTAGAATGTTGGTCCATTATACCACCGTTATTGAAGTTCAACAATAGTTGCGATGGAACACTTGTAGAATAGTTACCTAATGTTTGTGCGGGTGGTACAAAGTTACTGGTGTATAGTGCAGTACCGTTAGTTACACGTAAATTTGACAGATAACCGGTTAAGCCACCGGTTGTAATAGATAAAGTTCCACCCGAAGCTATGTTTGTGCTATGTGTAAATGTTCCCGAAGCAACTCCATTAATATACCAAGCTGTACCACTAGCAGAAGTTGATGTTCTTACTAAGGTAATGTAAGTCCAAGTGTTAAGAGGTATTGATGTTGTACAAGTACTACCGGCAATACCTGTGTTATTATTAATTGTAAGCACACCTGCTGTTGACAAGTCCATACTAAAATCAGTTCCGCCAGTCCCACGTTCAAACAATCTACTTAATCCGCCTGCCGCCGTGCGATAAATCCAAAATTCAATAGTATAGGCATTTGTGCCAAAACCTACAGTTGATCCAGATACAGTTAAATAATCCCCAGTACCATCAAAGTATGCACTACCACCATGTAAACTTGGGGTATAACTTGCGGCACTCTGTGCGGTGTATCCGAATGGGTTATGTTGTTTTGGTTTAGTATCACCTACAGCAGTTATTGTAAATGCATTAGTACTATTATCAATCATTCTAGTTGATTGACAGGTTAATAAACTTGTGTTTGCTATTGCTGTTAATGGCGTTGTAGGTGGGGTGAATGCTGTTGTGTAGACTGCTGTGCCTTTAACTATACGCAAATTAGAAATATATCCTAACATAGGCGCAGCTGCATGAACAGTATCACCGATAACTAATCCAGCAGTTCTGTCTAAATTCGCACTATACGATGCGGAGTATCCTTGTACCCCATTAACAAATATTTTTAAAACTCCTGAAGTTCTTACTACTGCCACATGACTCCACGAATTTAAGGTAACAGCCACAGTTGAAGCATAAACGGTATTGTCATACAAATAAGGGAAATTACTAGCGTCTATAGCAATGACCCAAGGCAATCCGGATGCTGCACTTCTTGCATCTACTAAAACGGCATTAACCGCAGACGTTTTATAAATCCACATTTCAATTGTAAATTCTCCTGTACCTAAAGAAAAGCCGGTAGTCGGAGATGGTATAGTTAACGTGTCCCCACTACCATCAAAGTAATTGCTATAACTAATAGGCGTTGCTTCAGGTATACTACCGAATGGACCAAAGGCTTGAACTGAAACATCGCCGGTTCTAGTAAGAGCAAGGTTATTTGAGCTATTATCAATAAATCTATTACTTTGACAGGTTAATAGTTGCGTGTTTGCAATTGCTGTTAGTGGTGTTGTTGGTGGGGTAAAGGTTGCTGTGTATAATGCAGTTCCTTTGATAATACGAAGATTAGAAATGTATCCGTTGATTGGTGATCCAAGAGTTAAATTGCCAGCATTTATTCCGTAACCAATTCCGACAAAACACGAATATGATCCGGCGCCAAAATTAGATGATGTAACTGTTATTTCCAAAGTACCATTAATATAAACTCTAGCATTAGATCCAACTCTAGAAGTAACAACGTGAATCCATGTATTCAATTGTAAAGCATTTGTACCGGCGACGAAAGTACAGGTCGTCCCGTTACCATAAATAAATTGAAGTATACCAGAGGCTGATATCTGATATCCTATACCACTTCTACTTGAATTACCGGCTGCAAAAAAACCTCTACTATTATTGGAGCCATTGAAATATACCCAACATTCTACTGTAAAATCACTTGTTGATAAATCAAAAGCAGTGTTTGTATCTATACTTAAATAATCCCCAGTACCATCAAAGTAATTACTCCAACCTGTTACACTATACGGACTAAATGTGCCTTGACTTGTGTTACCATTACGTGTGATAATATTGTTGAAATTACTGTTGTCTATAATACCTTGATTAGTTGCACCACCGTTATATTGCAGTGTTAGTAAACTTGTGTTTGCTATTGCAGTTAGTGGTGTTGTGCTTGGTGTGAATGCAGCGGTGTAGAGTGCAGTTCCGACTACAATTCGTAAGTTGCTAACTTGTGCATTAACATTAAAACTGCCGCCCATACCGCCAATGTTACCGGCAACTTGATACAATGATGCGCCTGCGAAGGTGTTAGTGGAATTCAGTACACCATTCACATACATAGTGAATACATCTCCGTTTCTTACTAAGGCAAGATGTGCCCAAGTATTAGGAAGTATGCCATTAGTCGTTCCAACGTAGTCTGTACCATTATAATGTAGCCAAATTCTAGAAGAGGAAGTTTGGTCTAGACCGAACATAAATCGACCACTTTCACCAGTGACCCATTGAGCATAAACTGCACGTTGGGCTGAGCCTGCATTGGTCAAGCTATAAATCCAAAATTCAATAGTGAAATTACCTGTAGCCGGCACTATAGCAGACGATAGCGATAGATAATCACCGGTACCATCAAAGTATGTACTACCATAAGTACTGTAACTACTGTTTGCAGTGAATGGGATGTTGGGTGATATTGTTGTATCACCTACTTTAGTGATTGCAAAATTGTTAGTTGAGTTATCAATTAACCTATTACTTTGACAAGTCAATAAACTTGTATTTGCTATTGCTGTTAATGGTGTTGTGCTTGGTGTGAATGTAGTAGTATATAATGCAGTACCTTTAAGTATTCTCATACTGTTGATATATCCATTAAACGCTTCAGCAACTGCCGAAGCACCCACATACATTGCACCAGATGAATAATATGTACCAGATCGTGATGCAGTAGTTGAATCTACTACCCCATCCACAAACATGCGTATTGTATTACTACTTCTGGTCAATGCAATATGTTGCCATTTATTAACCACAATAGTTGTTGTAGTTGCGGTTATAGCTGTGCTTTGATTTTCCAAATACATTCTACCTGAACTATTCATTTTCCAAATGAATACGGTGTCTGGAGCTCCCCATTGACCCAAGAATGTATGATATCCTGTGATTGCAGTTGGGTATATCCAACACTCAAATGTCCAGTCGCCAGTAAAATTCCAGGCAGTACTAGCCGGTGCAGTTAAATAATCGCCCGTACCATCAAAGAAATTACTATAGTAACCATCATCACCTCGATATGGATTAAACAAAGTTGGTCTAGTATCACCGTTAATAGTTAATCCAAAATTATTATTACTTGCATCTTTAATGAAAGTATTAACAGTTGTCTCTCCGTTCAATAACAATGTAGTGTTCTTAAAATAAATATCGTTAGCAACACTAACTACCCATGTAAAGTTTCTGGTTGCAGTACGATTTGTTGTTGTAGCTGTTGCTGTAATCAAACTATTAGTAGTACCATCAACAGTTGGTGTACCGTTAACTACTGCACCGGTAATAGTTACTCCAGTCGGTAATGTGTTTGCTGTATAAGTAATACTTTTACCAGCAGCCGAAGTGGCACTCAATGTGACATTTGACATTACTGCGCCTGTCGACAACGCAGTACTTGTTCCATCAGCAGGTGAACTCCAAGTAACTACATCCGGATTAACAATGAAACTAATATTTTTAGTGGCTGTTTTGAAAGTGTTTGCTGAATTAGCAGTAACTTGTGTAAACGTATTAGCAATTACAGTTGGTGTTCCAGAAATTGTATTACCACTTATAGTTACACCTGTTGGTAAAGAATTTGCTGTAAAAGTAATAGATTTACCTGCTGCACTAGAAGCGGCTAGTGTGACTGGTGTTATTGTAGCATATTCATACACAGAAGTGCTGGAATTATCCGCAGGAGAACTCCAACTTACAACATCTGGATTTATGGTAATACTAAATGCTCTATCTGTGTCCTGATTTTGTCCATCGGTAGCACGAATTGTAAAGTTATAAGTTGTGGAACTGGCTGTTGCTTGTGATGTTCCGGATAATAAACCAGTTGAAGAATTCAATGAACTTCCTGGTGGCAAAGTACCTGAGAATAAACTATAACTGATTGTTGCATCACCAGTTGCAGTCAAACTGTTACTGATTGCAACAGTTTCGTAACTTGTTCCTAAAGTACCAGCCGCAGTTGTCCATGTTGGTGTTCCACTATAACTAATACCTGGAATAGAGATAGCAGTACCTCCATCAGTATTAATAACATACAGAGTGTAAGTACCAGCATTTTGTGCTGGTGCAGTGAATGTTATACTTGTATTACTAACTACTGTTACAACACTAGCGTATGTAGAATTGATAAGAATCGAAGCACCTGAATTAAATCCTGTTCCAGTTAATGTGACTGTTTGTCCACCACCTGTATTAGCCGCAGTATCATCTCCTGGATAAGTGATACTTGTAACTTTTGGAGTTGTAGATATAATATTAGTTGTATTTACAATTGTACTTACAACATCAGTAAAAGCATTTGCTTTTAAATTCGTTAAATTTGTTGTTGCCATTAAAGCTCCATTAATTTCCAACCGTATGTACTATTACTGTACACTAAACCAAAACTACTTTGATTTACACTTACTATTAAATCTGCAGCAGTACCTTGGATATTATGTCCATTTCTTGATACTGTTAAATTGTTTGTACCAAATGTTCCAGCCAAATCATTGATACGAATAGTGTCACCTAGTGTTGCACTCGTTGGTAATGTCATTGAGATGATACCACCAGTTGTATTAACAAAATATCCACTGCGTGCTACCATTGTAGTATTTGTACTTACAATGTACCATGTTATTGAACCTGTATTGGCTGCTGCAAATGCCGAGTTGGCATACGATGCTGCTGAGTTCGCCGTACCAAACGCAGCGTTCGCTTGGTTTCTTACCCAAGAATCTGAAGCATTATTGGCTGCTAAGAAGGCAGAATTAGCATATAAACCTGCTGAGTTAGCCGCAGCAAAAGCATAACTTGGATCGCTAGCAGCAGTTATCAAAGTTGTAACTTCAACTATAGCAGTATTTGGTGGAATAGAATCAAATGTTAATATATTTCCAGTTAAACTATATGTTGATTTTGGTTGTAGGACACCTTGAACAGCCACAAAAGTTGTATTAGCACTTACTGGAGTTGTAGATAAAGTGAATGTTGTCGTTACACCATTAGCAGTAAACGCATCAACGTATCCAGTAGTGTATCCAGTAGTTGTTGTGAGTGTGTTTGCTTTATTGAAGGCTGCATTTGCTTGATCAAAGGCACTGTTTGATTGTGTTCTTGCAAATGTATCACTTGAACTGCCTGAACCTGCATTGGCAGTATATTGTTTTGAACCATCTGAGAATTGAATGTATTGCGAAGTTGCAAGTGCACTTGCAGTAAGATCGGTTGAAACATTAATGTTTTTTACATTAAGTGTTGCAAGAGTTTTATTGAAGGTAAAGTTTGAGTTTGCACCAAAAGAACCAGCATCATTAAACTGGACTTCTGTGGTTAAACCTGAGACTGATGTGGTTCTGATTGAACCAAGAGTATTTGAAGAACTTTTATAGTATACTATTCCATCAGCGAAGTTAAGTGATAACTCGCCGTTAGCTAAAACGCCTAGTGATGGAGTATTACCACTAACACCAGAACTGCGTAACGCAATTACTGTGTTAGCCATTTTAGAAAGTTCCGCCGGCCAATTCGAAATTCAATGGTGTTACATTATTAAGGGCAGTTTTTTCTTTTTTGACCTCTACTTTTGGTGTTTCTTCTGGTACATCAATACTTAGTTTTTTCTTTTTTGAATTTGGCAACATGTCTTCCAACTGTGAATTGTATTTTTTTTGAGAATCGATTTCTTTTTCCAACGATCCAATTGTATTTTTTAAGTTTTCAATTTCACCTGCTTGTTGATTTACCGCAGTTTGTAAACGATGTTTGTCATTTTCAATAGCAACATTGCTTTGGTTTTTAATATTAAATTCTTCTCTCAAAGAACGAACTTCACCAGTTAAACTATTCTTTTCATCCATCAAATGATTGTATTGGTCTTGTTTATCAGATAACTTTTTTTCAAAACCAGCTGATGTTTCGGATAACCTTCTTTCAAAGTCACCTGTTGTATTTACCAATTCTTTCAATTCAACAGATTTGTTTTTTTCAAAATCAGCGAGTTTCTTTTCCATTTCTGGAATGTCATTTACTCGCTGTTCAAGGAATTTTATTTGCGTTTGAAACATAAAATTCTGTTTCATTATTGCATTTAAATTTTCTAATACTACCTCATTGTAAGCATTGATAAAATTTGCATCGGACATAATATAACCCTTTCATACTGTATTAATTATATATATTAGAAACTTCCACCGTTAATGAAAGCAAATACTGGAACTCCAGCAGAATTGATTTGTAAAAAATGACCTTCAGTCGATGAATTCAAAGATACGAGAGCAGAACCTGCTGTTATACCAGATAGAACAACACTATTAGCAGTGAACGATGAAACACCTGTACCACCTCTTACGATACCTAAGGTGCCCGAAGTAATTTGTGATGTGTCAATCGAAATCTGTGTATTGGATACTCCTGTTACACGGCCATATGCATCAGTAGTAATTACTGGAACATAAGAGGAACTACCATAAGAACCTGCGGTACCTTTGGTCGGCATTCTTGCATCAGCAATTGTACCAGAACCCAATTGAGAAGTATCAATTGAAATATCAGCACCAGTTGCAGCGGTTACACGACCATATGCATCAACAGTAAGTGATGTTATAGTCTTAGCGGCACTTAATGCACCAGTTAGTGTGTAACTTGAATTGGCTAATGAAAGCAATCCAGTAGCACCAGCAACAAGTAATGTACCTGTTGTGTATGATGTTGAACCAGTACCGCCTCTTGCGTAAGCTAATGTACCCGAAGTAATTGCAGCCGTATCAATTGCAATGTCAGAACCAGTTGCAGCTGTTACACGGCCATATGCATCAACAGTAAGTGATGAAATAGTTTTAGCGGTAGACAACGAACCAGTCAGAGTATAAGTGCTATTTGTGAGAGTCTGTAATGCGCCTGTGCCATTACCAATGATAATTCCACCACCAGTGAATGTACCTGCACCAGTACCGCCGTCTGCAACTGCAATCGCAGAAGTAAGACCAGAAATTTCACCACCTTTAATATTGGCATACAAATCTGCTTTTGTAAGGCCTCCATACGATACTACGTTACCTGTTGGGTCTGTTGCCAAATCTTTGAACAAGTAGAACGCACTAGCATTAGTACCACCAGAACCTTCACGAATAAGACCGTGATATTTAACAGAAGAACCAGTATTTGAAGAACCGTAGAAACCGATATCAACAATGTCACCAACTGTATTATTAGTTGCAAGTTTGATTAAAGAATCGGTTGTTGTTACTGTTGAAGTATTGACTGTTGTGGTTGTACCGGTTACTGTAAAGTCACCAGTAACAGACAAGTCGCCTGTAATTGCTTGAGCACCAGATGTGCGAACAACAGTAGAATCAACTGCAAAAGCAAATGTGTCAGTTGCATCGGCATATGTTGTTGTAATACCACCACCGGTTGAACCAGCAAGTGTTAGTGTACCACCAGTTGAGAATGAACCTGTACCACTATTTGCAGCAGCATTAATTGTAGATGAACCTAATGCAACGTTGGAAGCAGAAGTAATACGACCTTTACTATCAATTGTAATTGCAACAGATTGGCCACCGCCACCGTAAATACCGGAAGTAACACCGGATGCTGCAAGTGTTAAAGGAACGTTTGCATTTGCGGAACCATCTACTGAAATTTGACCGGTTGCATCACCTTCAACACCAATTAGTCTTGCCGTTTGCCATGTGGCAGCAGTATTTGCATTTCCAAACAAGGATGCTCTAACGGCAGTTGCAGAAAACATACCAGATGCATCTCTTTTAACTAGTGTAGACGCAGTATTTGCATTCGTGGCCGCATCAATGATGTCGGTATAATATTTACCACCAATGGCAATTGGAGCACCATTGGTTCCACCAATAAAGAACTTATTGGAAGTATTTGAATACGCTGGTTCTGCAACATTCAGCGATGCTGGTGTTGAGGTACTTTCGGAAAATTTTAACTGAATAACTGTCATTCTACTTCCTTTATGATAATAGTTTAAGAACTATTTTGTTTGTTATGTTGTTATTTATGTGAATAATTATTTAGAAACTACCGCCATTGACAGAACTGATAGCTGTATTAGCTTGTAGGAATGCTGCATTGGCATACATCAACAAATCTGTACCATTAACCAAAACCGTATTGGCTAAGATTTGGTTCATTGAATAATTCAATGTTTGGTCAATATTCGTTGGTTGTATTTTTGTTGTCATTTTTGTCTTAAACCTGTTGCGGATCTATCTTTACATTAAATATATTTAGGAATCTTTCAGCGGCACCACTCATATTCCTAGACTTTTTCTTATATTCGTGGCACTAATACTTGTAATAGATTCGTCAAAAGATTCTTCACCTGCCGTATAACCAACACCACGACCCCACCCAATGTGTACAATATTTGGTACCACTTGAATTTCATATTGACCTTGAAATAAAGGATCCAAATCTCTACGAATAAAACTTTTAACTTGTTCAATTACAAATGGATTACTTCCTTGCCAACCTTGTACATCACGGACTTGAATGACAACTTGTCCAGTGCGTTTGATTAATTTATCAAATAGAGCTCTGTGACCATCATGCCATGGTTGCCAACGACCCAACATCTGTATTGTTTCTTTTTTCCAATCAAATACAGGTCTACGTCTATCTTCTTGTATGTGTTCGCAGATAAATTCACTCCATTTTTCTGCATTCTGTTCTATGATACGGAAATCATAAACATCTGGTTCTACGAATGCCTTATTGGTATCTGCGTATCGACCTTCACGGATTGTATCCATCCAAATAGTCCAGTCTGCTTTGAAGTTATTACGCATCTCAACTAATGGTGCAACAAAATCACAGATTACATAATCCATGTCCGGCATACTATCAGCAAGTTCCCGCATACGGTGACTCTGACGAATACGACCTTCTGTACTAAAGTCCCAATCATTATATTTCTTACGTACATCATCAGCATTCAACCAAGCCACTTTAGTTTTGGAATCGGTAAATGGTATCAAAGAATTCTCTGTAATAGGTTTTGCAATATCTTCAAGTTGTTTTTTCAATCTCTCAGCCAAATATGTTTTTCCTGAACCTGGTAATCCCATTATTAAAATACGTTTCATATTATTCTCCAAATTTTTGTTTAGCAAATTCAACTAATTTAGGATGATGTCCTTTACGGCAATCAAACTGTCTACAGGCTTGAGGCCTGTCATCATATACTGTGCATAGTCCATTAATCAATAATGAACATCCACCAGTACTATTTTTAAATACTGTTACAATTGGTCCGCAATCCCTATTTTGTAATCTATCATCAACTGACGGTATTATTAAACTGATAGGATATTTACCAGCACTAACTTCTTCTTTAGTAAGAAATGGTGCAAGTGTCTCACAACATCTAGCACAAGTACCACAAGGAACATCTGCGAATTCCACATTGTGTGTAACAGAAGTTAAATTAATGTTAATGATATCATATATTCTTGTCATTTAATAAAACCTTTAACTCTTTAAATGGAGCATTCCAATTATCATATTCTTGTTGTCTTAGTATTGTGGTAGATTTTCCATACCATGCGCTATATTTATTGGTATAAGCCCACGTATAGTAATTAAGAATTGGAACTATTACTATTGTTTCTTTACCCATTGCTGAAGCCGCATGAGGCAATGATGTACAACTTGATACAACTAAATCCATTTGGTCTAGATAATTTAATGTATCATCCCAAGATTTTATTTTATCTCTTAGTGGTATAACTCTATCACTAGAAAACTCTATATCATCATACACTTGAAATGAATATAATGTAGCATTTTTTGGCATACAATTTATCATTAAATCTTCTGGTACTGTTCTGTGTAAGTCTTGGTCATATTTTAAATTACCACTATACTTAATGCCTATCTTAAAATCTCCAGGTAACTTATCTTTTGTGCCTTCCGCTTTTAAATATGAACCATACCACAAATCTTTATAATCTATATCAAGCCATACCGGAGTTTCCATTGAATATGTCCACATCCAATCAGATTTTATATCTTTTAAATCTGTAATGACATTATATCCGTTACGTACAAAAACTTCCGCTAAATCTTTTCTAGTAGTAAACCAAACACAGTTCATACCTCTATCACGTATGTGTTTTTGAAATCTAATATTAATTAATTCATCGCCAATTCCTGCTTCATAGGCAAGTAATATAGTTTTACCTGGATATATTTTGCCGTCCCATTTTGGTATGGGTAAGTTATATGTCTCCCATATATTTAATAGTTTACCATCCATCAATACATGTTTGAGTCCATCTTTAAACTTACCATTAGTTAAATCATATGTACCTAAATTAAACTTTACACGATTGTCAACATCTCTACTTCTAGGTTGTGTAAGAATAGTACGTAGTATCTTTTCACCCACATCTTTTTGATTTAGTAGAAAGTATACCATAGCTTTATCCATTTGATTTGGATGGTCTTTTGGTTTTTCTTGTTCATTCAACAAGATATATTCTAATGCTTGTTCAGGTTGATTTAGGTTAAGGTGTGCCCTAATGATGTTAACTCTAGCATCAAACTTACTAACATTATCCGGAAGCAAGTCATATATTCTATGTGCTAGTTCTAATGTATCATTGAATTCACGGATATCAGCATAAATTATACCTAATTTATCAATGTCTTTTATTGAGTGTGCATAAGGCTTTAATAAATCTAATACTATCTTTGCTTTTTCAAATTGTTTTATTTCAGCAAAGAACTCAGCAGTACTAAGCGGATTCTTCATCTTTTACTACTCTCATGCCAACATGAACTTCCCAATATACATTGTTAAAGTTATCAATTACTTCTTGTTGTTCTTCAGGTGACATTGTTTTAAAACGTTCTTCCCATTTAGGATATAATTTTTGAATATATCCTAGTATTTCAAAGTCTACATTTAGAAACAACCCAAAGCCAGAACTACTTCCATATTTACTAATATGTTCTAAGTTAACTTTCTTACTAAACATACTAAGTTGGTCAGTTGTTAACTTACGCACGTGTGTAGGATCACCAAACCATATTTCAGAACGATGGTGTGGAAATTTAATGTCTAATACTGCATCGTGTTTACACACACGATACAGTTCTTTCATCATCGGCAAAAAACCTGGACCTATATGTTCAAATATATGGTGTGCATACACTTCATCCACCGAACTATCTGGTATAGGTAACTGTAATTCTTCCAAATTACATAAGAAATCCGGCTTTACTTGTGGGTCGTGGTCTACATTTAAGAAACCTGGTATTTTTACATACCCTGAACCTATATTTAATTTCATTTTTTATTCACCAATCTATAATATTGTACTAATCCATTTTCAATACTATGAAACAACCAAGGTCTAAAGATTACTCCTTGATTAGGTTCCAATAGTATGTTTGTATAGATATCCCATTCAAACAAATTTTGATAATTCCACCGATATTCATCTAATGCTGAACGTGCATTGATGACACCAAATTTCTCTAAATGATTATATAGGTTGAACGTGGTTCGCTCTAATGCAATAATAAAACACCATTCATTTAATGTATCAAAACCTTCAAAGTGTATTAAACAATTTGTTGGTTTACGAAAGATACCAGAACGTTCCTCGTCTACTGTAACTTCTTCACCCACCAATTTACTAAAGATTGGATCAAGTCCCGGAAATGTTAAGTTGAATTGGTCAACTTCGAGTCCGTATTCCTTTTCAGTAAATTGGAGAGACCTTGATATTAACAATAATCTTTCTGCTTCTTCAGGTACAAAAAAGTTATCAGCATGTATTAATTTCGCTACACTCATTCTATTAACATTAATTGATTATCTTGTTTTACAAAAAACTCATACAAGTCTTTACCTAAAACTGTTTTAGGATCATTACTAGTTTTACTAATCGAACTACGAATGTCATGTAATCCTTCAAATCCCCAGGCTGTATCTTTTGCTTCATTACATGTATTACTGATGTTATCAAATGTATGAGTATATTCTGGTATCTCTAAAAACCCATAGATACGTACTAGTTGATTCTCTACATCATTAACTATGTCATCATAACTAATAACTAGTATATTTTCTCTGTGATTTTCCAATCCATACTTTAATGATTCATATGGATCAGTTGCATATTCATACCACAATAACATAGCACGATTATACCTATTGATTTCTAAACCTCTTTCACGTAGTGTTTTATCAATCACGTTATTAGGATCACTATCCATTAACTTAATAAAACTACAAATGATTTCTGCTATTGGACGATATGTACAAATTATTTTTGGACTATCAGTTATATATTGTTTGATTTGATTAATATTTTTAGGCCAACCACGATGCTTATCCATGACATAAGGTTTATCAATGTGTTGATAGAATGTACTTGCTAGTACTTTGTGTAGATTGTTTACTACGGTTTGTTTATCGTATGTATATTGCTGATCCATTTTTTGATAGTCTATTTCAGTTAAACAGAATAGATCCATTAATGGACTTGTTGGTGATACATATATGTTGGGGTTTTGATTCAGAATTGAACCAATCAATGTTGAACCTGAGCGAGCTAGACCCGAAAGAAAAAATAATTGTTTCATAATAAAGTTAAAAAATTAATAATATAATTATATATGTATCACCTAAACGTTGTTGTCAGTTAATGCCAAAGTTGTATGATATGCGATTTGTACACTTTTCCAATTGGTGCCACCAGCAATCGTTTGTATAGGACTGGATTTATTTACTATTGTATTGTCACCTAATTGTCCATAATTATTTCTACCCCAGGTCCATAATGTGCCATCAGTCTTGACAGCCGCAGTGTGTTGGTTACCAGTAGAAACTTGTTTCCAGTTTGTACCACCACCAATAATTTGTACGGGCGAACTAACTTTGGTTGTACTACTATTACCTAATTGTCCATATACATTGGCTCCCCACATCCAAAGAGTATTATCTGATTTGATACCACCTGTAAAACTTGTAGCTGTAGACCAACCACCAAAACTAGTTTGTTTCCAATTACCACCACCTATTATTTGTGTAGGACTGGATCTATTCGTGATATCATTAACACCTAATTGACCAGCATCATTATGTCCCCATAACCATAATGTACCATCAGTTTTAATTGCGGCTTGTGAACCAAATCCACCTTTTTGTAGATATTTCCAATTCGTACCACCTCCGTAAATTTGTACCGGACTAGATTTATTTGTTGTGGTATTATCAGCTAATTGTCCATAATTATTTCTACCCCAGGTCCATAATGTGCCATCTGTTTTTATTGCCGAACTTGCAGACCGACATACACTAACATCACTCCAATCGAGTCCTGCTATTTGAGTTGTCCATGTAGATTTTGTAGCTATTGTTCCATCACCAAGTTGCCCATAACTATTTGCACCAACAGACCACATTGTGTTGTTCCATATTCCAACACTATGAGTTGATGTTACCGCAATTTTTTTCCAGTTTGTCCTATATGCTACAGGTGACATTTGTGTAGGTGCTGTGTATGTTGTTGCAGTTCCGGTACCTAATTGATTGGATAAATTTTGTCCCCAACACCATACAGAACCATTAGTTTTATAACCAATAACTACGTTACCTGCAGAACCATCAGTATATATAGAATTCCAAATTAATCCTCCACCTGTCGCTATAATTGGACTAGAAAATTTATTTGATGAAGACGCAGATCCATTCCCTAATGTACCATAAGAATTTTGACCCCAACCCCATAATGTACCTTCACGAAAGAATTCTCTACGTATGAATTGTGCATCGAAATCACTACCGCTTGTTGTAAATCCTGAAGCCATTATAGTGTTCCTATTCCGTAGTCTGCTGAGTCATCACGTATCACTGACTGGCATTTATAACCAACACTACATTGTTTCCAATTAGTTCCACCTGCTATTGTTTGTACTGGACTGGATTTCTTTATTATAGTATTATCACCTAATTGTCCATTGACATTATCACCCCACACCCACAATGTACCATCTGTTTTAATTGCACTAGTTGATCGAGCTATTGACACCTGTTTCCAATTAGTACCAGCTGCAACTGTTTGTACTGGGCTTGAATATTGTGTTAGATCATTGGTACCCAATTGCCCATATGCATTGTATCCCCACAACCATAGTGTGCCGTCTGTCTTGATTGCACTAATTGAAAAGTTGCCGACAGAAACTTGTTTCCAATTAGTACCAGCTGCAACTGTTTGTACTGGACTGGACTTAGCGACTGTTGTATTATCACCTAAAACACCGATATCATTTCTACCCCAAGCCCATAATGTACCATCTGTTTTTATTGCCGCAGTGATTTCCGGAGCAGCAGAAACTTGTTTCCAATTAGTACCAGCTGCAACTGTTTGTACCGGACTGGATTTGTCTGTGAATGATGAAGTATTGGTACCTAATTCACCCGATTGATTTCTACCCCACACCCATAATCTACCATCTGTTTTTATTGCGGCGGCATGCATGCCGAGAGAAACTTGTTTCCAATTAGTACCACCTGCAACTGTTTGCACTGGACTGGACTTAGCGGCTATTGTATTATCACCTAACTGACCTTCTCCATTATATCCCCACATCCATAAAGTACCGTCAGTTTTGATTGCAGCGACAAAATTACGACCACAGGAAACTTGTTTCCAATTAGTACCAGCTGCAACTGTTTGTACAGGACTGGACTGGCTTGATCTATTATTATTACCTAATTGACCCCAAGCATTATATCCCCAGTTCCATAAGGTGCCATCTGTTTTAATACAACAAGTATTTCCATAACCACCTGCAGAAACTTGTTTCCAATTAGTACCAGCTGCAATTGTTTGTACTGGACTAGATTTTGGTGTGTTTGTATTGTCACCTAATTGACCAAAACTATTATTCCCCCAACCCCACAATCCCGCATTCTTAAATGCATATGCTAATTCTGGATACCTATCGATTAGATAAGATTTAGGTACAAATGGATTACTTACTTCGGTACCAGCAACAGTAAACCCTGTATTTGCCATGTTACTCTAAACTTATGTTAGGTAATGTTTCGTGTGTAGTATCAACTATCTCTGCTAGTTTTGCAACTTCCCAATCAAATGCAGATTGAACATGACTAACAATACTATTGAAAACAGTTTGTATATCTGACTTAGATAACACTATCCATGTATCTTGGTTTACTTTCCAATTAACAGATTCTAAATTGGCAGTAATATATTGATGAAAAATACTTTTAGTTTGTAAATCTGTAGCAAAAGTATATTCAACATTGTTCAACGTGACTTTTACACCTGAATTTTGTTTAGTCCACCTAACCCCAGATGCATCTTGTTTAACAAAGTTTTGTGCAGCAGATAATGGAAGTTGTTCTACTACCATACTTGAGATTGCAACACCATCTACATAAGTATAAAACGGACCATGTAAGTATTCTGTTTTAGTATTGAATGTTGGGTTCTGTGTACCTTGTACGGGCCATATTTTTACTTCATCATTCACTTCATAATATGATTCATTAGTTGTTGGTAAAGTTACTGTGATTTCGCAATCATCTTCAATTACTTCCGAAAATCTTCTAGCTTTCCATTCCATTGGACCTAATATTACACTATTGTTATAGACTATTACAAACAACATTTTTTATTCCTTTTAATTATTTATTAAGCACTTGGATATTGGTTGGTAGAGTCATAGAAATATATAGCTGATACTGTGAACCCGGCGGCAACAGATTTCCAATTAGTTCCACCTGATACAGTTTGAACTGGACTGGACCTATCGGTTCTGTCATTAGTACCTAACTGACCAAATAGATTAAATCCCCATGTCCACAACGTTCCATCTGTTTTTATAGCAGCCACACCCCCGCTGTAATTAGATACTTGTTTCCAATTAGTTCCACCTGCTACAGTTTGAACCGGGCTTGATCTATGTGTTGTGTCATTAGTGCCTAATTGACCATAATTATTTCGTCCCCAAACCCATAATGTACCATCTGTTTTAATTGCAAAACAATCTTTGGTACCTGCTGATACTTCTTTCCAATTTACATTAGTACCAACTTGAATAGGGCTGCTTCGGTTATTAGTTGTTGTGCCTTGTGCTAATTGCCCATAATTATTGTATCCCCAAATCCATAACGTACCATCTGTCTTAATTCCTGATCCAATCGACCAACCGATAGATGCTTTTCTCCAATTAGTATTTGCACCTATTTGTACGGGAGAGTTCACGGGATTAACGCCACTGGCATTTATACTACCTATACCTAAACTCCCATAAGAATTATATCCCCAGCCCCATAATGTACCATCTGTTTTTACTGCAAGAACATTCCCACCACCACCGCCAGTGACTGATACTTGTTTCCAATTATTTGTTGCAAAAGTTGTTTGTACTGGACTTGACCTACTTGTGCTAGCACCATCGCCGATTGTTCCAGGATTGCCATACCCCCAAGTCCAAAGAGAACCATCCGTTTTAATTGCTGCTTGACTAGAAAAGCTTTCTACTTGTTTCCAATTAGTACCACCACTTACTGTTTGTACTGGACTTGAATACTTAATTACAGTATTATTACCCATTCCCCCAATTCTTCCATCACCCCAACCCCATAGTGTGCCGTCACTTTTAATTGCGTGGCACGTGGTACCATTCGTTGTTGAAATTAAGGTCCAATTAGTTCCACCTGAAATAGTTTGTATTGGACTTGATTTATTAGTTATTGTATTGTCACCTAATTGACCATATTGATTTCGACCCCATGTCCACAAACTACCTGCACCAACATATCGATCAAGTATTGCATAATCAGTTATGTAGAGATTCTCTAAATCTCCGTCTGGACCTGTAAAACTACCTGCCATTTTCTAACTCAGATACACGTTGTTCTAGTTCATTGATTGCTTCGACAACCATGCCTAATACTGCGTTGTAGTTTAATGAAAGTAGACCAGTTTCAGAATTATATTTTACAGCTTCAGGTAATACTTTTTGTACCTCTTGTGCTATTAAACCTGCACTAGGTTCGTTACCATCAATCAACATATAGGTATAACCACCTAATGTAGATATTTTACTTAATGCATTAACAATTTTTTGTATATCTGTTTTAGATGCTTTATCGGACAATGAATTGAATATTGTTGAATTCAGTGTACCAGTGCTTGGATTAAAATACAACTTAGTACTTGATGTGTTTGCCGTAGATAATGTACCTGACGTGGCACTATTTGCCATCAAAGGATAGAATGTGCTTAAGTTAGTTGTTGTATCGTTACTTAATGTAACACCGCCGCCACCAGCAGCAGACACATTGGCAGCAGCAGTAATACGACCATATTGGTCAACTGTAATGTTTAGTGTACCACCGGCACCACCATAAGTGGCTGCTGTTACTGCTGTGTTAGCCAAACCTAATAATATATTACCAGTACCAGTAGATGTATTGGCTGTTAGTTGTGATGAGTTAGCAAATACTCTTGCTGCAGTATTAGCTTGTGTGAAAGCACCGTTGGCATAAGATGCTGCTGATGTAACTGTATTGGCCACTAAGAAAGCACCATTAGCATATATTGCAGCTGAGTTGGCAACATAACTTGGTGTATTGGCTTGGATGAATGCACCGTTGGCATATATTGAAGCTGAGTTTGCAATACCAAAGGCTGAGTTGGCATATGTTCCTGCAGCTGCACCACTTGCAGCAGCATTGGCTGCCGCAAAAGCACCATTAGCATATATTGCGGCAGAGTTTGCAACATCAAATGCTGAGTTAGCATATGTTCCTGCAGCTGCACCACTTGCAGCAGCATTGGCTGCCGCAAAAGCACCATTAGCATATATTGCGGCAGAGTTTGCAACATCAAATGCTGAGTTAGCATATGTTCCTGCAGCTGCACCACTTGATGCAGCATTGGCTGCCGCAAAAGCACCATTAGCATATATTGCAGCTGAGTTGGCAGTGTAACTTGGAGTGTTAGCAGTTAAGAAAGCTGCATTTGCATATGAGGCTGCTGATGTAACTGTATTGGCCACTAAGAAAGCACCATTAGCATATATTGAAGCTGAATTGGCTACGTAACTTGGTGTATTTGCTTGTAAGAAGGCCGCATTACCTGTATTGAAAGCGGCATTCGCCTGTAGGAAAGCACCATTAGCATATAACGCAGCTGAGTTAGCAGTATAACTCGGAGTATTGGCTTGTAAGAAGGCTGCATTTGCATGACTAAATGATGCATTGGCTTTAATGAAAGCACTGTTCGCATCAAAACCAGCAACGTTAGCTGTTGAATAAACTCCAGATACATCTAATGTTGAACCATCTGGATTAGAAATACCTAGTGTGCCGTTATTGTTTCCTAATATAATTCCATCAATATTAATTGAACCTGGACCAACAAATATTGAGTGCCATACTTTGTCTACACTACCCAAATAATATGTGTTTGTTGTCGTTGGTAAAATGTTTGCGGACATTATGAGGTCGCCCGTCATAGTGTCACCAGATTTATTTACTTTTGTATTGGCTCTATTATAAGCATCTTGTGCTAATACATTTGCTGAATTGGCTTTACTGTATGATAAATTTGCCTGTATAAAAGCACCATTAGCATATATTGCAGCTGAGTTTGCTACGTAACTTGGAGTATTTGCTTGCAAGAAAGCACCATTGGCATATGTACCTGCAGCTGCACCACTTGCAGCAGCATTGGCTGCCGCAAAAGCACCATTAGCATATATTGCAGCTGAGTTGGCAACACCAAATGCTGCGTTCGCCCTATCTCTACTACCTGCATCTATACCTAATTCTCTTATTTGTATTTTTGAGTAGAGAACTGGTATTGTTGTGAATGTTACTAATGAACCGGATACTGTGTAATCATTTTGCGGCGTTTGTAACACACCATTTTCAGTAACTAATATTGTGTTTGCATTAACACCGGTGGTAACAGTAAAGGTGGATGTAGTTCCATCACCTACATAGTTTCTACTTATATATGTACCACTAATATTATTTGAAGTATTAGCTTGGTTGAATGCCGCATTTGCTTGTAAGAATGCTGCAGCTGAATTATCATATGCAGTTACAGCACCAGTCAGAGCTGAATCTGCGGTACTTTGTGCAGATGATGCAGCACCAGATGCAGAATTTGCTGTTGAGTGAGCGCTATTCGCAGCATTAAAAGCTGCATTGGCTTGTAAGAATGCTGCAGTACTACTAGTAGATGAAGCAGCATTAGCAGCTGCAAAGGCCGCATTGGCTGTTATAAATGAACTGTTTGCATAAGTACTTGCTGCACCACTATTTGAGATTGCAGTATTTGCCTGTAAGAAAGCTGAATTGGCATACGATGCCGCAGAGTTAGCAGTACCAAAAGATGAATTAGCATATGTGCCAGCACTTGTTGCTTTGGTGTCAGCAGTATTAGCTGCAACGAATGCACCATTAGCATATATTGCAGCTGAGTTGGCAACATAACTTGGTGTATTGGCTTGTAAAAAAGCAGCGTTAGCGTAATTACCTGATGCAACTGCTTTAGAATCTGCCGTGTTGGATGCTGCATAAGAATTGTTTACATAAGTTAGTAAATCAATTCCTTTAATAGTAATTATTGTTGATTTAACATTAGCATTAAGTGTTGAAATCTTAAATGATGGATCATTAATATCAATATTATTATTAGCGGTTACTTCTGGTGTATAATCTTCAAAAAGATTCCATTCTTTTGTACTTGAATCACGTATTAAACCAGCATGAGCATTAGTTCCATTATTATAATGAGAAGCAAAACCCATATCCAATACGTCAGCTGTATAGTTGCCAACACCAAGAATAAACAAAGTATCATTTGCGGCAATGGCTTGTGTACTGATTGTAGTTGTATTACCAAGAATACTTAAATTACCAGAAACTGTTAAGTCACCAGAAATTGAACCACCAGATAATGGCAATGAATTGTTTGCAGTTGTAAATGCTGCATTGGCTTGGATGAATGCACCGTTGGCATATATTGAAGCTGAGTTTGCAACATCAAATGCTGAATTGGCATATGTTCCTGCAGCTGCGCCAACTGCAGCAGCATTGGCTGCAGCGAATGCACCGTTGGCATATATTGCAGCAGAGTTTGCAACATTAAATGCTGAATTGGCATACGTTCCAGAATTAACAGCCTTAGTGTCAGCAGTATTGGCTGCTAAGAAAGCGCCGTTAGCATATACACTTCCTGCGCCAGCATTTGATAATGCAGAATTAGCTACTAAGAAACTTGCATTAGCATATGTACCAGAAGATATTGCCTTAGAGTCTGCCGTATTGGCTGCTAAGAAAGCACCGTTAGCATACGTACCGGCAGTAATTGATTTTGCATCAGAAGTATTAGCTGCAACAAATGCACCATTAGCATATGTACCAGAAGATATTGCCTTAGAGTCTGCCGTATTGGCTGCTAAGAAAGCACCGTTAGCATATACACCAGCAGTAACTGCGTTTGCAGAGGCACTATTGGCTGCATCAAAAGCAGACCATGCAATAAATGAAGCAGTAGCTGCATCAGATGCTGCTGTATTAGCTTTATTAAATGCGGTATTAGCTTGTCCTAATGCACCGTTAGCATACAGAGCAGCTGAGTTGGCAACATAACTTGGTGTATTGGCTTGTAAGAAAGCACCATTAGCATATATTGAAGCTGAGTTTGCAACATCAAATGCTGAATTGGCATATGTTCCTGCAGCTGCACCACTTGCAGCAGCATTGGCTGCCGCAAAAGCACCATTAGCATATATTGCGGCTGAGTTGGCTACGTAACTAGGAGTGTTGGCTGCCAAGAAGGCAGCATTTGCCTGTAAGAAAGCACCGTTAGCATATGTACCAGCAGTAACTGCTTTTGGTTCAGTATTGGCTGCAGCAAAAGCACCATTAGCATATATTGAAGCTGAGTTTGCTGTATAACTTGGAGTATTTGCTTGCAAGAATGCAGCATTTGCATATATTGCGGCAGAGTTTGCTACGTAACTTGGAGTATTTGCTTGCAAGAATGCAGCATTGGCCTGTAAGAAAGCACCATTAGCATATATTGAAGCTGAGTTTGCAACATCAAATGCTGAATTGGCATATGTACCAGCAGTAACTGCTTTTGGTTCAGTATTGGCTGCAGCAAAAGCACCGTTGGCATATATTGCAGCCGAGTTGGCAGTGTAACTTGGAGTATTGGCTGCTGTGAATGCTGAACTAGTGTAAGAATATAAATCTACACCGTTACTTGTAATAGAATAACCCGCAACATTCGCAATCAATGTTCCAACATTTGCTGCAACAGCTGAACCTGTAGCTAATACATTACCAGAAGGATCTTGTGATAGACCTTGGAACAATAAGAAATTATTTGAAGCTGCTTGTTTTACTAAACCATGATATGTTGGTGCAGATGATCCTGTTGTCTTTGAAACACCGTAGAAACCAATATCAAACGAATCACTTACAATATTATTTCCAGCAAGTTTGATTAATGAATCTGATGTTATAATTGTGGCAGCATTAACAGTAGTTGTTGTACCATTAATAACTAAACTACCAGTAATAGTTACATCACCAACTACGGTACCACCAGATTTTGGTAAAGCATTGTTTGCGGTTGTAAATGCCGAGTTAGCATATGAACTACCTGCATCTGCATTGGCTGTTGCAGAATTGGCTTGTAAGAAGGCAGCATTCGCTTGTATGAAAGCACCGTTGGCAATTATTCTTGCTGCACCATCAGTTGCAGTACCACCAGATAAACTATTAGCAAAAGAAAAGACAGCATTTGCTTGAATGAAAGCACCATTTGCATATACAGAAGCTGGACCTGTAACTGTAGCGGTATTTTGTGTTGTACCATCAGCAAATTGTATTAGGTTAGGGAAAGTGGTTTTACCTGTAATATCAAATAAAGTAATATAACCGTTGGTAACAATTGATGTATTAGCAACAGTACCTGCAATATTTCCTGCGATAACATTACCAGAAACAAACAAAGTGTTGTTTGCAGAATTGAAACTAAAGTTGTCTGAATTAGCTAGATAACCAGTTGCATTTGCATATATTACAGAACCTGCTGTGTATCCTGATGGTGTTGCAGCTGAATTTGCTTTATCATATGCAGAGTTGGCATACGAACTTGCAGCTGTTGAATTTGCAGTCGCAGAATTTGCCTGTATAAAAGCACCATTCGCATACAGAGCAGCTGAGTTGGCCACATAAGTTGGTGTATTAGCTTGTAAGAAGGCAGCGTTAGCCTGCAAGAATGCACCGTTGGCATATGTAGCTGCTGAGTTAGCTCTGTGATTTGGTGTATTGGCCGTTAAAAATGCCGCATTGGCTTGGATGAATGCACCGTTGGCATATATTGAAGCTGAGTTTGCAACATCAAATGCTGAATTGGCATATGTTCCTGCAGCTGCGCCAACTGCAGCAGCATTGGCTGCAGCGAATGCACCGTTGGCATATATTGCAGCAGAGTTTGCAATATAACTTGGTGTGTTAGCTTGTAGAAACGCAGCGTTAGCATATATGTCAGCCGAATTAGCAGTATAACTTGGTGTATTAGCTTTTAAGAACGCAGCATTTGCCTGAATGAAAGCACCATTAGCATATATGTCAGCCGAATTAGCAGTATAACTTGGTGTATTAGCTTTTAAGAACGCAGCATTTGCTTGTAGGAAGGCACCGTTAGCATATATGTCAGCCGAATTAGCAGTATAACTTGGTGTATTAGCTTGTAGAAACGCAGCGTTTGCTTGGATGAATGCACCGTTAGCATATATGTCAGCCGAATTAGCAGTATAACTTGGTGTATTAGCTTGTAGAAACGCAGCGTTTGCTTGGATGAATGCACCGTTGGCATATATGTCAGCCGAATTTGCTGTGTAACTTGGTGT
>Ga0209768_10000069_pt1 | contig 60815 bp, 41 predicted proteins | sample LauGreSBDMM110SD_3_FD_187564 | JGI IMG/M metagenome (GOLD analysis project Ga0209768, IMG submission 187564) | Freshwater lake microbial communities from Lake Michigan, USA - Sp13.BD.MM110.SD (SPAdes) (version 2) | ecosystem: Environmental > Aquatic > Freshwater > Lake | place: Lake Michigan... | reverse complement strand
ATGAAGCAAATCAAGTTACTTCTGGAATACGACATAGTTTAGCACTTTGGTTTGAGGGTCCAAAATGGCGGTAAACTCTTTTATTAATATTATAATATTAATGTCTTAAAAATAATATTATAATATGTTTTCAAACAATCCAAACAAATCCAAACAAATCACCTTCTCTTAAGTGTTCGGCTTTTACCCACCTTTGTCTTAGTAAATTTATATTTTATAGTTTTTTTAAAACCCTCTTTTGGAATATATCTAAAAAAGTTCATATTATAAAGTCTGGATTTGCGCGAAAGTTCATTGCTTTTAACTTTATCGTATATTTTCACCTTTTCTTCGCGTATATCTTCTAATGTTTGTTGTTTGCCATAGCATGTTACACTAAATCGTTTTAGCAGCCCTCTTTGCTCCAGACGATTTTTGATTTGAACTTTAAATAAATATTCAGAAAGACATAATAGTCGGTTTTCATCATAATAAGGTCTATTTGCATAAATAAAAATTAAATAAAAACTCAAAATGGTGTCAATAGAGGCAACTTTTATTTTACGCCCTTGTAGTGTAATAACATTATAACTATGACAAGCAACCGTTTTGTAAATAAACGCAATAGCATCATTATTAACAATTATTTCACAATGGTCGTCTACATATTCACCAATAGGCTTCTTTTTTCTAATAACAACATTTTTAAAGCCTTCATAATTAAGTTGTTCTTTTAATATTAACGCACTTGACATAGGGTTTTCGCTCAACATGTCAAAATCAGGAATCGTATTGACTTGTGCTCGTTCTTTTTTGGGCATATATTGACTATAAAGTGACGCGGCATAACCACCAAAAAACACTAATCCTTGATTTATGAACGATGTTTTACATATTTCATAAAGTTTGTCTCGGTCGATGTCTGTACCATCATAGTCTCTCTGAAATTCTATAGATTTACAAAGCTCTCCTTTTAAAGGATAATTTTTGTTTAATAAAGTAATGCGTTTTAATATTTTTTCCCACCGTGATACATCTCCCATTGGTCGTGATAATTCAACATACATAGCCATACGCAAATAGTTAGGTGGGCAATAATTTATAGCATTTATTTTAATAGATTTTTTGAATAAATTTTTAAATATGTTTTTCTCTAAATAGGTTATGTCAGCAATAGGAATAAAATTAACAAACACTTTATATGTTCCCGCATGAACCGATGATTTTGCCTCTACTTCCTCATAACCAGCCTTATAATATATATTTGTTAGCTTTGTCGCATATTCCATTGCTAACGGCGTAAAAAAATCATAGTCAGGTATTTCAATATCTTTGTTATAAAATCGGTCTTGTTCCGGTAATATATTATTTACAGCTGTTCCACCATAACATAAGGTATTATGTGTTCTTAAAAATTCTTCTAATATTTCTATTATTGTTTTTATAGTATCAGATTGCACTAATTTTTTCCCTACCTCATAAGTAGCACTATCAATAGCATTTCGTAATATTTTTAATTCTTTTTCTTCAAAAGATTTCATAATAAATTATATAATATAATGTGTTATTATAATATTTTTCCATAAAATAGAAAATAGAAAATAGAAAATGATAGTTATTATTGTTCTCATTTTATCTTCCTGATAAAACACCCTGTAATGTACTAGCAAGATCTGGTAGTGGTTTATGACTTGTAAAAGGAATAATAGCAAAACCACTTGGAACATTGGCAATTAAATGATTAGGTTTTAAAATCCATGAATAGTTTCCTTTATTTGTAAATTGTGCTATATAGCTTTCTAAATTCGCGTCTTTAGTTTGATATTTCATAGCTATAGCATTACATCCGTAACCATAAGATGACGCAAACTCATTATTATTTACAGAATTATTCAAATTAGGCAATACAATAACAAAATTTCTCTTTGTTTCATCTATAAACTGGCTAGTTTTACCCGCAATTTCAGTATATCTATAGGTTTTACAATATGTACTTTTTCCCTTTAAATTAATATAAGTTTTCAATTTTGCCAATACATTATTAGTTTCTATTATATTATTTGATGGATAAAAATCACATATAACAATAACTGTTTTGTATAAATCTTTCATTTGGACGTTTAATATTGATCCGGTTGTATAATTATGTTGTTTCATTATGCGAAAAGTGGTACTATCTGAAGTAGCTAGATCTAAGTATTGTTCAAATAGAGCACCCATTTTTTCTAACATAGTCAAATTTGTGCTCATAACTCTAAAATTTAAAATCAAAGGATCGCGATTACAATTTGTATGAATAGCGTCAAAAGCTCGCGTTGTAACACTACTTAATACATCACCTAAATCTAAAGAGTTATATGTTTCTTTTATAAAGTTGCTATTTGCGGTGGAGGAAGCTACTATTGGTTTATTATTATATGAATAAATTTCAAAATCTAAAAATCGACATCCATTAGAAATCGTTTTTTCTAAAGCACATAAATTAACAAAATTATTTTTATAGCCATCACCGCAACAACAATTATAAGCACTTTTAACATAATAATTTTTAAATATAGAATTAGATACATCAAATTTAGTTGTAGTTAGATCCGTTGCGCTACTTGCTACAACAGTATTAGCACTTGTAAAATAAGATTGTCCAATATTAGACCTATAATATTTCTCTAATTTATCACATGTTCGTTGTTCTAATGCTAATCTATCATATATCCAACCAAATAATATTAACAATATTAAAATTACAATACTCATTGTCATATACAAATATATTGATGGAGTTCTATTTTTAGGGTCACCACCAAAATAATCATTATAAAACTTTTTACTCATTTCATAAAAACTAGTATTTTTATCTTTATTATTTGTATCGCCCATATTTATATATTACCCATATTTATATATTAAAACATTTAATTTTAACTAAAATACTTTAGTAGTTTATTAATTAACTATTTTAACTAATTAACAAATTAAAAAAATTAACAAATTAAAAAAATTAACAAATTACTTTAATATTAGTATAAAATTATTATAGTATATAAATTATTAGACTATGGCGGGTGGACTATTAAACTTAATAGCTATTGGCGATCAAAATGTTATGTTGACAGGTAATCCTACTAAAAGTTTCTTTAAATCCACATATTCAAAATATACTAATTTTGGGTTACAAAAATTTAGGATAGACCAAGTCGGACAAAAAGAATTGGAGGTTTCAAAATCTACAACTGTCAGTTTTAAAATAGAACGTTATGGTGACTTATTGATGGATACTTATTTAGTACTAAAATTACCAGCAATATGGAGTCCAGTATACTATTATAATAAATATAGTGATATTAGTGCTGTTTATAGACCATACGAATTTAAATGGATTAAGCATATTGGATGTCAAATAATGGAAGAAGTTAAAATAATGATTGATGGAATAACTATTCAAAAATTTAGCGGTACTTATTTGCAAAATGTTGTTGAACGCGATTTTGATTCTCATAAAAAAGAGTTATTTGATATTATGACAGGAAATATTAGCGAACTAAATGACCCAGCTAATTTCAATAACCGAAACAACAATTATCCTAATGCATTTAATATAAATGGAACAAATACTGATATAAGCGGTATTGAACCATCTATAAGAGAATATAATTTATATATACCAATTAACAGCTGGTTCACAATGTCGTCTTTTATGTCGTTTCCATTAATATGCTTACAATACAGCAATTTGGTTATTGATTTTAAATTGCGACCATTAAAAGAATTATATACTATTAAAGACGTATTATACGATATGAGTGTAAATACTTACAAAATAACTAACTATAATAATATTCCTCAAATACATCCACTTCAAACAACAACAGAATATCAATTTAATCGATTTATTAATCCACCGCCAGTGACAACACTATCTGGAGACATTTATATTAATTTGACAAGTAGAATAAATAGTAATATACATTTGCTATGTACTCAATGTTTTCTTGATAATGCCGAACGAGAAATGTTTGCTAAAAATAGTCAGAATTATTTAATTAAAGAAATAAAAGAATATAGTTTTAAAGAAGTTATTAAGACTAATAAAATTAAATTAGAATCAAACGGATTAATTAGTAGTTGGATGTGGTATTTTCAAAGAAGTGATGTTAAGGAACGCAATGAATGGTCTAATTATACTAATTGGCCTTATGAAAATAGTATTCCAAATGATTTGAAGAAAGTTACAACACCACACTTATCCTATGTATATTATAGTCCTCATTTTACTTATAGTGGTGATATTTCCAAAAATATTTATTATACTGGATACAATCCGTCTATTTACGAACAAACCAATGTATGTGAAATTATGAAAAATTTTGGTATAATATGTGATGGCAAATATAGAGAACAAACATTTGATAGCAGCGTATTTAGCAGAATAGAAAAATATAATAAGTCAAATGGATCCAATTCGAAAGTTGGTTTATATTATTACAATTTTGCTTTAACAACAGACCCTTATAAATTACAACCAAATGGTGCATTTAATACAAATAAATTTAAAACGATTGAATTTGAATATAATAATTTTGCTAATCCACCAATAGACAGCAGTAATGTGGAGTTCACAACTATTTGTGACCCAGCAACAGGCGCAATAATAGCAACATCAAAAGACCCTACAAACATCTATAAATATTATTATAATTTGTATATAATGGAAGAAAAATACAATTTATTAATTTTTCAAAATGGTTTTGGTGGGCTCTTATATAATAGCTAAATCTATGTATTATATATAGCTTATACTATCTTGTATAACTATAGCTTATACTATCTTGTATAACTATAGCTTATACTAATTTGATTTTTGGAACTTTTCGTGTTCCATTATTTTTCGCTTTAAGTGCTAATTTTAGTGCTTTTGAATTTGATGAACAACCACGTTCCAATATTTTATAATCTATTGCTGATGCTTTGCCTCCACTAATAGCACTTGCTAAACGCGCATAGCCCCAACTATGTGCGCTTTGATTCGGGCGCGAACCCGAAGAATAATATGCGCCGCGACCTTTTTTAACAATTTGTAATAAGGCATTTTTAGAACAACCCGTTGCATTTACTAACTCAGAATTTATTGCTATATTTTTTAGTTTATACAACTTTTGCGCTTTTGCTATATGAGCCGATTTTTTGGATTTATATGAGTCAACGTTTTTTCGTGTTAAATAGCGCTTCTTTTTATATGCGTTTCGCGAGGCTTTTAATTGTTTAATTTGTAGTTTTTTATCTTTCAAACTAAGACGACGAGGTAAGTATTTAATAGGTATATTTATCATTTTTAATTACTATTATACTATAATACTATAATACTATAATATTTATTATATATAAAAATATTATAATATGAATAAAAGTATGAAAGAAAAAATCATAAAATTTGAAAAAGGACCGCATGGAAAGAAATATACAGCCTTTATTCAAAATAAGACAACCCAAAAAATACGCAAAATACATTTTGGAGCGTCAGATTATCAACAATATAAAGATAGAACTCCGCTTAAATATTATTCACATAAAAATCATAATGATAGAAAACGAATGCGCAATTATTTTAATAGACATTCTGGAACCAAAAAAAGAGGCGAAGCAATTAGTTTAGAAAAAAGAAAATCACAAGGCTATTATAATGCTAAAATATTGAGCCATGTATATTTATGGTGAAATTATTGTTATGATTAGTAAGTTATTAATTATTGATCCTCATTAGCTTTTTTTTGGTGGTGTTGGGGTAATAAAATAAATTATGACTCATATTATATACTTATTTCTTAAACTTTATTCTTGGGTCATTAGGCATTTATTATATAAATAGTATATAATAAATAAAAAATTTGTTTTTAAAATTTAGAACAGAGAGATTGCGTTTTAATAAGTTAAAAATTCTACAGTAACTGTTCCATTATTAATTCTATCACTATTTATTGTCATATAAATATTAAAGAGGTCCAGAAAAGAACCTCCAGGGGCAACAAATCGGGTTGCTCCAATAACACTTGGTTCAGTATAGCTAGCATTTGTATTAGAAAAAGTACTAACAATTCTTACTATTGTATTACTATCTGAAAGTCTGCTTCCTAGAGCTATATCTAATTTATTTGGATCAGGTGGGGGGTCTGGATTAGTAACTAAGTACGGAATTGTTGTAGCAGATTTTAATACAGTTTGAGTAGTTCCGTTAATAGCATATATTGTATAAGTTATATCAGTTCCCAAATAAATATCACTAGCTTGTAATTTTCTATTATAAATTATTATTCTTCCATAAAAACCTGTACCTAGTGGTGCTGCTACATTAAATGTTAATGTTCCATTTACTAAATTATTAACATTGGGAAGTATATTAAAATTATAATATTTATAAGGACTAATACTATTAATTACAAAATTATTAATAGTTCCACCAGTAATACTATAATTATTAATATCTGCTACTGAAGAAGCGGTTCTTATATTCATTGCTATTTGATTACTTGCATCTCTTAGTCTTAACTCTCCGCTAATAGTTCTAGTATTGGACGAACTATTAGTTATTGGTATAAAAGGCACATAAATTGTAGAACCTCCTAATGTAACATAATTATAACTATAATCAATAGTAGAACCCCCATTATTAGTTATTGTAAAAGTTCCAAAAAATCCTGTTCTATACAATTCAAAGCTTAGACCAAGTGTTCCATTTACTAACTGTGAAGTTAATGAAATTATATTGTAATTATAATATATTTCACTATTATCAAATAGTCTTGTGCTAGCTAATATATTATTACTAATACCAATAATATTAGCAACTAAGGCGTTAGTACTTATATCATATCCTATTTGTGGTTTTATAAACAAATTTAATGGAGTGTTTTGATTAGCAAGTCTAGAATTAGAGTTAATAAGTATATTACTAAAATCCGAACCGCTTAGTGTTTTTAATCCACTAGTAACATTAGAACTACTTATACTAATATAATTGTAACTATAATCTAAGTTTACACTAGAAGTCTTATTTCCTACTCTAAAAGTTCCAAAAAACCCTGTTTTATACAATTCAAAACTTAGTCCAATAGTTCCACCAAATAAATAGGAACTTAATGGTATTATATTGTAATTGTAGTTAATAATATTAGAAATGTTAAATAGCCTTGGACTTGTTAATATATTATTACTAATACCAACAATAGCACTTGGCAATGCATTCACACTTATATCATAACCGTCTGCTATTACTAAGGACAAATTTAATGGTGTGTCAGCATATGCTAGTCTATTTATACTGTTAATAGTATTAATAATTAAATTCCCACCGTTTAGCCTTACCCCAGTATTTTCAAAATAATAAGCCTTAGCTTCAATATTTGAACATTTTACCAAAATTACTTGGGTTCCTGAACTATTTGTAGATACCCATTGTCCAATCGTCTTAAAACTCGGTTCTTGAACAGGTATAGTAAATGTCAAAGTAAATAGCCCATTATTATCGAGTCTTGTATAATAAAAAATTTGAGCATTAGTTGTAGTTACATATAAATTAGAACCTAATTCATTAAAACTAACAGATGTTCCAAAACCTGAACCATTTGTTCCATTTAGTGTTTGAAATTCCGTCCAAGCATTAGTTATAGTGTTTCTTTTATATATTTTAACATAAGGAGTAGTTGCATTTGGTGCACCTGCACAAGCCCATTCTCCTGAACCACAGTTCATATCAATAGAAGTTCCAAAATTATTGTTAACAGCTGTTCCATAAAAAACACTTCCTGATTGAATCCATGTTGAACCATCAAAATGATACATAACAATAAATCCAGTACCACTATTGTAGTTCCGTGCGCTTGTTATTAAATAATTTGCATTATTATCTGATGCAAAACCGTTTCTAGTATAAGTAGTTGTATCATCAGTAACATTACAAGTAATAGCTCCTCCAATTTGAGTTAAAGACAAATTAGTGTGTGAAAAGGCATAAATTTTATTAAAAAGATAACTTCCTACAAAAACTCGTTGTCCATTTCCACTAATATGCGCAGACATAATAAAGGAACCTGAACTACCGAGAAATGGATAATTTATTATAGCAGGATTATTCGGAGATGTTGTTGACCATATTCTACCTCCGTATGCAATAGAGTCGCTTACATAACCACCGGATACTATATACTGTCCAGCATTATCAATAGCCACAACTTGACCTAAATTTAAAGCAGTGCTTGGAGATGTTAATAAAATTAGTTCATTATTTGTAGTTGTTCCGGTCCAATAATAAACTCTATTACCTGATAGAGCACCAATTGCAGCTTTAAATGTGCCATTGTTATTAATATTTGTAGTTTTAGCAAATTTAGTACTATTTTGTCCAAAGGTATTAACTGAGTTAGATGGAGGACTATTTTGTATTATTAAGTCAAATCTAGATGTATTATTAGTATATATGGATCCGCCTATACTAATATAGTTATAATTGTATTCAATTATTGTATTGGCGGTATTGTTTCCTAATGCAAAAGTTCCAAAAAATCCCGTTTTATACATTTCAAAGCTTAGTCCAATTATTCCATTTACTAAATACGAACTTAATGGAATTATATTGTAATTGTAGTTAATATTATTAGAAGTGTTAAATGTTCTAGTAGCAGTTAATATATTATTACTAATACCAACAATACTACTAGACAATGCATTAGCACTTATATCATAACCATTGTATATTACTAAAGATAAATTTAATGGAGTGTTTTGATTAGCAAGTCTAGAATTAGAGTTAATAAGTATATTACTAAAATCTGAGCCACTTAGAGTTTGTATAATGCTTGTAATTATATTAACAATTGATCCACTTATATTAATATAGTTATAACTATAATCAAACATTACTCCAGCTGTCTTGTTTACTATTCTAAAAGTTCCAAAAAAACCCTTATATAAAGGATTATAATCAATAGTAATGGGAATATTTTCAATATTATCAAAATTGCTAATATCGACAGTTATTCTATGTTTGCTATCATTATCAATAAATTCACTGCTAATGCTAGTAACTAGACTATTATTTAATTGTATATTTACATAGCTATAATTAACCAAACTTTCATTGACAAATGAATTATAATCAAGTTTTGTATTTAAAAATAACTTACTACTGCGATCAGCTAGTCTAGCAAATTTAGATATAATATAATTTGTAGAGCCATCTATTGAATTAACCGAAACATAATTAGGAACATATTCTTGCCCTTGAGAAAGAGAACCAGGATTCCAAGAAACTCTAAAACTTATATCATAAATAGATTTATTAAATAATGTTATTGTTCCACAATAACCCGTGCCAAAAATAAAATTGTCAAGTATGTTATATATATCATTTAAATTATTGGAAAATATATTTCCACTTATACATACATCTCCTAAAACATGCAAACTATAAGCACTACTTGGGTCTAAACCAATACCCATTTTATTATTTACTCTTATATGGTTGTTATTGCGAGCTTGTATTACAATATTAGAACAGCTATCAATAATCATAGAGCGGTTGGGTGACAAATTTTCTAAATATGTTACTGGAATTTTATATATAAATGGCTGATTAGTAGTTGATGAGTAACTATTTAAAAGCCCATCCATTTCAGGTATATCAATAAATTGTGATGATTCCATTTTAATATAGCAAAATATAATTTTTGCTCATATTAAAACATAATACACTATTATACACTATTATATACTATTATATACTATTATCTAAGCCTTAAATAATTAGAAGCATCAACATAAATCTCTCCACTTATTAATGACAAAATGTTGGTAGAATCAATAATATTATTAGGAAATGTTAACCTACTTATATCACTTATAATAAGTCGTGGCGTTCTAATATATGATTTTTCACTTGTACCAACATTGCTTAAATCAATAGCATATACCGGTGTTAATGTATTTATACCAATTCTATTATTAGATGTATCTATACATATACATTGTGACATACTCCCTCGATCAATATCAGTTAAAACACTTGAAAAAGTTCCTACAAGTGTATTAATAGAATCTTCTGGCATTTTATATTAGTTAATATAAATAGCTTTTATATATATATTTTTCTTATTACTAAAATGCTTTTTCAATATTACTAATTCTATTTTCCAAAATACTTATTTTATTTATTAATTCTTGTATTTGAATATTTTGATTGTTTATTATATTTATTAAATCGGGATTGCTTGTTCCATTTGTGTTACTTGTATTACTTGTATTACTTGTACCATTGTTGCTTTGACTATTAAAATTTAATACATTTTTTATATTTTCAACATTAGTGTCTAATTCTTTTAATGCTGCTAAACAATATATAAAAATAGAGTTATAATTTATGCTATAAGGAGTTTGTTCGTTACCTCTAATTACGCTAAATTTAAGTTCGTCTATTTTTTCAACTTCTTGAGCTATTAAACCTGCTTCTACTATATAAGGTTGTTCTACTTGACCACGATAATCTAATGCCATAAAATTGGCTGTTTTTTGATAAATTTGAGGATTTAATTTTCTTATTATTAATAAAGCATTAATAATAGCTTCCTCATTTTGTTTTAATCTATCGTCCGAACGAAGATTTATAAAACCAGATAGAACACCTCCAGTTGTTATAGCGTCTCCTGTTATTGCTGTTGTTGCTGTTCCTTTAATATTTAAAGAACCATCTATCCATACATTTCCATTTATAGAAATATCACGTCCGCTTATAGAAATATCGCTTCCGCTTATGTTTCTAACAAATAAAGTTGTTGTTTTTATTGAATTTAAAGAACTATCAATTACTAAATTTCCATTAATGCTTATGTCGTTAGTCCCTATTTTTGTAATAGATCTTACAAAAAAATTACTCATACAAGTCAAAGTAGTTATAGAACAATCGCTTATAGTACACTTAGGAAAATTTCCACTAGCACAAATTATATTTTGGAAGTTTACTAAACCAGAAAAGTTAGTTGAAGTATCACTTATTTTAGTATTTGTTCCTACACTAATAGAGTTAGTACTAATTCCAGAACTATCAATTATATTTGAACCATTGATTAATGAACCGTTAATATTTATTGTACCGCTTACATCTATTTCATATAGTGGTATTGAATTTTTTACTCCAATTCTACTATTTCTTGTATCAATACAAACAACATTACTGTCGGTTGGACTTATAACATTATCTACTATAGCACTAACACTGGTTATTATCTTATTTTGTGCCATATTAATTATATTAAATAAATATAATTAATATAATAAAAAAACTTATAAAAAACTTGTATATAAAAAACTTGTATATAAAAAACTTGTATATAAAAAACTAAAATCCAAATCGTTGTTCTAATGTTTTGTTTGTTTTATTTGAATAAATAGGATGTTGCATGGGTTTGTGCATTGAGCTAGCATCTTCTTTATATTTCAAATATGAAACAGCTTCATTATATACACTTGCTATACAATAATTTAGAACATGACTATTTAACTCTTCTATTTGTTTCGGTATATTTGTGTCTAAATTTTTTGAATATTGCAAATACATTGATCGCATTACTAAAACAACTTGGTCTTCTGATTGTTTATCTATTAAAATACGTTGATTAGATTTGTCATAAACTCCTTTGCGAATACTATTTTGTATTAACTCTATATTTTTTTTGGAAAAATAGCTATCCGATAACATTGATCTCTCAAAATTACCGGCTAATACATTTTGATAATTAGTATTAGTATTTATAGGAATTCTATCCATCATAGAAAATTGAGTAGCTATATTTGGACCCATTATATTTACTTTACCATTAAATTGGTTCATGTTATTATAAATAATAATATATTTTATTTCTAATATTATTAATATTATTAATAATATTAAAAATATTTGATTAATATAATAATGTTAACAACTTTCAATAAAAGCGTGTTGTTTATTTCTACAATATTATTAATAATAGGATTAATAGTTGTAGCAAATTTTATTATAAAAAATAAATCAACTGAAGTATATCCACCTGTAGTAAGTGATTGTCCCGATTATTGGGATGTTGATTATGATAATCAAGGAAAAAAACACTGTAAAAATAATACATATATAAACGATGGTCGTTCAACGGCAATTTGTCGCTCATATCCACATGCTTTATTTTCGGCAAATGGTTCTTCACCCGATGATATACTTTGCGAAAAGTCTAAATGGGCTAAAGATTGTAATATACATTGGGATGGAATTACAAATAACCCAAGTGCGTGTGTAAATACTTCTATTTAAACTTATTTAAACTTATTTAACGTATTTAAACTTATTTAAACTTATTTAACGTATTTAACGTAGTTAAATTTATATATTATAATATATAGTATATATAAATTTAAACTTAATTATTATATAAATATATTTATATATGAGTTATATTGTTAATGATTTAAATTTTAGTATAGGTGGAACTACCGTAAGTCAACGCTATGTTAAGTCCTTTAAGTCGGGAATTCCATGGGGTATTAATTCATCATATATTTACAAAGAAGATTCTCTAAGAGAACAATTTACTAGTACTAACACTACTAATCAACATTTAGTTATTGAAAACAAGACCGTAGATGGAAACATTATTTTTAAAACACAAGGAACAGGAAGAATTATTATAAATGATTTAGGTGTTGATTCAATTAATGGAGTGCCTTATAGTGGAATTGGAAGTGGTGGTGTTAGTTTAACATTAAATAGTGTAAATAGTAGTCATATTCAAAATGGTTCTATATTGGGAATTGATATTTGTGATAGAACAATAACAACAAGTAAAATTGCTGATAATACAATAACTTCTGAACAATTACAAGGTAATTGTGTTACTGAAACAAAAATATTCGATGGAGCAGTCACACAATCAAAGTTGAGTACAGCATTATTAAATAGAATTGCTGAACTTGAAAAATTACAAGGACTTATAAGTATTAGAAATTCTACATCATTCAATCAAGGCTTTTCTTACACTTTAAGTTATAAACACCCTAGTACTGATGTTCTTACTCAATTTGCTTCATATAATAATTTAAATTATACATTGACAGCATCGCATTTTTTTAAACTACCAAGTTTAACACATTTAGTTGTATTATCCGTTAGTACTGCTGGCGATGTTGGTGTAGAAACAGCAACACTATTGTATGGAGGAGAAATTATTCTTAGTGATGGAAATATACTAGAGTTTGAAATAACTGATGTTAATGTAGTAATACAAGTTGCGGTTTCTATTTAATTAGTAAAAAATCTCTCCATTCTAACATTTACAAACTTCATAAATTAAGAACACAAGCTAAAACTATAGTCTACTATAGTTAATTATTTCCTTTAAATATGCCCTTTTTAAGGGTTTATTTAAAGGTTGACCCAGTTACCTGATCAATCCTAGAAATCGAGTTAATTAAAACTTATAATAAATTTTAGTAACCAATATAACAAAAGAAAATAACTTTCTTTTTCCTAAATAATTGTATTTTATTTTATTTTATTTTATTTTATTTTATTTTATTTTATTTAATAAAATACATTTTATTTTACTAGTTTTTATATTAATTAAATATAGAAACTAGTTGGTTGTTATGTCAATAACAAATAAATTAGTAGCAAATATAAAACAAACACAAGTTGATATAGGTAAATTTTTAAACACAAATAATGTTATATGTATTGATACGTGTAATAATCGTATTGGTATAAATACTAAAACTCCACGCTATTCTATTGATATATGTGGCATAGATGGTAAAATTTTTGTAAATAATTTAGACACAAGTTTTATTAATTTTAAAACTATAAGTGGGACTACTATAAATTGTATTGATGGCAGCTTTACACGCAATTTAGACACAAGTTTTATTAATTTTAAAACTATTAGTGGCTCATCAATAAGAGCAACAACTATTAGTGGGACTACTATAAATTGTCTTGATGGTAGCTTTACACGCAATTTAGACACAAGTTTTATTAATTTTAAAACTATTAGTGGCTCAACAATAAGAGCAACAACTATTAGCGCAAATACTATTAATGCTATTATTATTAATACAACTAATTTAAATGCTATTAATTATAATATTGAAAGAGGTATTTTTACTGAATCTATTAGAACTATTAGCGGTGATTTTAGTAATATTAGTGTTATAAGAAATACTAGAACTAATATTAGTGGTGGAACTATAGATTGTAGTAATTTAAATGCTGACTTTATAGTAAGTAAGAATATACAGTGTCTACAAACACTTTCCGCAGGAACTGTAAGCACAAATGATTTAGTGTCAGTTTCAGGAATACCATTTTTTACACTTTCTAATGGGCTATTCTATTTAAATACTAGATTAGGAAATGGTAACAAAGATGATATAAAAACTTTGATAGGTCAAGAATTAGGAGATAACATTACAACAACCACCCTAATAGCTAGTAAAGGTTATATTAGTGATTGTTGTATAAATAATTTAAAAGTGACAAATATTGATATTAGCGGACGTTTAACATTACCACAACAAACTTCGGGACTTCCATATAGTGTTTCTTATGGAAGTTTAGCAATTAAGAGATTTGAAAACAGTTCAATAAATAGTTTAACGCTATATAATAGTAATTCAAAATGGTCTAATATTTTTACTTCAACCCATTATGCTACACTTGACTTATGTGGCAATTCTAATAACAATATAGTAAATTATATAATAACCACGAACAGCGTTAATTTACCTACTTATAGATATGTTCCAATAAAATTTAAAACGATTAATTCTAGTCCAGCAAAAACAGAGTTATTTAATATTAACACTAATAATAACTATATAGAAATAAGTAACACTAATTTTAATTCAGGAATTTACGAAATTAATGCTAGTATTACGTTAAGTTATAATAATACTATAAGTGGCGATGTTGAACCAAATGATTTTACATTTGGATTATATGATAAGGCGATTTTAGATAATACTAATATTCTTACTAATATTAATAGTTCTCTTAGTACTATTATTTTTGAGACTTCTTATAACTACGTAAAAAATAGAAATCTTATATTGGCATTTGATAATAGTTATAACTATTCAAGTGTATCATTAAATTATATTGGACCTTTATATAACTACATACGCCCAAATAATCCTATTAATTATAAAAGAGGTTTATGTTATTTGGTAAATTCACAAAAAGATATTTCCAATTTTAATGTAGAATATTTTAGTTCAACTATTAAACTCCTAAATTATGACACATAAGCATAATTATTTTTTTTTATTACTTTATAATTATTTTATTTATAAAGTAATTATAAAATTAATTATTTATTAATGACGTCTTGAACGTCTTGACCGTCTAGACTTTCTATGTCTTCTGGATCTTCTGGATCTTCTTGACTTTCTACGTCTTCTAGATCTTCTTCCTCCTGAAGGAGCTTTTGGTTCTTCCGCTGGCTTTTCCGCTGGCTTTTCCTCTGGAGTTGCTGGAATCGCTGGAGTTGCTGACTGTTCCTCTAGCGATGCTAGTTGCCGTGCAACATCCTCCTCCGCTGCTTCCAATGTCTTATCGAATTCCGGATCATCTGTCCTTGTTCCTGGTGCTCCTGGTGCTCCTGGTGCTCCTGGTGCTCCTGGTGCTCCTGATGCTCCTGATTCTCCTGATGCTCCTGGTGCTCCTGGTGCTCCTGGTGCTCCTGATTCTCCTGCCTCTGCATCTCGTGCATCTCGTAGATTTGTTCTAGCTGCTTCTATTTCAGCCGAATCTTGAGGCTGCTTATTCACTGCATCAGTAAGTGCTTGGGACCCTGATGCTCCTCTCTTTCTTCTAGTCGTTTTCTTAGAACGTTTTGCCATTCTTATTCTTATTATAATAATATAAGAAAAAAAAATTGTAAAATATAATAATCTCTAAATAGTCCCTAATTAAACAAATAAATAAATTACATAGTTTATTTTGATTTTTTTGATTGTGCTTCAACTTTATCAGTTTTATTAGGCAATTTTAAAAAGTCATTATACGCAATTTTCAATTCTTCAAGTTCTGTTAGCCACATTTCTTCTAACGTTTGTGCCTTAATAGTTTGTAACTCAGTTTTCTTTTGTTCATGTTCTTTCATTAATTTTTCAACATTTTCCTTGCTTACCGAATCCATCGGCATTTTGATTAAATAATTAAAGTCGCCATTTTCTCCTAAATCAAATTTGAAATTTGTTAAGATTGTAACAATCTCTTCCTTAGACTTTTTCCGCAAGTCAATAGTATCATCTAAATTATATTGAATAAAACGCGCTTTTGATGTTAATGTTTTAAGTTCTTTGTCAAGTTTTACAATAATGTATGCTTTACGCTGTGCATAATAGTCATATCTAATAGCATAATAAGCATCAATAATATCATAAACAGTTTGATATTTACGTAATTGCTCTTTTTCATTAAATAAATGCATGTTTGTATTAGATTGAATGCTATAAAGTTTCAAATATTTTTCAATACCTTCAATATTATAGTCGTGCTTTTCTAGCAGCAATTTACTCATTAGTCCTGGATAAAATGTAATCTCAAATTCAACATTTAAATCAGTTGACATGTCTTTAAAATCTTTAATTAGCTCCTCTTTGTTACCTGTTTTAGCAGTCCCTGTTCCAGTTCCAGTCCCTGTTCCAGTGTTATTGAGTCGCTGTTCTAAAAATTCCTTATAGTCTTGGGTCCATGTTCCAATAGGAAGCTCAGTAACACGAATTTTATCATTACCAAGTATTTCATAGCACCCTTTAATAACATATTTATTAGCTTGTTCGTCGCATGGATAAATTGTTCCTTTAAATCCTTGATAATATGGTTCAATTAGTAATGTCTTCATATTTGCATTATTAAGTTTGCCTACTAAATAATCAATAATTTGAATAGGATTATAACACATAATATCTGTGCTAAATCCTGTTCCAATGCCCTTTGCGCCATTTACAAGCACCATTGGAATAATTGGAACATAATAAATTGGTTCAACACACACTCCATCATCGTCATTATATTTAAGGACATAATCGTCTAATTCATGAAATAGTTTCCGAGTAATTGGATTTAAGTATGTATAAATATACCTTTCAGATGCCGCATCTCTACCTGCGCCCATTAAGCGTGTCCCAAACTGACCACAAGGCATAAATAAATTAATGTTATTTGAACCAACATAATTTTGCGCCAATCCAATAATGGCACCATTTAAGCTTGCTTCGCCGTGATGATAACATGAATGTTCCGAAACGTAACCGCTAAATTGCGCCACTTTCATTTCAGATGTTAAATTTTTCTTAAAACCAGCAAACAAGATTTTCCGCAAACTGATTTTTAGTCCATCGCAAATATTGGGAATTGAGCGATCATTATCGTATTTTGAAAAGTGTATCATATCATTATTAATAAACTCTTCATATGTCACTTCTTGGTTAGACGTGTTTAAATATAGATTTCGGTCATAATGTGATAGCCAATTTTTGCGATCATCTGCTCGCTTCTTATTAAATACCATATCAATTGTTTGTCTTGACGTTTCAGTGCTCTTAAAATTGACTATTTTCTTCTTCAAAAAGTATTCTTTAAATTCTTTACTAGTGCTTGTTCCCAAACCTTTGTAATATTTAATAGACCACTTAGAACTATCTTGTTGGCCGTTCTCTCTCCAATTCATATATTCGCCATTATTATAAAATTCAAGCGTGACTTTGCCCTTTGTCGCCTTTAAAATGGGAGTATTCATATATCCAATAAAATTGGGAATTTGAATTAGCGACTTCCATTCACTATCAATCATATTTATGCCAAGACCTTTAATATGGCTTCCATCTAAATCTTGATCTGTCATAAATAATAATTTTCCATATCGCAATTTAGTGCTAACATCATTTGCTGAATATTCTTTACCGTGTTCTAAACCAAGAATTTGCTTAATTTCAGTAATTTCTTTATTTTCCGAAATTTTACTAATGTTTTCACCGCGAATATTAAACATTTTGCCTTTCATTGGATAAACACCAATAATATTACGGTCTTCGCGTGACAACCCAGAAATAATACCTGATTTTGCCGAATCTCCTTCACACAAGATTAATATACATTCATTTGACTTAGCTGTTCCGGCATAATTTGCGTCTACAAGTTTTGGAATATTGCGAATAGTTTTACATTTTGTGCCGTCTGTTTTTTTTGCCGCTTTATTTTCTTTTACTTCCGTTAAACTACAAGCCACAGACATAACACCCATTTTTGCCAACTTTTCTATAAACTTTGAGCTTATTTCACACGATGAACCAAAATTGGAAATCGCAGTGTTTAAATAGTCTTTTGTTTGGCTATCAAACGCTGGATTTTCAATGGTGCAATTTACAAATATCATAAGTTGTTCCTTAATTGATGCCGGTTTAACTTCAACGTGCTTCTTTTCTTTAATATAAAGCGTTAATTTTTTTACTAATTGTCCTACAATATATTCCACATGTTTTCCTCCTTTAGAGGTATGAATGCCATTTACAAAACTGACTTGTGTAAATTCTTCATTTGGAGCTAAGCAAACAGTATATTCCCAGCGCTCATTTGCCTTTTCATAAATACGCTGATGTTCGCTTTTACAACCAATATAAAGATTAGCATAACTTTCAAAATCTTTCACATCTGGGTCAAGTTTAAGTGTGTTATACTTGACTTTAACAGATTTATCCGTAACAGCAGCAATATCGAAAATTCGCCGAATTAATAGTGCTTTAAAATCGCTGTCAAAATTGCCTTCTTTTAAACCCAGTCGCTTAAAATCAGGCTTAAAACTAACTGTTGTATAAGGTTTACCTTTACATTTAGTAATTGTTGGTTTTTCAATAATATCTAAATTATTTTTGAATTCTTGAACGTATTTTTGACCTGTTTTAGCGTCTACTGTTTCAATTTTGCCCCACGTCGACCATATTAAAACTAATTTAAATCCGAATCCGTTTTTTCCTCCAACTACTTTTTTTTCAGTTTTATCATAATTAGTAGAAGTTCTCATATGTGCGAAAATTAGTTCTGGAATCCATACACCATATTCAGAATGAATAGAAACGTCAATCCCATTACCATCATTAGTTAATGATATAATACCATCATCACCAATAACGATTGATATATGTGTTACTGGATAATTTACTTCATTTGTATCTTGACTTGTACAAGCAATTAATTGTTCCATTCGCAAGGCATGGTCTCGACAATTAACAATTGCTTCATCAAATAGTTTATATAGTCCTGGAATGAAATTAATATTTTTTTCTACAATTTTCTTATTTACTTCATCGTAAATATACATATTAGACGAAATTTGCTCAATTGACCCAATATATGTATCGGGATTATCTAATACATGCTCTTTATCTGTCTTTTTTTGATATTTTTTATCTACATTTGCTTTAGATGTCATAATGTATTAATAATATTAGTAATAATATTAGTAATAAATAATATTTATATGATTTATCAATTTTATTTATTAAAATTGTACTATATATAGTATTATTTACGAATATATTACATTAATTTTTTTAATACTATATACAAATACTAATAATGTCTAATTGCTTTCCATTAAATAGTAGTTATAGTGAAATTAGTAATAATAAATATATTTTCAATAATAATTATAGTACTAATATTTCATATGGATTATATGATACTTCAAATAATCTAAACTATATTATTAGAAATGTTAGTAACAAATACCCATTAACCTTTTACGATAGTTCTACTAATAGGGATAGTTCAAATATAATAACATTTGAACCCTTAAATAAAAATGATCCAATAATAATTTATGTATCAAAAGGACAAGATTATAGTTTTAATAACAACGATTATTTTAGATTTTACGACACTTCATTTCAACTATTAAATATTAATCATTATAGAAGAGAAAATTATGATAGTTCGCTAACTGACATAGTTAGTAATTTTTACTTTATGAATAATCAGCGCTACAAATTTATTGCCTCAACAGATTTTTGTTCTAATCAGCCTTTTAGAATTTATGGGGGCACATCGCTAAGTTTTTCTGAGGTTAGTTTTAATACTATAGGTCAAAGCTTTATAATCACTATACCAAGTAATGCTAGCAATAATGGCACACAAAGACTCTTTTATAGTGACACAGACAATGACGTTTGTGGTAATCTATTTATATTAAGAGATAGTAGTTATAGTTATTATTATGGTGATATAAGTTTTTCTATTAAAAATTATAGAGAAGTTAGTAGAAATTATATATCAGTAAAATCATATGATTATAGTTATTCAACCGTTTCTGGTTATGGAACAGTTTCTATTAGTAATAATAATTTATTTTATTATTCTGAGTCTTGTAGCTATATTACTAGGGGATTTAGCAGACTTTCATATGAGTTATTAAATAAAATAAGCGCAATTGATTTATCAGTTAATACCAATAATAGTTTTAAGGTAGGATTGAATAAAAATAGACATATAAGCAATTCTACTTTTAATTACGATTTAAGCTATGGACTAACAATTAAAGATTATATTATTATTGATATATCTAAAAATTATCCATTAAGATTACTTAATAATGAAATCAGCAACAACATTTATATAGATGAAACATATCAAATCAACAGATTAGGAATAAGTAGTATTAGCGGTTCAAAATATTATTATGGTTCATTAAAAATAAAAGTTGTTGGTGCTTTTATACAGCCATTAAAAGTTCAATTTGTTTCAATTTCAAATAATAGTATTGATTTTTCTTATGTACTAACTTTTATATATGATAGTTCAACCAATCCATTAACAATTAATCATATTGTATATGATTCTTCAACTAATTCAAGGTCGTATTATGACTTTTCGAATAGCAATTTGCTAATAAGAAATCAAAATAGTGTGCTCTATGATTTAAGTGATTATGAAGTGTCAAATAATAAATTTAAATTAAATTTGAATACAGACTATAGTGAATTGGGTTATAATTCGAGAGATAAATTAAATAATGACTTAACTCAATTTGTTTCAGCAACACCTTCTGTAGAACAAATTAATAACGAATTAAGCAATAATTTCTTAAATATACCATTTTATATTTACTACAATGTTATAGATTATGAAAATAATCCTATTCAAAACATTAGAGCAATCGATCTTAATGGTGGTCCTATTATTGAAATAAGTAATAATTACAATAAATCTAACGCTAGCATTTTTGATATTTCTATTAATACTAATAGAAATAATGTTAGTATATACAATTTTTATGATGACATTAAAGTTTATATATACGACAAAAGCAAAAATAAAATCTTTATTCCATTTGATATAACAATTAGTGGAAGTTATTATTTACAAAATAATAGTTATGCGCTTCCAATTGATAAATCTTATAGCTTTAATAACACATTAACTCAAGGTCAGCTCCGGTATTATTCAACATTTACAAATAATATTGACTTAGCCGCTAGCAATAATATTTTGACTATTAATAACATAGATTTAAGCTCTATTAGTGTTTATAATATTAGCAATAGTTTAGTCGACATTATTAGGTCTACTAATCTTGAAACTAACTATATTCGCTATTATAATAATCTACAAGACATTAGTCTTGTTATATCCAATATAAATTTAATTAATAGCATTCAATTTCGAAAGTCTAATATAACATTTGAATTTCTAAACTCTAGCGCTTATGTAAATAATAGTTTTGATTCTTCTTTTATAGTGTATAAATTTACTTACACAACTAGTACTAGTTCCCTTGCTTCTTCCAGAATTATAGATATTTCGCTGGGTTTAAGTCCTACTAAGTTTTTTTTTAGCGCTAGTGATAGTTCTTTAAATTCTTTTACTGTTTCTGGTAATTTTATTAAACCAAAAATTTTTACACAAGCTAGCACAGATAGTAGCTTAATAGACCTGTCTTATATTGGTAATTATGATTTGGCTATTAATACAAAAAGTTTAAGTGGTGGAGATTATTATAAGGAAACATATGCTGACAAATTTTTTACCAATCCTATAACAATAACAAATATTTCAAAAACTTATAAAATAAGGGTTCAAGATTATGAACCGCCTAGTTTAACATTTTATGATATTAGCGGTAGACTTTTAACAAATCTTACTTATTTTAAATTCTTTTATCCTAAAGCAAGACCTTTTAACATATATAATGATATATGTTTTGCCAAACTAACCTATTTTGTTACTGTAAGCAATGGCTATATAGAAAATAAACCGCTCTTGTTATATGCTGATAATTCTATATATGATTTGTCTACAAGTGATTTAAGTTATAGCGTTACTATACCACCACCACTTACAAGTACAATCATTCATACAAGTAATAGTAATGATATTAGCTTAAATAATTCTAGTGTTAGTGATGTTAGTTGTATTATAAATTATAATGTACGTGATTTATGCTATAATTATTCAGGTGGTATTTCACTAGAATTAAACTTTGTAAATATACCATATGTTAGTTTGAACGGCCAAGCTATTGTAACACTTAATTATATTAATGATTTAAGTTATAGTGACCAAGGGCTGCAATTTTATTCACCAAATTACATTTATGTTCCTAGTCGGCCTTATGATAAAACTAAAACAATTAGTCAATTAACTGATTTTAGTTCTATTACTATTGGTTCTCCTTCTCCAATTTATAATATAAGTGGAACATGCGATATATGTTTTACACGTCTTGGTAATTATTATTTCAAATATACTATTCAACAAAGCGACTCAAGTCATATATTAAGACTTCAACGTTTGATAAAAGTGGTTGATAGCACTAAACCATTTATTATTTTTCCTGATTTAAGTTTTACTATTGATGGTTCGGCTGGCTCATTACCTGTTAGATATAATACTATATCAAATGATCGCACAGAATTCTATAATATTGATAATAGTAATATTAAAAATATTGATTTAAGTTTTACTGTAAAAACAAATATACACGATGTAAGTCGTGTATTATACAACTTTGATTTGTGTGATAATTATTTTAGTTCAAATGCTTTGTCATATACAATAAAGCTAGCAAATAACCCGAATGCTTTTGCTTTGGCAGATATTGGTAATTATTACAATCCACTCACTGAACTGTTGAATAAAGTAACTTCTCCTGACAATTTTAGCAATGTTAATTATTTAGCACCACTAACATTTGTTTATACTTTAACAGATGGATGTGGCAATAGTTTTACATTTAATAGAAGAGTTGATATAGTAGATGACGTTAAGCCTACTATTAGTTTTACTTTTACTAATTATTATAATACATTAAACCATAATTATAGGGATTATAGTTACGTTCAATTTGATAGTTCTAAAACAGATTTTTCATATGTAGCTTTTGATTATAGTAAATCACAAACACCACCTAACAATTTAAATTTTGACTTTAATCAAGAAATTCGCTCAATTATTCTTGGTTTTGACCTAAGTGATAATTTTGGAACTATTCAAAAAACGGATAACAATGTACGTATAACAGTAAGCGGTTCTAGTTTGCTTTTAAGTGATAATAAAAGGATTAGTATAACTAATCCTACCGATAATTCTAATATTAACGCACTTTTCAAAGTAATTGGTTCTAATTTTAGTTTAATATATGATATAAGTGATAACCAAACTAACTCGAATAGTTTTACAAGAAATGTTAAGATTGTTGAATATATTGGTGATCCCGGTTTAAATTTTGATTTTGGTTATACAGACTTAATAAGTCCACCTACTACAGTGAATATAAGTTTTGGAGATACAGGTTTAAATATTAATGATATAAGTGTAAATCATAATCGTCTTACATCTAGCGATATAAGTTATGATATAAGTTATATATTTGTTAATGCTAATAATAGTATAAGCACACTTATTAATTCAATAAGTGGAACAAGTAGCAAACGGTATGACCCGTCTGCGTTAATTTATAATTTAGGACCACTAGGAATAGGATTAGGAACTAATGATTTTAGTCATAATATTAAATATTTTCCAATTAGGGCAAATAGCTCAACTACAACTATTAGTAATTATAAAATTTTAAATGTAAGAGTAAAAAATAATGGACCTATTATAAATTTTGGTCAAAATCCTACAATATATCATCAAAGTTATACACCGTTAACTGACGCTTCTTTTATTTTTGGTGTCACAAGTTTTAACAAATATGATGAATTTTATTATTACAACTACAAAGAAACTATAAGCTATAGTGGAACAAATTTTAAAGTCATTTTAGACAGCTCATTAAATGTTAATGACCCTAGTAGTGGAACGTATAGTATAATTTATTACTCAAAGGACAGTAATAATCTAGATATTAGTAAAATTCGCATATTAAGTGTTCAGGATAGTCAAGCGCCTGTTATTAGGAGCATATGTGGAGATAATATATATCAAAATTCAAATAATGTTTGGTCATTAGAGAGATATTCAACTTATACTGAATATGGTGCTTTAGTTTATGATAGTGCTACAAAAAAGTCATATTATTTTGACAATCAAACAATACCAATACGAACTCAAGAGATTAATGGTTTTACATATAACATTCTTACAGGAATTAAGTATTCTATTAGATATAACAAGCTAATATCAACTTCTACTTCAATAAGTTATAGTCCTATAACTATTGGTTCTATTAACACATCAAGTACAGATATTTGTTATCAAGTAATTTATAGTATATTGGATTTATGCGACAATGAAGTAAGCCACAATAGAATTATAAAAATAATACAAAACTATCGTCCGTTATTGTATCCATATATTGAAGTAAATAGCAATTTGCCAGTTTTAACTCAATATTTATTGAGAGATTTGAGCGAACTAGATGTCTCTTCATTCATACAAATAACTAGGGCTATTCCGCGAACTGGCAATAATGGCGGCATTAATGACATAAGTTATGACTTAAGTCTCTCATATGTTAATAATAATAGCATTAAAATTATTACATGCGAAGCTATTAAACCTATTGTTTTTAATCGCGCTGTAAATTCAAATTATATAAAATTTAAATTAGACGCAAAATCATATGATATGTCTAGAATTGCATATAGTGGAATCCCAAATTCTACACTAAGAACTTACGTTGACTACTCAATAAATAGCATAAGGGTTTTTAATTCACCAATAGATTATCAGCCGATTACTTTTACTGCCATTGATAGTTGTCAAAATAGTTTGGAACAACAACAAAGCATTACTTTTTATTTAAAAATTATTGATACTAAGCCTCCTAATGTAACAAAATTAACTAATATAAATTTTAATGACCCAAATAAGTTAGACTATCCGTTATTATCTTCAAGAGCCGTTAGTGAATTAGTTCAAGATATTAATTATTTTGATACTTATGAAAATAGTTATTTAAATCGTATAAAATATTATAAAAAAGTAAGTGATACTTCAAATATAGTGTTGTTAGACCCAGGAATAAACATTGAAGATATTGTTGATGGAAGTGTAAATTTTGTTAGTGGACTGTTTGAGTCTAGTGGCCATACTTTTAGTATTAGTGATATTAGTCTTACTTATTTTAAAGACCCTTCCTATATTGATGTGTCAAATGTTTTAACTGTTTCGGGCCAATACATTCAAAACTATAATATAAAGGATAAAGCAATTAATGTTATTGACGTATCAAGAGTTGTAGTTGTTAAACCATTTGGTCCTATAATCAGATTAAACTATCAGCAAGATAGTGAAAATAATAATTATACATGTTATTTGCTTCAACGCTATGAAAAATTTATAGAAAAAGAAGGATATGTGAGAGATTTTAGTGACATTAATGACATTGGTTTTATGAAGGTTGCCATAGATTATAGTAATTTAAATGAAAATAAGGATGGCTCATATATAGTAGTTTATAGCGCAACTAATAGTTCTAATGTTTTGGGCACAGCAAAAAGAAATGTAGAAGTATATAGTCCTATTGTCTTAGAAAAGGTGGTTTCAATTAACTTTGTAAATTTAATAACTGGTCCATCAAATTTTAATAGCAATTCAAAATTTACGTTGGGTATTGGACTATACAACTTTGATGTATGCGCAAATTATGCTTTTAAATTAGTAACCCGCGATTTTGATACTAGTATGGCCGCATATGATGTAAGTAATTTAATAAGCTTAACAAGTGCTCTTTATTATAATGTAAATGGTGAAACCTATTATTATGGAAGTAATGTTAGATTAACAATAAGTGGCGATTTTGAGAGATGTTCTCTCAAGTTTAATCCAAACACTAGTGGCTCTAGGAGTGCTAATTTTCAAAGTTATTTGAAAAATAACGAGTTTCGCTATTTTTTTATATATGATAATGCCAATTATTTTATAAATTTACAAAACTATTATAATAATTTGAGAGATTCAAGTAGTACACTTGCCAGTGTAACATCATTTGTAGTTGATGTGAGTAATTTAAATAATTCTGTTTCCAGTTCAGGTCCATATTTTACTATAAATGGTTTGAAACAAGACTTACATTTAAGATATGGAGTTTATAGATTTCAACAAACTAGTTTAAAAAATTTTTATAATCCAATCAAATTTTCTATAACACCAGACGGAACGCATAATGGCGGAGTAGAATATACAAAAACGGTTTTTTCACAAAACTTACCAGGTGTATCAAGACCGTTGCTATCAACCTATAATAATTTAAGTATATATACTCAGATTAGTATTAGTGCAACTACACCTACAATATTATATTATTATTCAGAAAAATTTAAAAATATGGGAGGCAAAATTGTGCTAAAAAACAATATAGTATTTCTTAAAAATGTAACCATTTTAAATAGTAATGTTATTACTAACAATATAAAAGACTTGTTTAGTGAAGGCAATAAATTTTTAAGTGTAAGTAATGAAGTAATGAGAAATAGAATAGTGTTAAACCAGCGCTTTGACACCAGTCTAAATGCAAATAGTATAAGCGTAAATAGTGTAACTGCAAATAGTGTAAATGCTATAAATATATGTTGTGTTACACAACATAATTTACAATATAATGTATTGTATGACTTAAATAAACATCCAAATAGACTGATTTTTAAGAATTATAATGACCCATCAACTGCGAATTATATTATAGCAAATAGTGGCGCGATAAATGATTCAAATTTTTTGTTAAGCATATCAAATAGTGATTTGACTTTCTATAATAGTTATAACAGTTATATTACTTATTTTAATAGCATTTATGAATCCTCTTCAGTTATTATAAAAGCAATTGGTTTAACCAACTACGATAGAACATTAAAAAACATATTTTATAATAGCGCGTATAATAATAGTGGCCCTATTGTTAATACAAATAGTAGTTCTATAAATTCTGACAGTGTTGGCTTACTAAATAATGAAATTTTTAATTATATTTATTATTTTAAAAGAAATAATGTTATACCATCAAAATTGTTGGTTAAAGATTTTAGTTATGCTATTAGTGAATTTTTATTTGCTAAACAAGCAGAGGTATTAAATTTGGACTCCACAAATATTTATAATTATAGCTCATCAACCGGTTCGTTTTTAGTAGCACCACGAATAAAAATAACAAATATTATTGACAACTATGTTATGTTTTCATTAGATGTAGACTATGCTAATTTACACTTTCAGACTTTTGAATTTCTAGTATATAGTTCGAGCTTTACAACTTTTCCAAATCCAACAACTACTATTAGTAATGATAGACTAGTTTTTTTAAATGATTCACTTGTTATTGCTAATAATATGCTATATTCTAATGTTAATGATATAAGCGGATTTTATGATGGGTCAAGCGTTTTTAATAAAATGTATGAAAGTTCGAGCAATATGTTGACTACTAGAGAATTAACTATGCAAAATATGGTTTTTTTAAATATATTAGATAATACTTCAACTAGTGCTATATGTGGTATAACAAAGCAAAATATATATAATAATATGTATTTAGATGAAAGCAATAACTTTATTTTTCACAAATATAATGAACAAACAATTGTAAATTATCAGATTAATGATGAAAATTTAACATTAGCAAAAACATTGAGAGAAAATTCTAATAACGACCATTATTTATTAGATGTATGTTCAAATAGTTTTTACAATAGTTTTAACAATGATGGACTAACAGTTGAATCATTAAACAGCTTAACTAATAATAAAAACTATGGTATAGCATTAACATATAAAATATATGATGAAATAGATGTAAGCCTTAATTTTAACATGTTGGCTTCACTCTACATTTTACCAATATATCTTAATAATATTCCAATATATAGAAGAATAAGTAATGTTTATAGCACAGAGTATAACTATAATACCGGTTCATATAGCATAACCGAAGATGGAATAATTAGTGAAATAAGTATTAATGCTATTAGTAGTACAATATATGGAAATTATAACATTAGCTCGACTTCAAATACACTATCTAATGGCTTACATAGCAATAGTTATATTATTAATTTATACGACTATTTTGAACTAGATTTAGTTGCCAATCGTTTTCAAGAAACTTCTTTTGATACAAACATTATTAATCCAAACAATTTGATTTATAAAATACTTGATATAAGTTCTAATAATAACAACTTCAATTTATATAATGTTGAGTCGTCTTATAATATTATTTTTGACAAACTGAATTTGACAATATTGAATAGTATGCAACTAAAATTGTTTTGTCTATATTTTAAACTAAACTATTTAGATTATAATATTAATATTTTATATGACGACACAACTAGCACAACTAGTATTCCTTACACTAACAGTGTAAATATTCAGTATTATTCAGATCTTTATACTAAATATAATATATTAAATACTTCTTTTACTAGCAATTTAGCTACTTCAACTATAAGTATGTTATATATAGAGCTAGTTAACAATACAATAAGTCTTATAACTTTTTATAATGAGTTACAAGCTAAATATGACCTATATAGTGTTAATGTAATAACACAAAATCCGATTTACAGCACTTATGTATTAAACACTAGTACAATAGATCAATTAGTAGAAGACATTAACAGTCTTGTAGAAAATATTGATTATGCCATTTTAAATTTAACTAGCAATTTTGAAGAAACTAGTCTAAGTACTGATAATCTTATTTTTACTAATTACTATAATATAGGTGCTATTGAATCTACTTTAGTAAGTTTTATTGAAATATATAATAAAAGCCAATCTACTTTTGCTAGAACAAATTCTATTTCTACCTCAATATATCGCCGTGATCTATTTAATTCTTCTAACTTTATTAACTTTCTTGATGTAACTAATTTAAATCCATATGTTTTTTTGGAAAATTTTAAATACAATTTGGATTCATTAAATGACTATTTTACAACAATTTTAGCTATAACCGGTGGCGCTGGTTATAAAATAACAACTCTTAATAATAGCCCTATAGAGTTAAGCTTAAATAGCGTAACAAATTTTGCTCAGTTTGTTACAAAAATGGATTTATTTAAAAATAGACTTAGTCCATTACTAACTAATTATAGTGCTTTTGAAGTAGCTCCAAGCAGTATTAAGTATATTAATAACACTTTTGAACTTAGTGGTTCGCAACTATTAATACATAGTAAGGTATCAAATAGCATTAATATGAAGATTAATATTAGATATAAGTCTTACTTTTTTAATTACATTGATATTTCCACAATATTATTAGATATTATTATACCTGATTTAACACCACCAGTCTTAACATTTGCAAATCATGATTTTAGTTTTAATCAAAACGACTTAATTGATAGTTCTATTAATTATGTAATAACAAACTTAATAAGTGATGTAAGTTATATTGATTTACATCAAAGTTATGATTTAAGTATTAATACTATTTATTATAGTTATTATACAGACATAACAAATATTATTTCCATTAATAATATACAGAATTCTTTAGTATCAATTGAGTTGCCATTAGTAGAGAATAGTGACTTCATAAGTAGTTCTGCATTATTTATTGATATTTCATATATTGTAAAAGATAATGCAAATAATATTAATACTATTATACGTAAATTAATTATTAATAAGTCAGATGATGGTCCAAAATTTTATTATAAAGCTAGTGCATCTATATATGAAAAATTAAGTAATACAACTCCTCCGCCTCCAGCTCCTCCTTATCCAATCACAGTAGATGAAACTATAAATATTGGCACACTTAAAGCTAACCTTACAGATTTAATAAAAATAATAGATCCGCGTTTGGCATTATCCAATACTTATTTAGGACCTTATATTAGCGTAGGTGAATTTACTGATAATTATAGTAGTGCATTAATAGGTATTAATGTTATACACATTTATGATTTGTCGCGCACCAATATAATGTATCCTACTTATGACGCACGTAATATACATGCTACTTATGATGTAAGTAATAATAAATATATAGATTACGCCGATAAAGACGGGCAAGAATTGGCTAACATCAGTAAAATACTTTTAGATGCTGGAACTTATACATTAATATATATAAGCCAGGCAAGCACAGTAACAACTCGTATTACTAGTCAATATAGAACATTAACGGTAAACGCAGTTATTATTGAAGAGGAAGAAGAAGTAAAACCAATTATAACACATTGTTGTTATCCTAAAGTTGAATATAAACCGTGGTTACCAGATAATTATACATCCGGTTCTCAAAACTCGACAGTTATGAAACGTGTTAAATATATTATTAATAGAAATAGGTAGCGCCGCGATATATGTTATTTGAAAAGGACTTAAAGAAACGCGGCAACTATTATTTGAAAAGGACTTAAAGAAAATAAATAAAAAAATTGATTCTTTAAAATATTATTGTTATTATTAATAATAATAATAATATGAATTTGTCTAAAAATGAAATTAAAGTATATAATAATAGCGAATTAAAATTATATCAACAAGTTCAGTTAGAATTATTGGTTTGTGAGTTAACAGAAATTAAAAGTTTATTAACTTTATTTTATAGCAATGAAACAAAAGCTAACTTACATAACAAACAAAAATTATATGAAAAATATGAGAGAAAATTAACAGAAAAAATTGCTAATAGTAAACGATTATTGAAAAACACCAAAACTCGTTTATCTAATAATATTAGTAAATGTATGAGCTAAGAAAACGCTTTGTTTCATATATATTGTTTATATCATTGGTTCTAAGTTATCAATATTAAAAAGCGCGCTTGTGTTATTTATTTTTTTCTTGGCAATTTGATATTTTTCAAATAATGGATTTTTCAAGACATTTTGCGGTGTATGTTTATGAACTATGCGCGCTATCATTTTATATAGCTTGAAGTCTGGATATCTCTCTGAACCATCATTTTTATACAATATATTTTTATTTTTATCATCAAATACCCATTCTATTATAATTTTTTTAATAGAAGACTTTACTTTTTTAATGTTGTCTAAATCTTCAATAAAATAATCAAATAAACTGCACCCTAATCTACATAAGTCAAAACTATAATTTGGGTCTATACGAGGCTTATTTTCATTAAAATATGGTTCGCAATTATATTGCGTACTAGCATCACCATCTTCCGAATAACTATCACTACATATAAACTTATTTTTAAATTTATAAATTGCTCGACCAAAGTCTATTATTTTATATATTTTGCCAAATGTTTGCACTTTATAATGAATATTGTTATATTTATAATATAAATATTTTTTATCTGTAAACACATATACAATATTATTAGTATGTAGATCATTGTGAGTAAAGTGAAATACTTTTTGATATGTTATTAGTGTAAATAAAATTTGTAAAATAATTGACTCCCATTCAGCGTCACTTATTTTTTTACTTAAAATATACGAATCTAACGTGTCTTCGCAACATTCTAATACGATCATTTTAACTGGAAATTTGGAAATAGTACAATTAACATCGTCACATTGTGAATTATTAGAATCCGAACTCTCTGTTCCGCTACCACTCTCGTCGTCGCTATTTGTGTTATTGCTATTTGTTGAACTAGTTTTATTGCTAGCGCTTGAAGACTTTGTATTAGACGAACGCGAAGAACAAGTTAGCCCAGACTTACTTGTGTCATTAACACTTGTATTAATATTACTTGATTTATGAGACTGCTTTTCTATAATATTAAGATTTTCATATGTTAAATTACAGCTATTTGTGGTATGAATAGAATTGCTATTAGTTATTGTGTCCTCATAATTTATTAACTCATTTACGCTTGTTTCATTTACGCTTATTTCATTTACGCTTGTTTCATTAGTGCATGTACCATCGTTTTTACAAATAGATTGCTCATTAGAAATAATACATAAATCTAAATCTTCAATAGATAATGGAGTGCTAATATTTAATAATAATGTTTTCTTATTTTTTTTTGTATTGTTGAAAAAATAATTGACTTTGTCATTATCCTCTAAAAAGAAGAGACTATTTCTATGACTATGAAAATGATCTGATTCAGCTAAATATTCTATATCTTCCGATACATCTAATTTATATTTGTTTTTTATTCCTAAAAATCCACCATAATAATTTATTCCATTATAAAAATTATAGTCATTTAGTAGGCAACTTGATAAAAAGGAAAAAAATCCATCAATATATGCTGAATTATTTGGATCAGCAATTTTTTTATATAGACTATTATAGTCTATAGTACTAATAGATGAATTAGTTGTATCACTAAATTTGGGTAGTTCTAATATATTGTAACTATTATCGTATTTACCAAGCATATATTTGACTGGATCGACTAATGGGCTAAATTTTACATACATTTTTTTAGTATGTTTATTATTGCTATTATCTAAAACTGTTCCTACAAATTTATTATAGCTCTCTTTTTCCAAAATAGAGTCAAGTTGTAATTTATTGTTTAAATTAATTGAATTATAATTAGTGCTATTTAAATTAAAATAGTGTTCGTATAATGGAATATAATTTTGAGTTTTTTCTAAATCTAAAAACTCTTCTTTGTTAATTGTATCGAATAGCTCCTTGTTATAATTTTTTCTATAGTTTAACTCCATTTAATTTATTAATTATAATAATTTTTTTAATATATAACACAATAGTTTAATATATAATACAATAGTTTAATATATAACACAATAGTTTAATATATAATACAATAGTTTAATATATAATACAATAGTTTAATATATAATACAATAGTTTAATATATTGTTTAAATAACTGTATATTGTTTAAATAACTGTATATTGTTTAAATAACTGTATTAAGTTTAAATAACTGTATAATGTTTAAATAACTGTATTGAGTTTAAATATAAGTATATTTAATATACTTATTAAATAAGTAGTTAGCAATGACATTAGAATTGAAAAAATTTGATATAAAATCCATTAGTTTTAGGCCAGATGAAAATAAAGGACCAGTTATAGTCTTAATAGGGCGGCGCGATACAGGTAAATCTTATTTGGTGCGCGATTTACTTTATTATCATCAAGATATACCAATTGGAACCGTTATTAGTGGAACAGAAGCCGGAAACGGATTTTATGCCGAACATGTTCCTAAACTATTTATTCACGATGAATATAATACAGCTATTATAGAAAATATTTTGAAGCGGCAAAAAACGGTCATGAAACAAATAAGAAAAGAAGTAGAGGTTTATAAAAAATCTAATATTGACCCTAGGGCATTTGTGATTTTGGATGACTGTTTGTTTGATGCAACTTGGACTAAAGATAAAATGATGAGATTGTTATTTATGAATGGGCGTCATTGGAAGATCATGTTGGTCATCACTATGCAATATCCTTTAGGTATTCCTCCCAATTTACGCACAAATATCGATTACGTTTTTATATTGCGCGAGCCATACATAGCAAATAGGCGGCGTATATATGAGAATTATGCCGGTATGTTTCCTACATTTGAGAGTTTTTGCCAAGTTATGGATCAATGCACCGAAAATTATGAATGTTTAGTAATTAACAATAATGCTAAATCAAATAAGTTGCATGACCAAATTTTTTGGTATAAAGCAGACCATCATAAAACATTTAAATTAGGGTCAAAAGAGTTTTGGGAAATTAGTAAAAATTTAGACTCTGATAATGAAGAAGAAATGTATGACCCAAACATAAGAGATAAGAAAAAAGGTCCCAAAATTAATGTGCGTAAAACTAAATGGTAATGTGTTGTTTTTAGTTTTTAATTGTTATTTATTTAGTTTTAGTTTTTTAGTTTTTAATTGTTATTTATTTAGTTTTAGTTTTAATTAATTTATTATTATATATAAATGTCTGATAGAGGAGCTTGGAGAGTTGGACTCGGACTCCATGGTAACCGTAACCGTACAATTCCGGTTACAATGGATAGAATGGATAGAATGGATAGAATGGATAGAATATATAATAAAACTACAGGATATGAGCTTACACAATCAGAAATTAAAAGTTTTGAAGAAACTATAGATGAATTGAATCAAGAGCTTATAAATGTAAAGAATGAAAATACTGCTATTAGACAGCGAGTTATAACAGCAGAACGCATTGTGTCCAACATAAGAATGGCTTCTGAATCATCTCATAATGATAATCCATATAGAGAAACAAAGGACATAGACAATACTACTTCAAAATCTCTTAATATAGAGCTTGCTAATTTTTGTCTTTTCTATAAATTAAAAATTGACTTTCCAAATGAATTTTTATGTCCTATTACCCACAGGATTATGGTTGACCCAGTTACAACCTCTGGAGGACATACATATGAATGGAGTGCTATTTCACGTTGGTTTAGAGAAGGAAAAAATAGAGACCCAGCAACAGGATTGGGATTAAATAATAACATATTGTATCCAAACCATGCACTTCGCTCAGCAATCCGCAATTTTGTTCCTACATGTAAGCTTATTATAAATGAGCTTCATAAAAACGAAGTTCCTAATAAAACACAAAGGTCTATAAGAATGCGTTCCGCACCGGCAGAATATGGCACACATTCAAAGTTAGTTAGTAAAACCAGAACAAAATCCAAAGTTAAAGCCAGCTCCAAATCTAGAAGTTCATCTACAGCTAAATCCAGAGCTAGAGAGACAGCGCCATCTTCATCAATGTTCATTCAAGAACTTGATGCGCGATAATAATTTGCGACTTTTGCAACGGGAGCAAAATAATATAGTGTTTCTATTTTGTATTAAATAAAGACTATAGTGAATCTTATGTAATAAACAGTAATAATTTTGCTACCGTTGCAACGGGAGCAAAAAATAATGGGAGTGGTGGTCATAATATTCAAAAATATTTTCTAAATATTAAAACCTTTTTACATTTCAAACGCCGATTCTTACTTACATAAAATTTAATAAATAATGCCTTCTATTACGTTACAGCGCACTAAATATTAAAAATACACATATTAATATATGTGGGCGATCTACGATTATACTAACTTTCCAACTGTTTATGTAACTATTAGTGGTTCAATTGAGAAGCCAAGCGATTTTACACATTTTATAGATCAATGGTTAAAATTATTTAATAGCGGCACAGAGTTCAATTTATATTTCAATACTGTTAATTGTGGTTACATAAATATAAAATATGCTATTTTAATGGCCTATAAAATTAGACAATTTAAAAAAAACAAATTTACTAACTTACAATTTAGCAAAATAACAGTAGCAAATAAATGTATATTAATTTTATTGCGTCTAATTTTTTATATAGAAGCACCAATTGCTCCTGTTGAAGTATATTATGAGAAAAATAACATAATTAGCAGCGAACATTTTTATCCACATTAAACATATTTTAACTATAATTAAAATATTTTATTATATATATAATGAGTTATAGAGAAGAAGACAAAGAATACTTATTTAAAATAATAGAAGCAGTAAATATAATTGAAACGCATATAATAACTAACCCTAAGATTAAAGAATTTATATTGTCTATAGCAAATGATGATATAATAAAAAAACTAGATACAATACAAAATGCGGAGTTACAAAATTATATAGCAAGAAATACATCGGAAGAGGATACTATATTTAACAGATTATCTAGCTTAGTAAATGCTATAATTTATATTACATATTTGCTATATTTACTTACAGATTTTTATGAATATAAAGAATATGCAAAAGGCAAAGATGACATAATATTTAATAATGTAAATGTTAGCCAAATTAAAGATATTGTTCCAACATTATTAACCAATAAAGTACAAATAATAGCCGAATTGTATGATGCTTACAACTCAAAATCTAAATCAAAAAAAGAATCTATAAAGTTTTATAATACATTCTTTGATATACAAAAACTTGATAATGAATATCTATATTTAACTAATCCTATGGCCGTTGGTAAAAAATTTACCAAACATAAGCGAGGCTATAAGCGAGGCTATAAGCGAGGCTATAAGCGAGGCTCTATGAGGGGCTCTAAGCGACTCTCTAAGCTAGTCTCTTTAAGACATAAGCGACGTTAATAATATAACAAAATAATAGATTAATCATATAATTTTATATATATTTTAAATATTTAATATATATATAATGAGCCGGCGTTTAAGAACAACGCTAAAATCATTAACAAGAAGAAATAACGCACTAAGTATAAGAGCAGTTCAGGCTCCAATAACGACTCTTAGTACATGGATAGTAATAAGACCCAGAGGTAGAGTTCCATATTATTACAATATTGAAACACGAAATGTTTCATATGGTGAACCTGTTAATGCTGTTATTATAGATAGCTATAGGGAACTTGGAAAGATGGTTGCCAATGAGGCGGCATCAAGAGCACGTTATCTTGCTCGTGAGCGTCGTCGAACTGAAATAGTAGCACCGTCTGCTCATGTTGTGCAACTCATTGAGCACCAAATAGGTCTTGACTTGCTTAAGACTAATACAGATAATCTTAGAAAAAACTATGATAAGTTATATGCTGAATATAGTGTAGTATGTAAATTTCATAAAATACCTATAATAGAAATAGAAGATTATTGTGAGAATTGTTTATGTGCTATTGATAATGAAGTTATGATGTATCCAACAGCAATTCGTGACCAAACTAAGAAGGCATATGAAAAACATACCATAACAAAATGGCTTAGCCTTGGTAACACTTCTGACCCCTCGCGTATAGAAAAAGACTCATTAACTGTTGATGATCTTAGACCTAATAGTGCTATCCACGACAAAATTGATGAATATAAAGAATTAATGCAAAAAACAATAAATGAAAATCCACTACCAAGCGATGATGTGGTTAACGATGCACTTGCTAACGACGCACTTGCTGCTGGTCCGCTAAGAAAAAAAACAAATACAAAAAGAAGAAGGAAAAAGAAGAAGAAGAAAGCATAAAATAAAATTGACTTTGTGTTTTAACATATAAAACTATTATATATAGTAATGACACAAAGAAATGAGGTTCAATCGCATGGATTTTCTTGGGAACGCGAGCTTATATGTAATGTATTTGGTGTTACTATTGAAGACTATAAACAAATAAAATATACTAGCAAAATGGACTTACCAGCAAATCTAAATCGTCTTGATGGTTGTGACGTGTCTATAAAAACATCATGCAATTTAAATACAGTTTGCATGGCTGATTGCTTACGCATATATGATGCCGTGACAAGCGGAAATTCTTTTCACTTGGTTGTAGTTCATTATATTCAAGATGATACAAATAATACAAAAAATATTATAGCTATTACAGAAATAGATTTAACTGCTAGTAGTGATGTGCTATTTGGAAGTCTTACTCGTTGCCAAATAGAAGAACTTGATAAATTGATAAAATCTATTCCACAAAAAAGAAAACCAACACAAGAGGAACATAAAAAAATGTATATTTTGCGAGATAGTTTACAAATGATGAGTGGAGCAATTCATCTTGATATAAAGTGTAATAGTTCTCAAAGCAGACTTCAATGTTCCTTTAATAAATTCCAAGAATTTATTGAAAAAAATCCAAATAAACTAATTGCAAAAAGCAATAACAATGAATTTCGTGGTGGAGCAATTAGTGCGTCTATTACATCTTCTCGTCGAATATTAAGGAAGAAAGAGCTTGTATAATAACATTAATCACGGCATTTGCCTCAGATTGTGAAAGACTACGAGGACCAAGCGTATTGCTTGGAAACGTAACATTATTTATTTTTTCAACTATGTTATCAATATTACACACATTAGAAGCGTCAAGTTTTATGAAATTATGGGACTGAGCACTAAATTTTTGCCCATCATTCTTATTCTTATAACATTTACCAGCATTAGCACCAACTCGTCTAAAAGCGATGTCATAGTTAGCATTTGGTTTAACATATATAAATCCAATTGGATTAATTTTCGTTTCAACTTTTCTATTGTTAGTATTTTTATTCCATATTTGAAATACACATGGAACATCATAACTTGATCCATTTATTATAAAAGAGTTTTTTTCAAGTTCTACTGAATGTAGCATATGAAACTTCAAATCAAACGCATTATACATACTTGGTTTTATGAATGATTTAGGAAGAATAAATGCTATTGTCTCGGCAAACTCGCAACTTTTTACAATAAATGCTTTTGCTAATGACGATTGTCTTCCAAATGGCGGATTTCCAAATACAATAATATTTTTATTATGTGGTGGAATCCATTTCAAGTAATCTTGTTTGACTATAGTGGGTGCTTTAGGTTCTAAGTCAAGTCCTATTTTTTCGAATGAACTTGGTATATTATGTAGAAAAGACCCATTACCCGCCGATGGCTCTACCCATAAGTAGGTGCTCGTATGTGGAACCAATTTGTTAATAAGGTTAATACACATTTTTGCCACATTTTCATGCGTATAAAATTGGTCTTTATTATTTGTTCTGAATTTCCCAGTGTCTTGGGCATGTGCTTCGCTTGTTTCCATTATAGCTTTGCTTTATAGTTTCTCTAATATAGAGACATTATTTTTTAATCAATTTTTAATTCTAAACAAGTTTTTAAATTCTAAACAAGTTTTTAAATTCTAAATAAGTTTTTAAATTCTAACAAAATTTTACATTTTATATAAAAAGAAGTATTTAAAATGTAAAAAACTTAAGCTTGTTCTTCGGTGTCAGCGTTAGCATTAGCATTAGCATTAGCATTAGCATTAGCATTAGCATTAGCATTAGCATTAGCATTAGCATTAGCATTAGCATTAGCATCGAGTTTGGTTTCTGCTTCATCAGCATCTGTTTCCGCTTCAACAATTACTGGCTCATCTTCTTCAAGCGTAGCCAGCTTTTCCGCACGTTCTTTTTGTCTCTTTAAAATCTCTCCAATACCATGGTCGTTATTTTCTTGTTTTCCAACAAGCACATCTTCTGCTTCAAATAGCTCTTTACGTAATTCCGCAGTAACTGTATCATCAGTTGAACCGTCACCAAACAATAAGTTTTTACCAGGAACATCCATTCTATCCGCATTAATTAAGTTACCATCTTCATCAATTGTTTGCATCAATTTATTGCCCTCTTTTTTGGCTTTAGCAATATTTTCTCGGATTGCCTTTTTCTTACTTTCTTTTACGCGCTCATTAAATTGCTCTTTTGAAATTTCATCATTTTTCTTCTTTTGCGACATTAGTTCATTTAAATCTTTTTCTAAATATTCTACTCTACCTGTTTTATATGCTTCAGGATGAAATGGTAACCATATACCAACTTGTCCAATATACACATCGTGATTTGGATCATCTTCGCGCAACATTTTACACTTTAGTTCTGCTTCTTCTTGAGACCCAAATACACCTCTAACTTTGATTCCTCGTGTGTTTGTTTGGAAATTATGTTGACTGCTATATTCTTTTTGTAATTCTTCTTCTTTAGCATCAATAAATGATTTATAATCATCTTCTAATGATGTTACAAATAAATTCTCTCGCTCTTCTTCTACAAATTCCTCCATATCTTTTGTTAAACTATTAAAATCTAAGTTGTATTTATATGCTAAATAATTTAGAAATTGTGTATATTTATCGAATGTTTTTCTAAACTCAAAGTTCTTTAAATAGTTTTCGAAATAAAATAGTTCCTTTCTTTTTATATGATTTTCAGGCGAAATAAAGCTCAAACATACATATTTTTGTCCGCTTATTGTTCTGTCTTCATCCAATAAATCAATAACTGTTTCTTGTTCGTTGTCTTTTGGTAAATTTGAATTAGAAGTTTCTTTAACTTTAGAAGATTTTTTATTGGTCATTTATAAATTATATTAGGTTATAATTTTTAAGTATTATTTTAACTATTTATTTTAACTATTTATTTTAACTATTTATTTTAACTATTTATTTTAACTATTTATTTTAACTATTTATTTTAACTATTTATTTTAACTATTTATTTTATATCTAAATTAATAATTTTTAATTATTTTATTTTTTTCTTCTTTATTATTATAAATATAAACATAATGAATTTCACAATGAGCGAATTGATAAAAAGAGCAGTAAAATATTTGATTGAAGGTTTAATGGTTGCTATTGTTGCTTTTGTTATTCCACAAAAGCAATTAAAATTTGAAGAAATAGCAATTATTGGGTTGATGGCGGCTGCGACATTTTCCATATTAGATACATTTATTCCATCGATGGGTGTTTCTGCTCGCTCAGGCGCTGGTTTTGGTATAGGTGCTAATTTAGTAGGCTTCCCTCGTATGGGCTAAAATACAATTTTTTAGAAAATTGTAGTTGTAGTACATATAAAATAATTATTTTAATATATTATTTTAATAATTATTTTATATATTAAAATATATTAGACTATGGCATTTACCCGATTTTATGATGACCCTTGTAGAATTCAAAAATATTTAGAAGAAACTACTAACATAGGAAATTATAGCTTAAATGTTCCCGGAAATGGAGAGAAACCATTACTAATAAATGACCCACATATTAACATGCAAAAATGGGGTGCTAATTTATCGCAAAACAAAACTGATTTAGAAAGTGAATTACATTTATTACATAGAAAATTAAACAAAGATAGTATTAGTGAAAATAATTATGTAGACTATTTAAACACTAATCCACTATATAGTCAAAATAGTTATAGTGTAAATAATGAAGAAATAACAGCTCAGTCACGAGCAACACATCCGGCGTGGATATATAGAGAAATTAATCATTTTGCTAGCGAACAATCTATTCCAAATAATTTCAATTATTTGCACTTAGACCCACAAGAAAATATATGTATTCCTTTTCATAATAATATTAGCTCTCGAATAGTCCAAAAAGATTATTATCAATTAAACAATAATTTTGATGTTCAACGAAGAATAACAAACTAAGTAAACTAAGTAAACTAAGTAAACTAAGTAAACTAAGTAAACTAATTTATAAGAATTGTTATTTAATATATTAAATATATAATAATATTTTTAATATATTATATAAAATACTATGGCCGCTTTAGCAATACCTATAGTATTATTAGGAAGTATATATATATTATCAGAACAAGAAAAAAAAGACGCACATAAACAAAATAACATAACTGACAAAAATTTAAGAAGAGAATTTTTTACAGATAATAATTTGAATGAAGGATACACTAATTATAATGATGCAAATATTGTAGATTTAATAGCTACAAACAACTCGAACAATGACCCAGTAAATAATTTTGCTAACCCAAATCAACAAACCGATAATTATTTTATTGCCAATTCAACAAATATATTAAGACAACCTGCGAAAAATATTAATTTGATGTCGGGACAACAATCTAATAGTAATGATTTTAAACATAATAATATGAAACCATTTTACGGCGCAAAAATTCGCGGCTCTATTGCCGATATTAATTTAACAGAGTCTATATTAGATTCAAAACAAGGTTCAGGAAGTCAAAATTATTCTAAATCAGAAGTTGCGCCATTATTTAATCCATCTGAAAATGTGAATCTCCCTAATGGAACACCTAACAATAGCGATTTCTTTCAGTCCCGTATGAACGAGTCTATGAAAATGTCAAATGTGACTTTGTGGGAACAACAAAGAGTTGGTCCGGGTCTCGATTTAGGATATGGTTCTCAAAATAGCAATGGACTTAATACTGGTGGTGTTGAAGGAAGTCATGGTTTTAACTCGGGTATGATGGCACGAGAGGCATGGATGCCTAAGTCGGTAGATGATTTAAGAGTTGAAACTAATCCTAAAATGATTTATAATTTAGACGGACATCAAGGTCCCGCAATTTATCCCGTTAAGATGCAAGGTCCTAATAATAAAATAGGGGTTGTTGAAAAACACTTGCCCGACAAATCATATGAATCGGGTCCTACACGTTGGTTTACTACAACAGGAGTTGAACAAGCACCCCCTATTAGAAGCACGCAAGTCATTCCAATGGAAAATAGAATTAGCACAACACGTGAATATTATGGCGGAACATCAAATACTGAATCAGGTCGCGCTTCATATATTAAACAAGATTTTGAAGATTCAAAAAAACAATCGCTAGGCGACCTACCCATTATAAACGCTAGCGCTAGTGGCACAAATGGCGCTGGACCAAATGATTATGGACACAATAGTTATGTTAATTACAATAACAATAGAAGCACAGACAAAGGGTCAACAGATTTTGGCGGAGTATATGGTATGCTAAAAGCCTCTGTTGCGCCGGTATTAGATATTTTTAGGCAAACACGAAAAGAAAATGCGATTGGTAATTTACGCCAAACCGGTAATGTTAATGGATTAACACCAACAGGTCATTTATTTAATATTAATGATAAAACAAAAGTAACAAATAGAGAAATGACAACCTCTAAAATAGACCTAAATTATGTAAACGTTCAAGGACAAAATAACACTGGTAATGCTTATCAAGTAACACAGCACCAGAATTATGACAATCAAAGAACAAGCACAAATATTGAATATATTGGTTCTGGAAATGCTTGCGGAACCGGCTTAAGACCATATAATAACGCATATGCTCAACAAAATAATGTCAATAAAACTTACGAATCGCGCACTAATCAAGGTCATATGAATTTGTTTAATAATTATAATAATTCTACAACTACTCGTAATGAGTCTATGCTCCAGCAAAACAGAGGTCATATAAATAATGGCGGTCCAAATGTTACGCCGTCGGTTGATTTTATGGGGCAAGTAAATGGAATACAAAGCTATGACCAAAACTTTAACAGTTCACGCATGGATGAATCATTATTGTCTGCCTTCAAAAGCAATCCATATACTAAATCTTTATCTAGTGTTGCCTAAAGTTTACGAAAAAAAGTTTACGAAAAAGTTGTTAGTTTATAAAATGTATTAATTAATATATAAATTATGTATAGTAATTAATATTTCTTATAAATTACAAGAAATGTATTATAAATAGGATAGTTATGGCAAACTATAATAATAGTAGTTTTATTTTTTTAAGTAATATTATTATAATAATATAATTTGCTTAACGATTTATTTTCTGCCTCGTCGTTTTTTTGTCTTTGAATTGTCGTGTTTAACCCAACCAAATTTGCCTTTTTGGGTAAAATAACCCGCTTTTTCTAAACGTTTTTCACGTTTAGCGCGATTATATACTTTTCTTGATACTACGTGACCGCGCTTATTCATTAATAAATCAGGCTTTTTAAGATTGCCTTTTGTTTTGTATGCTGTGCCGTGCCAAACTTGAGCGCGCGAGCCGTTTAATACTTGATATTTATGTCCGTTAATATGATACATGTTGTCAGCCGATTTCATATGTTTTTTAACCATTTTTATATAGTATTATGAGAAAATAATTATTTGCTAAATTAATTAGTTAATTATTTTTGAAATTATTAGAAATTAGAAATTATTAGAAATTATTAGAAATTATTAGAAATTATTAGAAATTATTAGAAATTAGAAATTAGTTAGTTTATAAACATTAAAATAATAATAACTATTAAATATTAAATATTAAATGTCAAATAGAGACTATAATAAAATAATTAGCACAATTAATAGTGTTTCAAGAGACTACACTTATAGTCCTGATCCGAATAATTTAATATGTATTGATACTTCTAATAACAGAATAGGTATTAATACATTATACCCCGAAGAGTCTTTACATATAAGCGGTGGAGATATAAGTGTAAATAGTATTTATGCGGATTCTGTATTTGCTGGAAGCTATAGTTCCAGTCAAGAAGGTTCTATTAGTGTAACGAATGTAAATGCTAGCACTATTAATAGTACTATTGTCAATGTGTCTAATACATTAGATATTAGCAATGGACGTATTAAAGCAAACTATATTGATATAAGTAGCATATTAGACATTAGTAAAGGAAACATAATTAGTAAACATATTAGTAGTACTACTATAGACATTAGTAGCACATTAGATATTAGTAAAGGAAACATTATTAGTAATAAAATTAGTAGTGTTAACATTGACATTAGTAGCACACTAGATATTAGTAAGGGTCGTATTAAAGCACAAATTATAGATGTTAGTGTTATTAATGTTATTTCGCTATTAGATAGCAGTCAAGGACGCATTAACGCACAAACTATTGATGTTAGTGTTATTAATGTTACTTCGCTATTAGATAGCAGTCAGGGGCGCATTAAAACAAAAACTATTGATGCTAGTGCTATTAATGTTACTTCGCTATTGGATATTAGTCAAGGACGCATTAATGCACAAACAATAGATGTTAGTGTTATTAATGTTATTTCGCTATTAGATAGCAGTCAGGGTAGCATTACAAGTAAAGCTATTGATGCTAGCGCTATTAATGTTTCTTCGCTATTAGATATTAGTCAGGGTCGCATTAAAGCAAAAACACTAGATATTAGTTCTATAGCTGTTTCTTCGTTATTAGATATTAGTAGAGGAACAATACTTGCACATACTATAACTGGAAGTGCTATTACTATTAATGCTAATGCTGTTAGTAGCGGTAATATTGTTAATATTGATACGGGCTCTAATGTTAGTGGAATTACTATTAGTATTACAAATGTAGATGGAAATGCTATTAATATTAATAATACTAGAGTAGCAACTACACAACATATTAAAAGTGCTATTCCAACTGGTTTAATTATAGCGTATTATTATACTGATATACCACCAGGTTGGGTTTTGTGTGATGGTAGTAATAATACACCCAACTTAACAGGTAGGTTCATATTAGGGGCATCAACTTCATCTGTTGGTGCTCCTCCTCTATCCTCATTGTTGAGTCAGAGAACAATAGGGGACGAACCCACTGGCGCAGAGGCTGTTAGTCTAACGATATATCAGATACCACAGCATACCCATGGAGGTCTAATTTCACATATTGCCAACAGCCAAGCAGGCATAAACCAAGGTAACGAGGATGCTGCTGATTCTCCTGCGCAGCCTTATCCTTCTTATAGTTCTACAACTAATCCCACAGGAAACAATGCTTCCCATAATAATATGCCCCCATATTATGTATTAATATATATAATGAAAACAGATTTTTATGATTTTACTTATAATTAAATGTGCCCAAAGCACCATTATTTTTGTAAGTCATTAATATTGGAATGAGTGATTCTCTAGCAACAATAACTTAGGCACTATCTAATAATGGTGGTTCTCTTATATTATACAGTATTATATATTTGTTAATTTTGGTTTTAATGATTATGCATTGCCTCCATTAACATCAAAAAGAATAAGATATCTGGAGTCTGGAACAAATAGTATTAATATGCAAGCTGTAAATAATATAGGAACTTCGCTTTTTTCTAATTCAATTACTATAACGATTAACTAATTAGCATATAACATAACAACTATAATATAAATTAATTTATATTATTTTCCTAATAATTTTATATAAGCGTTATTTATTTTCATTATTATTAGTTATTTTACCATTATTAAAATAGTTATTGTCTATAACTATATTAATAATTATTATGTCAAATAATAATGACTATAATAAAATTGTTAACACAATTAATAGCGCTTCACGTGACTATGATTATAGTCCTGATCCCAATAATTTAATATGTATTGATACTTCTAATAATAGAATAGGTATTAATACATTAGATCCAACATGTTCTTTACATATAAGTGGTGGAAATATAATAGTAAATAATATATTTAGTTCCTCTATAAATGCTAATACTTATTTTTATAGGAATTTTAACAATTATAATGATTTTGTAGAAGATTCTATTAATGTTACGAATGTAAATGCTAGCAATGTTAATAGTACTATTGTCAATGTGTCTAATACATTAGATATTAGTAATGGTCGTATTAAAGCAAATTATATTGATATAAGTAGCATATTAGACATTAGTAAGGGAAATATAATTAGCAAAATTATTTATAGTACGACTATAGATATTAGTAGCACATTAGATATTAGTAAAGGAAATATAATTAGTAATAAAATTAGCAGTGTTAACATTGACATTAGTAGCACACTAGATATTAGTAAGGGTCGCATTAAAGTACAAACTATAGATGTTAGCGTTATTAATGTTACTTCGCTATTAGATATCAGTCAAGGACATATTAACGGTAAAACAATAGACGCCAGTTACATATCGCTAAGTGCCTTATTGGATATTAGTCAGGGGCGCATTAAAGCACAAACTATAGATGCTAGCGCTATTAATGTTACTTCGCTATTGGATAGCAGTCAGGGACGCATTAAAGCACAAATTATAGATGTTAGTGCTATTAATGTTAGTTCGCTATTAGATAGCAGTCAAGGACACATTAAAGCACAAACTATTGATGTTAGTGTTATTAATGTTAGTTCACTATTAGATATTAGTCAGGGTCACATTAAAGCACAAACACTAGATATTAGTTCTATAGCTGTTTCTTCGCAATTAGATATTAGTAGAGGAACAATACTTGCACATACTATAAGTGGAAGTGCTATTACAATTAATGCTAATGCTGTTAGTAGTGGTAATATTGTTAATATTAATATTAATAATACAAATATTACAGGAATAAATATTAATACAAGTCTAAATGGAAATGCTATTACTATTAATAATGTTAGAGTAGCAACTACACAACATATTAAAAATGCTATTCCAGTTGGATTAATTGTGGCATATAATTCTATTACTAATATACCATATGGATGGGCTCTATGTGCTGGACATCCCTATCCCGATTTAAGAGGTAGGTTTATATTAAATACTGGTTTATCTAATAGAGCTTTCCGTACTTCTGGTGGTGAAGAGAATGTGCTATTAACGACAGACCATCTACCACGCCATGAACATGATTATACCATAAACTATCTTCCTAATTGGCCGGCTTGGCAATCAACCGGTGGTGGTGTTACGTCTATTGATTGGGGCTCATACGAGAGTAATGATACCTTGTATACCACAGCTACGGGAGTGCAGTCTCCTTATCACAATAATATGCCCCCGTTTTACGTATTAGTATATATAATTAAAACAAATGACTATAATTTTGATTATTAATGGTACTTAATATTACTTCTATAATCATAATCATAAATATACACGGCTGAATATTTTGGCATTTAGCATATTGAATTAAAATAATTGGTTATTTTGCCATTATTATAATAGTTATAGTCTATAACTATTATAATAATAAGTATGTCAAATAGTGACTATAATAAAATTGTTAGCGCAATTAAGAGTGTTTCAGAAGACTATACTTATAGTCCTCCATCAAATAATTTAATATGTATTGATAGTTCTAACAATAGAATTGGTATTAATACACTAGAACCCAGATGTTCTTTACATATAAGTGGTGGAGATATAATAGTAAATAATATATATGCTGGGTATATAGGTTCGGCTATGATTACAACTAATTTAGGTGGTTCTATTAGTGTAACGAATGTAAATGCTAGCACTATTAATAGTACTATTGTCAATGTGTCTAATACATTAGATATTAGCAATGGACGTATTAAAGCAAACTATATTGATATAAGTAGCATATTAGACATTAGTAAAGGAAACATAATTAGTAAACATATTAGTAGTACTACTATAGACATTAGTAGCACATTAGATATTAGTAAAGGAAACATTATTAGTAATAAAATTAGTAGTGTTAACATTGACATTAGTAGCACACTAGATATTAGTAAGGGTCGCATTAAAGTACAAACTATAGATGTTAGCGTTATTAATGTTACTTCGCTATTAGATAGCAGTCAAGGACATATTAACGGTAAAACAATAGACGCCAGTTACATATCGCTAAGTGCCTTATTGGATATTAGTCAAGGGCGTATTAAAGCACAAACTATTGATGCTAGTTCTATTAATGTTAGTTCGCTATTGGATATTAGTCGGGGTCGCATTAAAGCACAAATTATAGATGTTAGTGTTATTAATGTTAGTTCGCTATTAGATAGCAGTCAAGGACACATTAAAGCACAAACTATTGATGTTAGTGCTATAGCTGTTACTTCGCTGTTGGATATTAGTCATGGTCACATTAAAGCACAAACACTAGATGCAAGTGCTATTATATTAAGTTCGTTATTAGATATTAGTAGAGGAACGCTACTTGCACATACTATAAGTGGAAGTGCTATTACAATTAATGCTAATGCTGTTAGTAGTGGTAATATTGTTAATATTAATATTAATGATAATAATACAAATATTAGAGGCATAAATATTAATACAAGTCTAAATGGAAATGCTATTACTATTAATAATGTTAGAATAGCAACTACACAACATCTTTATAATGCTTTTCCCGATGGAGTAATTGTAGCATATAATTCTACTACTCTACCATATGGATGGGCTCTATGTGATGGTGGTGGAAATCCTCCTAGACCAGATTTAAGAAGTAGGTTTATCTTGGGATACGGACATGGGTCAGGTTTAATGAATAGACTAATGGATGCTTATGGTGGCGAAGAGAGAGTTACATTAGACGCTACTCATATACCATCACATACACATAATAAATCGGCACAGGCTAGGATTGGTGGGGATGTTCAGTTTAATGACAGCGGAAGCACGGTGGCAGTTGCTGATGGCGTAGCTGAGACGGATCCACGCACCGCTGGTGTGAAGTATAGAGGAGATGGAGCCACACAAAGTCATGAAAACATGCCCCCTTTTTACGTATTAGTATATATGATAAAAACACGTAATCAGTTTGAATATAATGTGGTATAAGTGTGCCTTCATTCTCTGCTTATCAGAGAACTTATAATTCAGCTATAATACTGTGGAATGAACCCTCTAGTAATGGTGGTTCACCTATTATTGGATATAAAATAATATTTAATGGTGTATTATCACCTACAACTTTACCTAGTACACAAAGATCTGAAATAATTTCGCCGCTAAATGCTAATGCATGGCCTATACAGGAAGGTTCACAAGTTATTTCATATTCATTAGGAGTAGTAGCAATTAATGGAGTTGGTAATTCATCAATAAATAATGTTACAACAGTTACTTTATATGACTAACGTGTACCAAATCTTGTAATTCAATATTTAGCATTTAGCATATTAAATACAACTATTTCTTATACAACTATTTCTTATACAACTATTTCTTATACAAATATTTCTATTTACTATTTCTATTTAAAGATTTAATAACTATTTAACTAAAATAGTTATGTTATCTAATGATTGTGGGGACAATAATGTTTTAACAATAAAAACAGTCCAAATTGCGCCATTTCGCATTTTAATGGCTGCACTAAAGGACATTTTATTGGAAACAAATATTATTTTTACGAAGCAAGGTATTAAAATTATAAATATGGATAAAACACATACAATTTTGGTTCATTTGTTTTTAAAAGCCGAAAACTTTGAATTTTATGAGTGTAAGCATGAGAAAATTATTGTGGGCGTTAATATATTACATTTGTTTAAATTGATTACTGCCATTGATAACGACGACACGCTCACAATTTATATTGAAAATGACGACTATAATGAAGGTATTGTTACAGAATTAGGTTTAAAATTTGAAAATGGAACTATTAAGCAATCTAAAATACAAAAATTAAAGTTGATTGAGCCAGAGCAAGATGAACTAGAAATCCCAAATATTGAGTTTTCGTCTGTTATTAATATGCCGTCTAATGATTTCCAAAAAATTATTAGAGATTTGGCTAATATTTCGGAAAAAATAGAAATAAAATCGGTTGAAAACGAGTTGATTTTCAAATGTGCCGGACAATTTGCCAAAGCTGAAATAAGGCGAAGCGAAAATAATACAAATATGCAAATGATAAATAAACAGCACAATAAAATTATTCAGGGCGAATATTCTCTCAAAAATTTGGTTTATTTTATAAAATGTACTAATTTATGTAATCAAATTGAAATTTACTTAGAAAACAATAGGCCATTAATTGTTAAATATAATGTGGCTTCCCTTGGAGAAATCAAATTATGTTTATCGCCATTACCATCGTCTGGGTCTGGTTAATTTTATTGTTTATGAGCTTTAAATACACATACTTGTTGTTCTATTGGGAAAAAACTATGAATAGCAAATGGGTCTTTATTAACGGCAAAATCTAACGACTTAAGAATTTTTTTGTCTTTCATCCATATTTTGATAATACAAAAGTTCTTTTTTGGGCTTACTGAAACACCATTAATATTATTTGTAATTGCTTCATCTTCAATAAAACTAGCACCTATTATTTTATACACAATAATTTTGAATAATGCAACAATATCAGTATTACTTATTTTATAAGAAAAATAACCACCATTTATATTGTCTTCTGACTCCCATAATGGTAAAACGTCTTCTTTCATAAAAAAAAGCATGGATTTTTTTATTAACGCTTCGTTTAAATTTTCAACAAATAACACTAGTTCTTGTAAATCAGTAATTTGTGTTATTTTTTTATAGCCATTAATAGTCCAATCATTATCATTTTGATAATGTATCCAACATGACCATAAATTGTTTAATTTATACATATTATATATATTAATTATATTACTAACTACATTTTATTATGTTTTTTATATATATATTAAAACTTTTTTTAAACTTGATAAAAAACTTTTAAAAAAAGTTTCGACAAAAACTCGACAAAAACTTGATAAGAAACTTTTAAAAAAAGTTTTGACAAAAACTTGACAAAAACTTGATAAGAAACTTTTAAAAAAAGTTTCGACAAAAACTCGACAAAAACTTGATAAGAAACTTTTAAAAAAAGTTTCGACAAAAACTCGATAAATAAAATTGATTATTAACTAATAAATTTATTAGTTAATAATTAAAATAATTAGAACAAAGCGATAAAGTATGAACCATGAAAGTATGAACCATGAAAGTATGAACCATGAAAGTATGAACCATGAAAGTATGAACAAAGAAAGTATGAACCATGAAAGTATGAACAAAGAAAGTATGAACAAAGAAAGTATGAACCATGAAAGTAAGAATTTAAATGCTATGCCTTATGATATTATAAGGCATATATTATATTATGTAGGCGGGGATAATAAATCCTTAATTAATTTAAAACTCACTTCCATGTTTATGAATAGAGAGATTACAAGCTTTACAGTTGCTAAGCAAATGTTGTTAACAAAACTAGGGCGTTATGAAGACCTGTTTAAGTGTGTAAATGTAGATTGTTATGAAGACACTTATGAAGTCTTTACACATTTACATAATTATGGCTATAGACGTTATATTCATAAGTGGCAAGAAGCATTAAATGAGACAACAATAGTAGTAAATAAGAAAGCATATAAAATAAAAAATCCATATTGTTGTGAATGTTTAAAAAAACATATATTAGTAGGAACTAGAGAGAATGTAATAGAGAATTATGACCTTGATAGTCAAGTAAATATTGTTTATACTTGACCTCGCTTCTTTATATTGTTTTTTTAAATTGTTTATTGTTTATTGTTTGTTATGTCAAGTTCGTGCCACACATGTTCCTGTTGCTTGATTTCGTATTGTTCCACTTTGACAACTATTAACACATTGTCCTGTTGAGTCTGGTTCCTTACCGGGTTGACACAATTCATAACATATTAAACCTGTTCGTGCTTTAAATTTTGTAGGAGTTTCATTTGCGGGACATATTTCATTATTTTGTGCGGTTTGTCCTCCGCTTAATATGCGTTGGGCTGTTGCTCTATTTCGTGCTTGTTGTAGATTATTTAAATTATAATAATCATAACTTATACTATTAACACCTGTACTAGCACTTGTGCCATTCCAAGTTGCTTGTTCGGCGGCAGATAATCTATTCCATAGCCGTTCAATTTCAATATCTATTTTGGTATTATCAACATTACTAGCTGTTCCGTATAACTGTGTCTTTACACTATTATATTTACTTTCTTTAAACTTCAAAAAACCATTTAACCTATAAGTACTATTATAGCGTGTTCCATATTTGACATGGTCACCCGATATAGTCTCTCCTTCGCGCAACAAAATAGAAGTGCCGTAAGTAAAAGGAGCCATTGGCAAGCCTAAAAAGGAATTGTTTGGCAATAATGTGTTTCCGGTCAAATTTACTATATAATTATTATATAAGTCATTATTGTATTTTGCTTTATTTGAAAATATTGAATTATATAGTCTAGAATTTACAATATCTTTAACAAATGACTGCTCTGCTAATCTATTTACTATACTATTAACAATAAAATATTTTGTTGGATTGTTAGATAAGTCATAAGTATTGCGCGATAAATCAAATGTTATATCTACTTTATCATAAAAATCTTTGCGAAGACTATCTCTGTCTATTCTATTTTCATTTCTAAACTTATCATATAAATAAGAATATTGTTGTTGGCTTAATAATTCAGTGTCTGTTATATCAAATTTATTTAAGCTCACATCGCGCGCACTATTTAAATTCTGTCTTAAATCTTTTTCATCAGGATCTAATCCAAAAACTCGCAATAATAATGTGGATATTAACGTCATCATTATTATAGGAATAAAAACAAGGACCCACGCAATTACTGTGAAACCTAAACTACATAAAATATTTATTATTAGTGTAAATATAATCATAACTACAAATTTTAGAAAAGCACTATTAAAAACACCGGCATAAATATCAATAAAAATTTGAATTAGCGAAAAACCTATATAAACTAACGCTGGCCCACAAAGTCCTAATAATAGCATTATAATATTATATTATAATATTATAATATAATGTTAGAAACTTAGTTAGTTTATTTTACTTATTTTAGTTTTTATTTTTTATTCAAAATGTCAATTAAAAGATTTAATTTGTCAATTGTATTTTTACAACTAGCTAGTTCTTTTTCTAAAACTAGAACCTTATTGGTGTTTTCTATGCATGTTTGAATACTTTTGTCTTGGCTTTGCTTAGTGCTTTGCTTATCACTATGACCCGTTTCTTCATCACTATGATCCGTTCCGTCATCACTATGAACCGTTCCTTCATCCTTTTCTTTAGTTTCATACTCTCTCTTAATACTTGTTACTTCTTGTTCTAATTTAGTTAGCAAGTTATTCTTTTCTTCATACTCTCTCTTAATACTTGTTACTTCTTGTTCTAAATTATTTATTATACTATTTTTTTCTTGTACTACCTTTGAAAAGTGCTGCCTCTCTTCTTCCAATTGTAGTTTATATTTATTTGAATTAGCATTTGAATTTGGATTGTCATATGTATTATCTACATTTTCATAATCATCCAGTTTGCCTTGTAATTTAGCTAGTTCATTATCTTTTTCTTGTAATAATCTAATAAACTGTTGTAGTTGTTCTTGTTGCTTTCTCATTATATCAACCACTTGTTCATTACTTAATGGTATTTGTTTTCCATCTTGACTTAAAATAATTTGTCCTTGACCTTGATTTTGCTGCTCTAATGCCATTTTTCTTCGTTCTTCATCTATTTCTTTAATTTGTTGTATTACATCTGGTTTATGTACTGGATCACCTGGATAATAGTTTTGTAACAACCCTTCTAATCTCTCCATATAAAACTCTTTTAAGTCTTTATCTTTTATGAATTCGTCTACACTGCGATGAGATGTTTTTTGAAACTGATTTTCACCCGTTTCTAATAGTCTTTTTTTATCAAATGTATTATGAATATGTGAAAATACTAAGATGGTTTTTTTTGGTTCTAATTGAACGAACGGGACGCTATAATCTTTCAAAAAAGCTTTTTCTTCGGCTAAAGCGGCATGGTCATCGTATTTATGATCTTTTAATAATTCACGCTTAAACGCAAATGTTCCGGCAGTTGCGTGAGATGGACTATATGGACCAAATTGAAACATTTTTTGTATATGCTTAAACCAAATATATATTTCACTCGCGCCCGCACATAAAGCATTTGGGTGTGTTACTAACATATTAACAGCATGCGATACTCTTTCAGGTGGATAATAATCATCATCATCCATATATACTATTATATCGCCTTTGGATTTTGAATGCATAAGATTTCTTTTTTTTCCTAATGGCATTTTCTGGCTATAATAAAAATATTTTACTTGTTCTATATTACATACTAAATCTTCTATTTTGTCTGTGCCATCATCTATAATAATCCATTCCATTTTATCTTTTGGATAATCTTGATGATTAAAGCATTTAATTGTATATTCCCAAAAAGGGCGTCTATTAAATGTTGGAGTGCATATACTTACAAATGGTAGGTCGCATTGTTTTTTATCCTTATTTTTTTTACCCATTTGCTATAGTAATAGCAATATTATTAGTATTGGTTTTAAATAAAAATAGTATATTATATTATATTTATACATCAATTTTTAGACATTAATTATTGATTATTAAGTATTGGTTTTTTTAGTATTGGTTTTTGTAATGTAATAAATATAAAAATAGTATATTATATTATATTTATACATCAATTTTTAGACATTAATTATTGATTATTAAGTATTGGTTTTTGTAATGTACTATTTTTTAAACACTTAGTAAAGTTATTAATTTGTATAGTACTAATAAGCCTAATATACCACCTATAACACCAACACTTGCTGGATGTAACACTTTTACACCAGCAAGAACTACAATCATACAAAATAATAATGTTAATATGTTACCATGACTCTTAATTATTTTTAATAATTCTGGATAATCTTTAAACGGCACATAAAAGAACCCTATAATAACATAAAAATGTAAGTAAAAGAGCGCAAGTATATTACCTAATAACGCTATAAATATTGAGTATATTACTATTGTTATTACTAAACACGTCCATAGTATAGACGAAAGTAGAATTAAAACCATAACAGCAATTAAAAATGCAATACTAATTAAAAACATATAAAAACGAAATTGTGTAAAAAATAAAGATGCTATGACATAAAAAACGATGTATTGCAGCCCGTCAGTTGATTTGCTGTAAGCTTCATTAACTTCATTGCAACTTACGTTTAGTGTAAAAAAAGGATCAATAAGTTTCTCTGGGTGATACCAAAATTGACTCAAATACCAATAATACTTGCGAGGAAAACCAACGTCCCTTTCAGTATTACCGTCTTTACAAAGACAAAAAAGGTCGAACCTAAAAAAATTTTTAAATTTGTTTGCAATATCTGGGCTCCAACAACTCCATTCCATTTTAGATCTTCGAATTGGAAAAAACCAGTCTAAATCTTCTTCATGTTCTATATTAAAATTTTTTCTGTCGTCTATTCTATATAGCTTATCTTTGTCTCTGTCGTTATTTTCACCTACTAAATTTATCTTTAAATTAAATATAAACGAATCTATTATCCAATACCAATCCCATGGTTTGTATAACCGTTCAGTAAAACTTTCAATATTCATTTCAGTGTTCGTTTCTTCTTTTGAAACCTGGTTTGCTCTTTCCGTTTTACACGCTGTATATGACCCTCTTCTGTATCCAACAAATGTCAACATCATTATAAAGAAACTAAATAAACTAGGAATCCATATTGTAAAAACTATTATTAAAGATAATAAAAATAAGCTTGAAGCATTCAAGTAAGGCAGTTTTACAATGTATCTATCTGTTAAAGTGCCATATATTCCCATAAAAACAAATATAAAAATTAGACCACTCATAAATTGAGCCAATTTACTAGGGTCTTTATTGTAAATATAAGAGCCTATTTTATTAACCCAACCTATTAATCCCAACATAAACATTCTTGAAAATATTATGCAATAAAAAAATCCTAATAATAAGGATCGTGCTGGTATTTTTACAAGCTCACTTAAAGCAAAACTTTTGCTAGTATCTTTAGTCGACCCATTATAATCTTTATTATTATTTAATAACGTTATTAAATTATATGGAAAAGTGTCATACCATTCTAAGCCAGGTCCACTTGAAGTTGGTGCTGTATTCCCGCGTGGACACATGGGATTTGATTGAGGTCTAGATTTTGATACGGACTGTTTTGATTCGTGGTTACCTACTTTATAAGGTGATTCATATAATGTTGTTTTTATACCGTCTATGGCGCAGCCACCATAAATAATCCAATATTCATAACAAGCTGCAACTAATACCATAATTATAAAAATAATTATATCCATTAATACTTTTGTTAATAAATCCATAATGTTTACTTTTTTTTTTCGTATTGGCGTTGTATAACATATTTTGCGTTGTCCTTTTGATGATTCAGTACCATTAAAATAACGAAGTCCCATATAATAATTATTTTCTTCAGTGGCATCAACATTCGCAATATCATAACAATTTGTTGCGCTACTATCTAATACACAACAGCCGTTTGTGCTATATAAATATTGGTCTCCGTCGCCGGTTTTAAACAGTTCTGACGTACATATTTTTCTATTACTAAGGTCAGTTACTACTGGCTCACCATATACATTAGTAAATGAAACATCTGTAGATGTTTTAGGACAACCGTCGGTTTTTGAGCCTTGTAATAAAGGGCTATCACTATAAAGTGGGTCAATAGGCATGAATACTAATATAACATATTATAATATTTTGAAAATACTTAAACATATTTATAATTAAAATAATAAATATGACTGAAAATATTTATCTCTGTAAATTTGAATCAATGGATAAATATTATGATTTTAAAGATGTATTAATTCTTCCTAAAAAATCAAATTTAAATAGCAGAAAAGATGTTGTGCTTGAAAAAACCATTGTTTTTCAAAACGGAGTCATGTGGACTGGCATACCTATTATAGCAGCAAATATGACAACTATTGGAACATTAGAGTTATATAAAGTGTTAAGCAGTTATAAAATTATTACTGCTCTTCATAAATTTCATAAGCTACAAGATTTAGTGGCTTATAATAAAATAAACCCCGATTCAAAATTAAATCCCGATTATTTTATGATTTCTACAGGAATTAGTAGCGACGATTATAAAAATTTAACACACATTTTGGATAATTTTGAGTGTAAATTTATTTGTGTCGATATTGCTAATGGCTACATCGCTAACTTTAACGACTTTTGTAAAGTATTAAGAAGTGAGTATCCTGAAAAGATTATTGTAGCAGGTAATGTATGCACGGCTGAAGGATTAGAGTTATTAACTGATTTAGAAATTGACATTATTAAAGTTGGTATAGGTGGGGGTAGTGCATGTACTACTCGAATTCAAACAGGAATTGGGATGCCACAACTTAGTTGTATATTAGAATGCGTTCAAGCATGTAAAGAGAGTAATCGCATTAACTCATTAATAAACTATGACTATGACCAACATAAGCTAAACAAATCATTTGTATTAAGTGATGGTGGTATTACTTGTCCGGGTGATTTGGCAAAAGCGTTTGGTGCTGGTGCTGATTTTGTAATGATTGGTGGAGCATTTGCAGGGCATGATGAGAACCCTGGCGAAATTGTGTGTGATGAAAAAACTGGAAAACGTTATAAAAGTTTTTATGGTATGAGTTCAAGTTATGCTATGAAAAATAATTACTCGGCAAATAATAATACTAATTATAGAAGCTCAGAAGGGCGAGAACTTAAAGTTGAGTATAAGGGTCCGTTAAAAAATAGTATTGACAATTATTTAGGAGGTTTGAGAAGTGCGTGTACATATACTAATAGTGCTAATTTAGAAGACTTGGCAATTAATACTAAATTTATTATTGTTAATAATCAATATAATTCACATTTATTATAATCTTATAATATAGTAAATGGGCGATGCTAAAGCGAAAATAGAATCTTTATCAAAAGAGCCAACAGGATCTTCATCAACGTCTTTTAGGATACGTAAGAGAACACAAGACGAACAGAGAGCTTACGCAGAAACAGCAAGAAACAGTATAGTGGATAAGAATAAGAAAACACTAGTAAACATCGCATTAGGAGAGTTGTACAAAGCAACAAAGAACGCTCCAATAGGAACACCTAGTATTAGTGATAGATATGCATTGAAAACAAGTGAATTTGAACAAGGCTCAGGACCACCACGACTAGTAAAAAATCCATCAAAGATAAAAATGCCTGTCCCTGCAAGATACCATCGTATATTTCCAGGATCAACACACGTAGAAGGAATGCAACCAGCATTTCCACCATCTAATTCCACTATGTCTATACCTGAGTTTGAAGACCCCTTTGTATCAATAGCGAAGTATAATCTAGCTCTTGCAAAAATCCCCTCTAGGTTACATTTTAAACCAGCTGATGAGGAAGTGGAAAAAAAATTTAAAAAGAATGTCTTTTATTATAAAAAAACTAGTCATAAGGCCGAAACAAAGTTAGCAACAAAAATTGACTATATTGATACTTATCTTCAATTCTTACATAGTATGAAGAAGTTTATTCTAGGTGTGGATTATACAAATTTCTATATGAAATTTGTAACGGATGAAAGATTTAAGGGTTACAGTAGAAAGATGTGCTTATTGTATGCTAATTTGTTATTACGCAATATAGTTAAAGACATTGAAGATAAGACCAAAAAATCAGTATCAATTATTATGTGTGGACAAAATCATTTTTCAAGTGAAGAATTTTATGATTCATTAGACTATTTCTTTCATGAATTTGGTGAGGGTTTTCGTAAGTTTGAACCAAGCCGCGAAAATATACTAATCCTATTAGGACATAATGGGTCATCTGAGGACGACTCTTATTTAGCACAAATAGTAGTAAACATACTTACCAATCCTATAATATATGGAAGGCCTTCTGAAGTGTTAGGTATTCTTAGTGAGGACCAAATGGCTGACTTTGAAATATATAATCAAAAATTAGATTCCGATGAGGTGGCTAATGGAAGTACTGGATTACGAGAAAGTTTGACAGGAAAAAACGTAACTATAATTGATAAGGATGAAATAGAAGAATATATTAAGAAGTTTCCACCGGGCATTATGTTTGATAAATTACAAATAATGGCTGTTACGCCTTCTTCTAGTCGTGTTTCTTCGACACATACACCTCTTGTGCCTCCGCCTATATCTACACATTTGGGACAACCGCATCATGCGCCACCGCCTATATCTACTTCGGCACAATTGCGTCCGCCTTCGGGACCTTTTTCTTTGCTACCACCACCACCACCATCTAAGCCATATTATATAAGACACGATAGAGAAAGAGAAAGAGACTATAGAGGAAGAGACGATAGAGGAGACTATAGAGGAAGAGACGATAGAGGAGACTATAGAGGAAGAGACGATAGAAGAAGAGACGATGGAAGATACGATAGAAGTGCGTCTAATCCTCCTGATAGTGGTCGTCCGTATCATTATGATAATTTTTCAAGACGTAGTGGGTATAGAGGTGGTACCATCAAATATAAAAAGTCATTACTAAATAAAAGAACTAGAAAAATATACAAAAAAAATTACTCACAAAAAATGAAAAAATATAGTAAAAACAAGAAAAATAAGACTTTAAGAAGAAAAAGAAGACTTTAAGAAAAAGAATACCTTAAGAAAAAGAAGACTTTAAATATAAATTTATATTACTTTGTAATAATAAGTAATATAAATAAGCATTATCAACTTTAAAACATATTATATTGTTGTTTTAGTTTTAAGTTCTTTTTATATAATTTATTTGTGCGAGCTTCTTTTAAATGTTTTGCCTACTCTTTTTAATACAGACAGTGATGCTTTTTTGGTTGAATTATATGCTGAATTAAAAGCTGATTTAAATGCTGATGTTCCCATATTAGCAATCATGCTTTTATAATTTTCTTGTATAGCATCATAATTATTTCTAATTATAGACATATATGCTTTATCTTGAATGGTCGCATTTTTTAACATAAGTGGTTTATCATTTATACCAAAACTAAACAAGTTAGATTTTGAAGCTCTTGAACCTCTTGAAGAACTTGAACCTCTTGAAGAACTTGAACCTCTTGAAGAAAGCTCTTCATAGTCTTCTTCTTTTGCATTATTAATGTTACTAAATTCTTCAAAAGTCATTGCCTTTAGCTTATTTATTAATGTAGATTCAACCAAAGTTTCCAATATATATTCTAGCTTTGGGGATAGTCCACGTGCTTTGCTTGCATTTGAATTTGAGCTCTTTTTGCGTCTTTTTTGCCCCCCTACAAATGTGGGGTCAACGTCATCATAATACTCAATAAGTGTTTCCATCTCTATTTCTCCTGAATCTTTTAGTTTTTGTTGTAGCTTATCAAGCTCAGTTGTGTTTATATCTTCTCTTTTCAAATCTATTAAAAAGAACCCCATTAATCCAATTATATAATCTTTGGCTTCGACGTCTTTAACATAATTATATAGTGCGTCTCTCTTTTCTCTAT
>Ga0209768_10000067_pt1 | contig 61922 bp, 66 predicted proteins | sample LauGreSBDMM110SD_3_FD_187564 | JGI IMG/M metagenome (GOLD analysis project Ga0209768, IMG submission 187564) | Freshwater lake microbial communities from Lake Michigan, USA - Sp13.BD.MM110.SD (SPAdes) (version 2) | ecosystem: Environmental > Aquatic > Freshwater > Lake | place: Lake Michigan... | reverse complement strand
GTTAGGTGCATGCTCTTCTCGGATGAAGATTTTGACCACCCACAGGAGAATCTCTGCTTGGCCACCTTTGACATAAAGCCCGCCCACCAGCAAGACGAGGGCGGAAATGAACAATCCAAAAACAATGACAATTTTCTTCAGCATGCGAGGCCCATGTAGGTGGGTTTCAGAGTCTTGAATGGTAAACCTTCAAGACTTTGCTCTAAATCAGAGAAAAACCCTTTAAAAACAAGGATGTCATAAAAACATACATCCATGTATGGAAAATATAGCAAAATAATGCTTCACCGAGTAGCCCTCCAAAACCCTCGGTCCTATTGAAAGAATTTCATGTCTGAACTTGCAGTTAGAAAATTATTGGTTGACCTCACCACGCCTTTTGAAAAGCGTTGGTGTGGTGGTGACGCTTTCAAGTCAGCGTTTTTCAATGCTTTGTCTATGAGCTTTCCTGTGGGCGAGCAGTTTTTCATCGATTCAGTCCGCGAAGGCGCCAAGCAAATGGACGACGTCACACGGGAAAAATTTGCGGAGGAAGTGAAAGGCTTTATAGGGCAAGAGGCTACACACCGCCGCATTCATGCGCTGTTCAATGGCCACATCGAAATGCAAGGCTTCGCCAACAAAATTGCAGAGCGCTCAGCCAAACGCATCAAGGCCAATGCCCATCAAAACGTACGCCAGCAATTGGCGGCCACAGCAGCAACCGAACACTTCACGGATATTTTTGCCGATTGGCTGTTAAGCCACTCTGAAATTTTTGAAGGCACAGAGCCACGCCTTAGAACCATGTGGCAATGGCATGCTGCCGAAGAAGCCGAGCATCGTTGCACTGCCTTTGATGTTTACAAAGCTTTAGGTGGCAATGAAGAATGGCGCATTCGCATTTTTCATTACGTGACCGTGACTTTCATTGGCGATGTGATGCTTCAAACCATGCACAACCTATGGCGCGATGGCAGCTTGTTCAAACTCAGTACTTGGAAAAGCGGCTATCAGCTGTTGTTGTCCAAAGACGGCTTGTTCAGAAGCAACATTGGCCACTGGAAGGCCTACAAAAAAGCCGACTTCCATCCTGCACAGCAGAGCGACTTGCTGTCACAGCAATGGCTGCAAAACAACACCAGTGCTTACAGCTTGGTGGGCCGCAACGCTTAATAAACTCGAGTGTCAGACACTCGAGTGCTGATTCAGTCAGCTTTGATGTTGCGAGATTGAATCAAGTTTTTCCAACGCGCAAATTCAGAAGCTTGATAGGCTGAGAATTGTTCTGGCGAGTTGGCCACAATTTCAAAACCCAACTCCAGCAATTTTGGTTTCACTTGCGGGTCGTTCAGAGCGCTCACAATAGCCGCATGCAATTTGGCCTTGACGTCTGAAGGCAAGCCCTTGGGCGCTGCAACGGCTTGCCAAGAGTAAACATTGGACTCCTTGATACCCAACTCTTCCAAAGAGGGCACATTGGGCAACAAAGGGGAACGCTTGACACTGGTAATAGACAGCGCGCGCAGTTTGCCAGCCAAAATTTGGGGCATGGCCGTGTTGATGTTCATGAAAGAGCTGTCTATTTGTCCGCCAAGCAAATCGATCATGACAGGACCACCGCCTTTGTAGGGCACATGAATGCCCGTGGTGTTGGTTTGTTGCCAGAACAACTCGGCCGTCAGGTGATCACTGCTGCCATTGCCCGAGGAGGCCATGGTGAATTTATTCGGATTGGCTTTGTGAAAGGCAATCACATCGTTCATCGTCTTGTGGGGTGAATTGGCCGGCACCACCAACACATTGGGCGCTTGAACAGCAATGGTGATGTAGTCAAAATCTTTAAGGGCATCGTACGGAACTCTGGCCAGCAAGTGCGGCGCAATGACAAAAGGGCCCAATGAAGAAACAAACAAAGTATGGCCATCGGGTGCAGCACGCGTGACAAAACCTGCACCGATGGTGCCCGTGGCACCCGCCTTGTTGTCAATGATGAAAGTGCCGCCCAGTTTCTCTTGTAACTTTGGTGCCAGCGTGCGTGCGATCAAGTCAGTAGAGCCGCCCGGCGGAAATGGCACCACCAGCGAAACCGTTTTATCAGGCCAGGCCATGGCATTAGAAATGCAAACAGCAGATAACAAAGCACTCAGTATTTTTTTCATCATCGTCCCTTTTAATTTTGCAAACTTATTAAGTAATCGGTGCAGGATTGAACAACACCAAGGCATTGTGCAGCCTCCAATGCTCCGCCCACGTTTTTTGGCCGCTGGCCACTTCTAACAACAACTTGAACAACTCCCAGCCGCCCTCTTCAATGCTGATGTCACCATCGGCCACTCGGCCTGCGTTCAGGTCCATCAAGTCGTGCCAGCGTTTGGCCAAATCGGTTCGAGTGGCAATTTTCACCACTGGACAAGCTTGCAAGCCATAGGGTGTACCTCTGCCTGTGGTGAAAACATGCAGGTTCATGCCCGCTGCCAATTGCAAGGTGCCACAAATGAAATCGCTGGCAGGCGTGGCCGCAAAGACCAAGCCCTTTTGATTTCGCTTGAGTTTTTCGCCAGGCGACAACACATGTTGAATGGGCAAGCTGCCGCTCTTCACAATAGAGCCCATGGCCTTTTCCACAATGTTGGACAAGCCGCCAGCTTTGTTGCCAGGTGTGGTGTTGGCACTGCGGTCTGCGTGGCCTCTTTCCAAATAGCGGTCGTACCAATCGAGTTCTCGCACAATGCTTTGCGCCACTTCAAGGCTGCTGGCTCTGTGTGTCAATTGTTCAACGGCATCGCGTACTTCGGTGTTTTCACTGAACATGATGGTGGCGCCAGCGCGAACCAACAAATCGGCCGCAAAACCTACAACAGGGTTGGCAGTGACGCCAGAGAATGCATCGCTGCCACCACACTGCACGCCCACCACCAACTCGCTGGCAGGCACTGTTTCGCGGCGTCTGGCATTCAGGCGCGCCAAGTGTGGCTTGGCGCCTTCCACAATGTGCTGCAACATGGACATGAAGCCCACATGCTGGTCATCTTGCAAACAAATGGTGTCGGGTCCGTCAGTGGCCGTTCGTTCGTCGACCAATGGAAAACTGCCTGGCGGCAACAAGCGCTGCGGTGGTAATTTTTCACAGCCTAGACTGATCACAAACACTTCATTGCCAAAGTTAGGATTGAGGCTGATGTTGCGCAGGGTGCGAATGGGAATGACGGCATCAGGCGCATCGATGGCCACACCACAACCATAAGTGTGCTCAATGCCCACCACATCGTCCACGTAGGGATACAAAGGCAACAACTCTTCTTTGATTTTTTGCACCGCAAGTGATACAACCCCCGCCACACATTGAACGGTGGTGGTTACGGCCAAAATGTTGCGCGTTCCCACAGAGCCGTCCGAATTTCGGTAGCCTTCAAAGGTAAAGCCCGTGAGCGGCTCTATGGGAGCTTGTGGCGCGGTGGCCATGGGTAAATTTTGAAAGTCTCTGGCGGCTGGAATGTCGAGCAAGCGTTCATGCACCCAACTGCCAGCTGGAATGTCGACTTTGGCATTGCCAATCTTGACGTTGTAGCGAATGACAGCTTGACCAGCTGCAATGGCACTTAAGGCAACTTTGTGTCCTTGCGGCACAGCATTCAATAAGACCAGGCTGTCTTGGGACAAACCTTTTCGAACTCGATCTCCCAGCTTCAAACCTCCCGCCGTCACCACAATGGCGACGTTGTCTGCAGGGTGCATCACAATGCTTGAATAAATGTCAGGGTTCACGAGATCAATGATAGCGTGTCGTCCTCATAGAATGACACAGACTAACCCGAACAAACCCTATGACCACCACCCACCACACCCCCACCGTTGTGAAACTGCAAGTCATTCCCGTCGCAGGCAGGGACAGCATGCTGTTGAACCTCAGCGGCGCTCATGGCCCCTTCTTCACACGCAACATCTTGATCCTGACCGACTCTAGCGGCAACACCGGCATTGGCGAAGTACCGGGTGGCGAGAAAATTCGCAAAACACTGGAAGACGCTTGCCCTTGGGTTGAAGGTCAAAGCATTGGCAACGCCAAGAACTTGCTCAACAGCCTGCAACAAAAATTTGCAGATCGCGATGCCGGTGGTCGTGGCAATCAAACCTTTGACTTGCGCGTGGCCATCCATGCAGTCACGGCCATCGAAAGTGCCTTGCTTGATTTATTGGGTCAACATTTGGGCGTGCCTGTGGCAGCGTTGCTGGGGGAGGGACAACAACGCGCCCAAGTTCAGGTCTTGGGCTATTTGTTCTACGTTGCCGATCGGCAAAAAACAGACTTACCCTACAACGCCGAACCCAATGCCAACAACGACTGGCAGCGTTTGCGACATGAAACTGCTCTGACGCCCGAAGCCATCGTGCGCTTGGCGCAAGCGGCACAAGACCGCTATGGCTTTCAAGACTTCAAACTTAAAGGTGGCGCCCTACGCGCCGAAGAAGAAGTCGAGGCCATTGTGGCCTTGCATGAAAAATTCCCAGAAGCGCGCATCACGCTGGACCCCAACGGTGGTTGGTTGCTGAAAGACGCCATTCGTTTGCTGCGCGATCATCGCAACACCATGGCCTATGCTGAAGACCCCTGTGGCGCTGAGGGCGTATTTTCTGGCCGCGAAGTGATGGCCGAATTCAAACGGGCCACAGGGCTACCTACGGCTACCAACATGGTGGCCACAGACTGGCGCGAAATGGCGCACAGCATTCAATTGCAGTCTGTCGACATTCCTTTGGCGGACCCCCACTTCTGGACGCTTCAAGGCTCTGTCCGTGTGGCTCAGTTGTGCCAGATGTACGACCTGACTTGGGGCTCACATTCCAACAACCACTTTGATGTTTCTTTGGCCATGTTCACACACTGTGCGGCAGCAGCCCCTGGCAAAGTCACAGCCATAGACACGCATTGGATTTGGCAAGATGGGCAGTACCTCACACAAGAGCCGCTGCAAATCAAGGGCGGCATGATCGATGTCCCCACGGCACCCGGTTTGGGCGTCAAGCTGAACATGGACGCAGTGGAAGCGGCGCACCAACTTTATTTGCAACACGGCTTGGGCGCGCGCAACGATGCCATGGCCATGCAATATTTGATACCTGGCTGGACCTTCAACCCCAAAATGCCAGCCATGGTCAGATAAACGACTCATTTCAAGGAAGCTTGCATGCTGAACCCCAAAGTGTCTCCCCTCGTATTTCCAAGACTTCTGCTCACAGGTGCCGCAGGGCAATTGGGCCGTGAGTTACGTCCGCGCCTAAAGGCCAACTGCGATGTGCTTCGGGTCAGTGATCAAAATGATTTGGGTATGGCGGCAGTTGGCGAAGAAATTCAAACAGCAGATTTGGCCAATGCATCGGACATGCAAACGCTTCTTAAAGATGTGAATGCCGTCGTCCATTTGGGCGGGGTTTCTACAGAGCAACCCTGGGCGCCCATTTTGGCCAGCAACATTGTGGGCATGGTCAATCTTTATGAAGCGGCACGCTTGCAAGGCACCAAGCGCATCGTATTTGCAAGCTCCAACCACGTCACAGGCTTTTACCGACAAGACGAAGTGGTCAACACCAAAATGCCAACTAAGCCTGATGGTTTTTACGGCCTGTCCAAGGCCTTTGGCGAAGATCTCGCGGAATTGTATTGGGCGCGTTGGGGCATTGAGACTGTGAGTTTGCGCATTGGCTCTTCTTATGCAGAACCCAAAGACAGACGTATGTTGGCCACCTGGCTAAGCTTTGATGATTTAGAGCGCTTGGTGGTCTCTGCACTGACGGCCCCCATCGTGGGTCACACCATCATCTTTGGCATGTCAGACAATCAAACCTCTTGGTGGGACAACACACATGCCAAGCACATTGGCTACCGCGCACTTGATTCTTCGGATGTTTTTAGACACGAAGTTGAAGCACGTCAACCGCACATTGACAGACATGACAAGGCCGCACTTTTCCAAGGCGGTGATTTTGTCAAAATCGCACCTCACGGCGAATAAGCACTGCCGTGCGCTCATCCTTGTTAAAGCCCGGAAAGACCTCATTGACAGTCAGGAATATTGATAAATATCAACAATATCAATAAGTTATATATTTAGCACTCCCTCTAAGAGAGTGCTAAAATCCGAACTATTATGGAAAGGAGTTCTGGTATGACAAACCTAGCTGGATCCCTCGACACTGCACTCACCCTGAAGAATCCATGGGCCGTAGTGCCTTCGTTGGGGCACCTCGATGCCTATATTTCTGCGGTCAACCGCATGCCCATGCTCACCCTCGAGCAAGAGCAAGAGTTTGCGCGCAAACTGAAAAACGAAAACGACCTAGAAGCCGCTGGTAAGTTAGTGCTCTCACACTTGCGCGTGGTGGTTTCTGTGGCACGTCAATATTTAGGCTACGGCCTGCCCCATGCCGACCTCATTCAAGAGGGCAACATCGGTTTGATGAAAGCCGTCAAACGCTTTGACCCCGATCAAGGCGTGCGCTTGGTGAGCTACGCCATGCACTGGATCAAGGCCGAAATTCACGAGTACATCTTGAAAAACTGGCGCATGGTCAAGGTGGCCACCACCAAGGCACAGCGCAAATTGTTTTTCAACCTGCGCTCCATGAAGCAAGGCATGAAAGCCGAGGCCGATGAAGCCACTGGCACACACCGTGAAACCTTGACTGCTTCTCAAATTGACAGCATGGCCAAAGACCTGAACGTCAAACGCGAAGAAGTGATGGAAATGGAAACGCGCATGTCTGGCGGTGATGTGCTGCTAGACCCATCACCCTCAGACGATGGCGAAGTGGCCTATGGCCCAATTGCCTACTTGGCAGATGCTCACCACGAACCCACCGCCATGATCGAAGCGCACCAGCGCGACCTGATGGCCAGCGATGGCATTGCCACAGCCCTTGCGTCGCTTGATGAACGCAGCCGCAGAATTGTGGAAGAGCGCTGGCTCAAAGTGAACGACGATGGCTCGGGCGGCCTGACCCTGCATGACTTGGCCGATGAGTTTGGCGTAAGCGCAGAGCGCATTCGCCAAATTGAAGTGGCAGCCATGAAAAAGATGAAATCGGCTTTGATGGAATACGCTGAGGCTTAAGCTAGGGCGTGAATCCAAAGCCAACTGCATGGCTCTTCATGCCAGTCCGAAAGCTGGTCATTCATTCACTTGCTTTCCTTGCTCATCAGTTGATGATTCAGTTAAGTGAATGCATAATCAAATTTCAACTTCTAGGATGGTCCCATGCTACTTTCAGCCGTCATTACCGAAGCAGAAGAGGGTGGGTTTGTTGCACTTAACCCAGAAACTGGCACTACGACTCAGGGCGAAAGCCTAGAAGAAGCCATGGAAAACTTAAAGGAGGCAACAAGCTTGTACCTTCAAGAATTTCCCATGAAAATTCAAACACCTCCCGTCTTAACCACATTCGAAGTTTCGCATGCCTAAATTTCCGGGCCTCTCTGGCTCGGACATCATTAAAGCATTGCAAAAACTTGGTTTTCACGTCATCAGGCAATCAGGTAGCCACATTGTTTTAAAACGCAATGGCATAGGCTGCGTTGTCCCCAATCACAAAGAAGTCAAAATAGGCACTGTGAACGGACTTTTGAGACAAGCGGGTATCAGCGCCAAGGAATTTGAAAGCGCTCTTTACAGCTAACAAGCCTGAATTAGAAATTGCTTATTTCAACAACAACTTGAAATCATCGGCCAGTGCTTGTGCGCCCATGCCATAGCGGTTGAACAACCGCACCCTGCCCTGTGTGTCAAAGGTATAGCTACCCGCAGAGTGGTCCATGGTGTAGCTGGTAGGTGTTTTGCCTTCCACCCGCTTGAAATAAATTTTGAACTCTTTGGCAATGGCCGGCAATTGCTCTTGCGTAGGCCTTAAGGCTACAAAGCTGGCATCAAAATTCTCAATATAAGCTTTCAACAATTCTGTTGTGTCTCGCTCAGGGTCAACCGTGACAAACACAGCCTGGAGTTTGTCGCCGTCAGGGCCTAACAAGCGCTTCACTTCAGCCAACTCTTGCATGGTAGTAGGACACACATCAGGGCATTGGGTGTAGCCAAAGAACACCACCACCAACTTGCCTGAAAAGTCTTTCAGCTTGCGCACCTGGCCGTTTTGATCAGGCAGGTTCAACTCTTTGGCGTAATCGGCACCGGTGATGTCAACGGCTTTGAATGCGGGCTTGGGTTCTGAACAAGCACTCAGCCCCACCAAAGATAACGCCAAAGCAAAGGCGCCAAATAACCTAAACCAAGAGGCAAAGAAACGTGTGCTGTTGAACATGAGAATCTTGGCTCGCATTAAAACAAATAGTGATCGACCAACAAGGCCGCAAACAACACACTCAAATGAATGAGTGAAAATTTAAAGGTCTTGCGCGCCAACTCATCAGAGTAATTGCGCCACAAGGCCCAAGCATAGCCAATGAACATGACGCTCAAAATCACAGCGGCAGCAAGGTACAACCAAGAACTCATGCCATAAGCAAAGGGCATGAGGCAAGAAGCCATGAGCACAATGGTGTAAAGCAAAACTTGAAGACGCGTAAATTCATTGCCGTGGGTCACTGGCAACATGGGCAAGCCCGACTTGCGATAGTCTTCTACACGGTACAAAGCCAGCGCCCAAAAATGCGGTGGTGTCCACAAGAAAATAATCAAGAAAAGAATGAGTGCTTCTGGGCCCACATCGTTTGTCATGGCGGCCCATCCGAGCACGGGCGGCATAGCACCTGATGCGCCACCAATCACAATATTTTGCGGCGTCAGTGGCTTCAAGATCACGGTGTAAATGATGGCGTAGCCCACAAAGGTGGCAAAGGTGAGCCACATGGTGAGCGGGTTGACTGCATAGTACAAAATAGCCGAGCCTATGCTGCACAGCACAGCAGAAAACAGCAGAGCTTGCATGTCGCTCAATTGACCCTTGGCCGTGGGGCGCCAAGACGTGCGTTTCATTTGAGCATCGATGGTCTTTTCAACCAAGCAATTGAAAGCAGCAGCAGCACCTGCTACCAACCAAATACCCACACAAGCAATGAAGCCCAATTGCACTTCTTTCCATGTGGGCACACCCGGCACAGCCAAGACCATACCAATAAGAGCACAAAACACAATGAGTTGCACCACCCGCGGCTTCATGAGCGCGTAGTACTGACGCCAAGGTGAGCCAGCTTGTAATTCGGCAGCGGTGCTCATGCGGCAGGCCTTCTAAAAAAATTATTCTTGATCATCTTTGAATTTTGCTTCGGCTCAGCATGTAGGTAAGGGTCATCATCAGAGCACCCGCGCCGCCGGTGTGCGCAACAGCTGCTAGCAAGGGCCAATCTAACACGACGTTGGACAAACCAGTGATCAATTGAAGGGTTAACAAAGCAAATAAAACGCGCGTGAGGCCAGGCAGGATGTCAGCTTTTTTAAACTGCCACAGCATGATGGCAGCAAAAGAAAACACGAACAAAGCCATGAGCCTGTGCACAAAGTGAATTGAAACCAAGGCCTCCATGGGCAAGTATTGTCCCTTTGAGTCAATGCCTAAGCCGCGCCAAATTTCAAAACCTTGGAAGTTCCAAGCTGGCCACCACTGGCCATTGCAATCTGGAAAGCCAGTACACGCCAGCACGGCGTAATTGGTGCTGACCCAAGCGCCAAAAGCAATTTGAAGTGTGAGGAAAGCAGCAGCAGCCCAAATGAGTTGGCGGTGAAATTTGCCAATGGTCTGGCGCTGCGATGACGGCTTCCAAGCCACTTGTGCAGACAGCAACACCAGCAAACCAATGCCGCCCAACAAGTGCAAAGTGACAATGGCGGGAGATAGTTTCAGGGTCACTGTGAGCGCGCCAAAAGCGCCCTGCATGCAAACCCAAAACAAAGTGAGCCATGCCCAAAAGGGTTTCACCTGCCATGCGCCGTTAAAAGAAAATTGCCCTTTCCAACGCTGCCAAGTGCTGCTAAGCGCCAACACCAAAATTAAAAAACCCACCGCCATGGCCAAGTAGCGGTGAATCATTTCGATCCAAGCTTTGCTGTGCGTCACAGGGCCTGTGGGCATGGCAGTTTGCGCAGCATCAATTTGCGCCACAGCACCGATGGGGCTGGCACTGCCATAGCAACCTGGCCAATCGGGGCAACCCAAACCAGAGTCGGTGAGGCGAGTGAATGAGCCAAATAAAACCAAATCGAAAGTGAGAAACAAAGTAAGTACCGTGATGGCGCGTAATTTGGAGTTCACAGGCTGGTTTCGACTGCTGTACAAAGTCCACGCCAAGGGCAGCAGCGCAATGAGCACGCCCATGCCCAGCAATCGCAGGGTGGGTGAGAGGTTGTACAAGTCGACTTCGGTCATTGGTTTAACGGCCTGGTGTGTCCCAAAATGCAGAAGCACGCAACAGTTTGTCTAAGTCTTTTTTGGCTTTGGCAGCAGCCGCCAAATCGATGCCAGGCGGAAAGCGCATCATCCAATTGCCCATGGGATCAACCACATACAAATGCTCGGACAATTGCCGGCCCGCAGAGGGCTGCAGCCACTCAGCAATACTTTGCGAACTCATTCTCAAGACAGTGGCTTGCGACAAGGCCGGCATGAGCTTTTCATCGACCGGCGAATCACCCGTGACCAACCACACCCATTCGATGCGATCTTTTTCTTTGCCCAAGGACTCGCGCAATTGACGCTGAAAATACAAGTGCTTTTGACAAGCCTCATTGCATGTCGCATCGGCCACACTGACCAACAACCATTGACCCTTAAGTGAATTCAAAGCCACTTTCTCGCCATTGAGCTTTGAAACCTCAAGCGCAGGGAAGGTACGCTGCGGCTGAATGAGTTCGCCATGGTTGCGCCGGCCCTCAGGGCGAATGACGTAATAAGTGAAGTAAGACGCAATGACAGGCGATGCACACACCAACAACACGGCCAACATTTTCCAGCGCCCTGCGCGCGTGCGCTTCTCATCCACCAACACGACTTCATTCGGGTTGGGCAGGGTGTGAACCGTCATGCTCAAGGGAGCGTCTTCCTGTTGGGCGCGCTCAGCTGGCGACAGTGACTTTGGATTTGAAACGGGGTCGGACAATTTGGAACCAGACATAAAGCAATGCAATCAAAAGCGCCAATCCAAACCATTGGAAGGCATAACCGTAGTGTTTCTCAACACCTGTTGCGGCCTGTGGCCATTCACGCAGCAAGCCTTCAGAGGCCGCACCCATTTGAATGACTGAGATTTCCAACAAGGGCAAGCCAGTCTCAACACGAAAATCTTGCAGATCTAGATTTTGCCGTATTACTGTCTTGGCTTCCTCGCCCAGCGCATAAAGCTTGGATGGCGGCAAGGCTATCAAACCATTGACTACAACCGCACCCGAGGGCGTTTGAATGGCAGGCAAACGCGTGCGGTCGGTAAAGTCTCGTCCGACCCATCCGCGTTGCACCAAGACCACGGTGCCTGTGGCTTGCAATTTGATGGGCGTCATGACGTAAAAACCAGGGCGTGCGTTCATTTGGCGGTTGTCCAAATAGACGGTGTATTTGTCTAACCACTCGCCTTCCAATTGAATGGGCCGGTGCAACAACCCAGCACGATTGCCTTCTGTGTCTTGGTGGCTTCCTAAAAATGAGCCTTCAAGAACTGGCATTTGGCCCTTTTGGGTGATCTCAGCCTGCCAATCAAGCTTGGTCTGAGCCCTGCCCAATTGCCAAAAACCCAATGAACTCGTGATACCGACACACACCAGCGCCAATAAGAACCACAACACCGATTGAAGGCGTGAGTTCTTTTTCAAATGCGCTGAAAATGCCGACCAACTCATCCGATAATTCCATTCATGAAAATAATAGTTGCACTTGCATTCCTTGCCATTTTGGCAAGCCTAGCCTCCGCCCTCTTTTACATGATGCGCGGCGGCGTCAAAGACACCTCTGATGGGGCCGATACGCCGCTGGCCCCTAAAGGCAACATGGTGAAGGCTTTGGCCTTTCGCGTGGGGCTCTCCATTGTGCTTTTCATCTGTATCTTGATTGCCTGGAAGTTGGGCTACATCCAACCCTCAGGCATTCCGCCAGGCGCCTAATTCACAAAAAAAGCGCCCATAGGCGCTTTTTTGTTGCCAAGCAAAACCAAATTACATCCAGTAAACCAAGATGTACAGGCCAAGCCAGACCACATCCACAAAGTGCCAGTACCAAGCCGCACCTTCAAAACCGAAGTGACGGTCTTTGGTGAAATGACCCTTTTGCAAACGCAGCGTAATGAACAACAGCATGAGCATGCCAATGAACACGTGGAAGCCGTGAAAGCCCGTGAGCATGTAGAAGGTAGAGCCATAAACACCTGAGCTCAACTTCAAATTCATATCGCCCCATGCGTGGGCATATTCGTAACCTTGCACGAACAAAAACACCAAGCCCAAAATAACCGTCATCCACATGAACTTGATGGTTTTGCTGCGGTCGCCATGCTGCAACGCGTGGTGCGCAATGGTTAAAGTGACACCAGAAGTTAGCAACAGGGCAGTGTTGATGGTGGGCAACCAGAAAGGACCCATGGTTTGGAAGGGCTCAACAATGCCAGCAGGAGAAGCTGTTGCACCAGCAACCACCGAGGGCCAAACCGCTTTGAAGTCAGGCCACAAAAGTGCGTTTTCTAAGCTGCCCAAGGCAGGCAAAGAGTGCGAACGTGCCCACCATAAAGCGGTGAAGAAGGCACCGAAGAACATCACTTCAGAGAAGATGAACCACGTCATGCTCCAGCGGTATGACAAATCAATCTTGTGACCAAACTGCCCGCTTTCGCTTTCGTGGATGGCCTCACTGAACCACTGATACAAGACCACCAAAAACCAAATCAGACCTGCGAACAGCGAGTATTTACCCCACTCCTCGCCATTGATCCATTGGCCTGCGCCCAGGATCAACAAGAACAATCCAAACGCAGCCATGGCTGGATGCCGTGATGGATGGGGCACATAGTAATAAGGCGTTGTGCCGTGTGCTGTAGAACTCATACTTGCTCCTGCTCTCTCTTAAACCAAATCTGTCTCAAAAAATTACAAAGTGATGGGCTGTGCCACCACCCAATTGACCAAGGCAATTAAGCCCAAAACAAAAATCAGCGCCAAACATATGCCAACCACAATCACATGAAAAGGGTTGAGCTTGGCCATGTCTGCGTGACTCTCGCTGTTTTTCCTAATGCCGATGAAAGACCAAAGCACCGCTTGCACGGTGCGAAAAATTGACATCTCACCACCGCTCATGAACCCACCTTTGGTGAGATCAACGCAGCTGGAACTGCTGCGACTGGCGTAGAGCTTGGCGCAGGGGGCGTTTTGCCACCCACTTCAAAAAATGTGTACGACAAGGTAATGGTGGTCACATCTTTAGAAAGCTTAGGGTCAATCACAAAGGCAACAGGCCACTCTTTCTTTTCACCAGGCTCCAGCGTGTACTGGTTAAAGCAAAAGCACTCCAACTTATTAAAGTGCGATGCAGCTTGATTGGGGGCATAACTGGGAATGGCTTGGGCAGCCATGCGGCGGTTTTGCACATTTTGAAATTGGTACATCACCGTGGCGAGCTCACCAGGGTGAACTTGCACTGAACGCTGCGCTGGCTTGAAGTCCCAAGGCCCCCGTGCGTTAGCATCAAACTCGACCGTGATGGTGCGCGAATAATCAACTTGCGTGTTGCCGACCTTGACGTCTTTGCCTGCAGCGCCATTGCCAGGCACTTGGCGCTCTGACAGCGACAAAATGTTGATGCCAGTCAGCTCACAGATGTGTTTGTAAATAGGAATGAGCGCATACCCAAAGGCAAACATACCGGCCGCAACAATGGCCAGTTTGCTGACCATTTTGATATTTTCGCGGTAGAGGCTCATGCTGCTGGCTTGAAATGATGAGGGCTTATTTGGCGGTAAGCAGAATCATTTTGGCCAAGAAACCGACAAAGAAAACCAAGGCTACCGAGGCCAAGATGAGGCCCAAGCGCGCGTTGCTTTTCTTTTGTTCAGGTGTTGTGGACATGATGTTTGAATGCTTCTATTAGCCAATCACGCGGGTTGCCGTGGCATCCAGCTTGGGTGGGTTTTCAAAGGTGTGGAAAGGTGCAGGAGAAGGTACTTCCCACTCCAAGCCTTCAGCCGCTTCCCATGGTTTTTGAGCTGCCTTTTCGCCCTTGCCGCGCATGCAAGGCAGCACCACGAACAAGAAGAAGTAAACCTGTGCAAAACCGAAGAAGAAACCACCCACAGAGGCAATGGCGTTGAAATCGGCAAACTGCATGGGGTAGTCGGCGTAGCGACGCGGCATACCGGCCAAGCCCAGGAAGTGCATGGGGAAAAAGGTGACGTTGAAGGAGATCAGTGACCACCAGAAGTGCAGCTTGCCGCGACCTTCGTTGTACATCACACCCGTCCACTTAGGCAGCCAATAGTAGACACCCGAGAACATGGCAAACAAGGAGCCTGCCACCAACACGTAGTGGAAGTGTGCCACCACGTAATAAGTGTCTTGCAATTGAATGTCGATAGGCGCCATGGCCAAAATCAAGCCCGTAAAGCCGCCCATGGTGAACACAAAGATGAAGCCAATGGCAAACAACATGGGTGTTTCAAAGGTCATGGAGCCGCGCCACATGGTGGCAATCCAGTTGAAGATTTTCACAGCAGTAGGCACCGCAATCAACATGGTGGCGTACATGAAGAACAACTGGCCAGTCACTGGCATGCCGGTTGTAAACATGTGGTGAGCCCACACAATGAACGACAAAATGGCAATGGAAGAAGTGGCATACACCATGGAGGCATAACCGAACAACTTTTTGCGTGAGAACGCAGGAACCACCTGGCTGATGATGCCGAAGGCCGGCAAGATCATGATGTACACCTCGGGGTGACCGAAGAACCAGAAAATATGTTGGTACATGACGGGGTCGCCGCCACCAGCTGGGTTGAAGAAGCTGGTACCGAAGTGACGGTCAGTGAGCGTCATGGTGATGGCGCCAGCCAACACAGGCATAACAGCAATCAGCAAGTACGCCGTAATGAGCCATGTCCAAGCAAACATGGGCATCTTCATGAGCGTCATACCAGGGGCGCGCATGTTCAAAATGGTGACGATGATGTTGATGGAGCCCATGATGGACGAGGCGCCCAAGATGTGCAGTGCAAAAATGCCAGCGTCCATAGACGGGCCCATTTGCAATGTCAAGGGTGCATACAAAGTCCAACCTGCAGCAGGTGCGCCACCAGGCATGAAAAAGGAGCCTGCCAACATGACAGCGGCTGGAATCATGAGCCAAAAGCTGAAGTTGTTCATGCGGGCAAAGGCCATGTCGGCCGCGCCAATTTGCAAAGGAATCATCCAGTTTGCAAAGCCCACAAAGGCCGGCATGATGGCGCCAAACACCATGATCAAACCGTGCATGGTGGTGAGTTGATTGAACAACTCAGGGTTGACCAATTGCAAACCTGGCTGATACAACTCAACGCGAATGAGCAGGGCCAAAATGCCGCCGATCATGAGCATGGTGAAGCTGAACAACAAGTACAAAGTACCGATGTCTTTGTGGTTGGTCGCAAACACCCAACGGCGCCAGCCTTCTGGGGCACCATGGTGGTCGTCGTGACCGTGGGCATGATCGTGAGGATGTAGAACTGCGCTCATCTTGAATTCCTTTAAATACTTTTCAAAGTACCAAATTACTTGCGGGCGGCCAGCACTTCAGCCGGTTGCACCACTTGCCCAGTCTTGTTGGACCAATTGTTTTTCGTGAAAGTGATCACTGCCGCAATTTCAGTGTCGGACAGTTGTTTCCATGCAGGCATGGCTTGGTTGTTTTGGCCGTTCAATAAAACCATGATTTGTTTGGTTTTGTCAGCATCGAGCACCACGGCAGCACCGTCAAGCGCTTTGATGGGGCCGACGGCCTTGCCAGCAGCTTGGTGACATGCAACGCAATTGGCTGCGTAAACTTTTTCACCCCGCTTGATTGAATCTTCCAATGCCCAAACTTTGGTGGGGTCATCGGCTTTGGCGGCCATTTTCTTTTTCTCAGCATCGACCCATTTTGTGTAGTCTTCAGCCGAGACAACCTTCACATGAATCGGCATGTAGGCGTGCTCTTTGCCGCACAACTCTTGACACTGGCCGTAGAAATCGCCGACGCGCTCTGCACGGAACCATGTGTCTCGCACAAATCCAGGAATGGCATCTTGTTTAACGCCCAAAGAAGGCACCGCGAAAGCGTGAATCACATCGTTTGCAGTGGTGATGACGCGGACTTTTTTGCCCACGGGCACCACTAAGGCGTTGTCGACCTTCAACAGGTAATTGTCGCCAGCAGGTTTGCCTGCATTGGACATTTCGCGATGCGAATTGTCCAAAGTAGAAATGAAGCCGATGCCTTCACCTTCGCCCTTGATGTAGTCATAGCCCCACTTCCACTGGTAGCCAGTGGCTTTGACGGTGAGGTCGGCATTGGTGGTGTCTTTGGAGGCCACCAAAACCTTGGTAGCAGGCAATGCCATCAAGATCACGATGATGAACGGCACGATGGTCCAAATGATTTCAACCGTCATGGACTCATGAAACGTGGCGGGCTTGTGACCCACTGATTTGCGGTGCTTCCAAATGGAATAAAACATGACAGCAAAAACAGCCACAAAAATGACTGTGCACAAGACCATCATGAACACATGAAGCGAGTGTTGCTCTTCGGCAATTTTGGAGGCGGCGGGATGAAAGTCCAATTGATTGACAGCGGGGCCGCCAGGCAAATCGTTAACGGCGTAGGCTGCAGTTGCGGCCCATGCACCAGCCCAAATACCTGCTTTGCTTAGCAAAGAGGACAATGCTTTGGAAATACTCTTCATAGTTTTCACAAACTTCCAAGTTTCAAATGAAACCACTACAGTTATAAAAAGGAATGCTCAGTGTTACACCGATGACCGCTCAAATGAGCAAAGAGATTCGGGTTAACGCGAGGAATTTTAACCGAGTTGAAGGCCTAGTTTGAGCTTTATCAAACTTGATCGTGTTTCTTTTGGGGGTTTTGAAGCATTTGACGCATGTCATCCAAGTCAATTTCACTTTTTGAGGTTATTTTGACGCGCGCTTGTGGCTTCAGTGCATGACCATAAACTACCTCGAAAGTGAGCGCCAATCGGCCTTCCGAGTCAATTTGGGCCAATGACAAAAGGGCATTTTGGAAATTTTTGTACCAATTTTTGCCACGCAATCCCTCAAATCTGCTGACGTGAAAATTACGCCCTAATCTACGCAAATCTTCAACAAGCTTTTCTGGATTGACGTAAGTCAAGGTGATCTTTTCCATGTCCATCACAGGTTCTGCAAATCCTGCGTGCACCAGCATGTCGCCCCAGTCGTGCATGTCGGTAAACTCATGCGATGGCATGGGCCAGCCCATGCGCGCATAAACCGTTCTTAATTCTTGCAGGGTGTCAGGGCCTAAACAAGAAAACATCAAGAAACCATCGACCGCCAAGACACGATGCCAATCGGCCAATAAGGTTTGCGGATCTGCCGCTTGGTGAAGCAGCATATTGGCCCAGACCATGTCCATGCTGTGAGGTTTCAAAGGAGCCGTTTTTAATTTCGACTGAAACCACGCCGAGGGCTTCCACCAGGGCGCTGATGCATTGGATTGAACCCACTCCCCTTCACCTTTTCGATCGGCCGACAAATACCCAATGGCCTGGGGGTAGCGCTTTTGTAACAAGGCCAAGCCATTGAGGCCTGCGCGAATCGGGTTCCAACAAACCCAGGACTTAGGTTGTAAGCGAATGAATTCAAGTCTTTCTTCCATTCGCCTTGCCACTTCTTCGTGCAGCCAAGGCGAAGTCACGCTGCTTGGTTTGTAGGGCTTTGGGCCCAAAGCCAATGTCGCCCATCTGCGGGCCGCAGCGGGGTCTAGGCTTGGGGGTCGTTCTTGGGGCATGCGATTGAAAGCAATTTGAAAATCTATTTGTCCAGTACGCCAAGTATATTGATTTGCAATGTACCTCCCTAGTCAATGCGCCATTTGCAAAGCCTGGCCATCCCATGCCATTTGCGATGCGTGTGTGGCGGCATTTGGCCAACCCGTCTCAAGGTGCCAAAAGTGCGCTGCCGAATCAGCCCTCAAAATTTGCAGCGCATGCCTTCAAAACCCACCGGCCCTCAATGCGTGTTGGGCGGCCATGTCTTACACATGGCCATGGGTGTCGCTCATTGCTCAGTTCAAATTTCAAAGCCAACCCGGATGGGCAAGGCATTTTGCGTTGTTGATGCACAGTACACCCTTCGTGGCAGACGCCCTTGAGCTAGCGCAAGTGCTGATCCCCATTCCACTGTCGTTCAAGCGCCTGTCTGAAAGGGGCTTTAACCAATCCTTGGTGTTGTCGCAGCAATTGAGCCGTGAAAAAACACACCCCAGCAGCTTACTGAGAATGCGCAACACCCTGGCACAAAGCTCCCTGCCCCGAAATGAAAGACTGACCAACTTGAAAGGCGCATTCGTTGTAGCCCCGCTCATGGCAGCCAAGCTCAGAGGACAACGCATCTTGCTCATCGACGATGTCATGACCAGTGGCGCCACGCTCAATGCAGCTGCACAGGTTTTAAAGCAAGCCGGCGCTGCTCACGTTTCAGCCATGGTCTTTGCCAGAACACCCGCCTAAAGCAACGACAATAGCTACATGTTTCAAATTGTTTTGGTTGAACCTGAAATTCCGCCCAACACGGGCAATGTGATTCGCCTTGCGGCCAACACAGGTTGTGCCTTGCACCTCATAGAGCCGCTGGGGTTTTCCATGGAAGACAAGCACATGCGGCGCGCAGGTCTTGACTATCACGAGTACGCCAAGGTCAAGCGCCATGCCAACTGGGCCGAATTTTTAGCTGCTGAACAGCCCAACTTAGCGCGCATGTTTGCCCTCACCACACGCGGCACACGTTATGTGCAAGACACATCATTTCAAAAAGGCGATTGGTTGGTGTTTGGCGCCGAGACGCGCGGCCTAGCGCCTGAGTTGCGCGAAAGCTTTGCACCCGAAAATCGATTGAAGCTACCCATGCTTGAAGGACAGCGCAGCTTGAACTTGTCCAACAGTGTGGCGGTCACGGTGTATGAAGCATGGCGGCAAAATGCTTTTGCCAAGCTCCCTTAGCTCTTTGACCAGCGTAGTTTATTTAAACGTAATAACGCGCCAAAGATTCTGCAATGCAAGCGGGCTTTTCTGAGCCCTCGCGCTCGATGCTCATCTCCCATGTGAATTGCATGCCATTGCCATCGATGGGCACGGCGTTCAACAATTTCATATGGCCGCGCAACTTGCTACCCACCGGCACCGGCGATGTGAAGCGGACTTTGTTCAAGCCATAGTTCACGCCCATGCGCACATTTTCGATTTTGATGGCGCTTTGCGACAACTTCGGAATGAGCGACAAGGTCAAAAAACCATGCGCAATGGGCGCGCCAAATGGACCCGCCTTGGCTTTTTCGACATCGATGTGAATCCATTGATGATCGCCCGTAGCCTCGGCAAACATGTTGACTTGCTCTTGCGTGATTTCGGTCCATGGCGAAACTGCCACAGTTTGGCCAATGCACGCTGCGAGTTCTTGAAGTGTTTGAAATATTTTCATAGGATGCACTCTAACCAGCTTTTCATCAGAGATCAATCACGACATTACCTAGTTGGCCGGCTTCAACGGCTTCGTGGGCTTGCACAATTTGATCCAACGAAAAGTTAGCGCCAATGGTGTGTTTAAGTTGCCCGGCGGCCAGCAATTCGTTTGTGCGATTGACACACCAAGTTCTGTCTGCCGGTAACAAGTCGTAAACCAAGAAAAATTTCAAGCCGATTGAGTTAAACAACAAGGGGCGAAATGTCAATGGAATATCGCCCACCACATTGGAGCCATAACCAATCAATTGTCCATGCGGCGCTAGGCCACCTTGGGTGACCCACTGCGATGCCGTTGCAAAGTCCATGTCAATGATCACATCGACACCGCGGCCGCCACTGAACGCTTTCAAGCGCTCAAGCACTGGCTCTGTTTTGTAAAAAATGGTTTCAATAGCACCTGCGGCCTTGGCATGCACGGCCTTCTGTTCTGAGCCCACTGTGCCAATGACTTGACCGCCGTATTGCGTCACCAGTTGGGTGATGTAGTGCCCCACGGCAGACGACGCACCCGTGACCAACACTTTTTTACCACGCAGGCTTTCGTTTCCAGCTAAATGCACCGCTTGGACCGCTGTCAAACCAGGAATGCCCATGCATGCGCCTGCTGCAAAATCGGTGTTGTCTGGTAATTTCACGGCTTGGGTTGTAGGCAACACAATGAATTCGGAAGCGGTGCCGTGAGGACGCTGCCACTGCGCATTCCAAATCCAAACACGCTCGCCCACACGCTGCTTTGAAACACCCTCGCCTACCGCTTCAATGATGCCGGCACCATCGCTGTGCGGCACCACCCATGGATCGGTTAGGGGCTTTGCTCGGCGCGATTTCACATCGGAAGGGTTGACGCCCGAGGTCGCCAATCGAACACACACTTCGCCTGCACCGGGTGCCTTGAGGGGCAAGGTCCCCAGCACCATCACATCGCGAGCCTCACCATTTTTTTCATACCAAGCGGCACGTGTTGTCAAAGTCGAGCTCATTCCAGAATCCTTAAACGCGTTCCAAAATCACGGCAATGCCCTGACCCACGCCAATGCACATGGTGCACAGCGCATAACGGCCGCCCGTGGCATGCAAACGGTTCACAGCGGTGGTGGCCAAACGCGCACCCGATGCACCCAATGGATGACCCAAAGCAATAGCGCCGCCCCATGCATTGACGCGCTCGTCGTCGTCTTTCAAACCCAACATGCGCAAGACAGCCAAGCCCTGCGCAGCAAATGCTTCGTTCAATTCGATCACATCGATTTGGTCTAAGCTGAGGCCTGTTTGTGCCAGCACTTTTAAGGTTGCAGGTGCAGGGCCAATGCCCATGACGCGGGGCGCCACGCCGGCAGTGGCCATGCCCACCACACGCGCTTTGGGCGTGAGGCCATATTTGCCCGCCAGCGTTTCATTGGCCAACAACAAGGCGCATGAGCCATCGTTCACACCACTGGCATTGCCAGCGGTCACGGTGCCATCGGGGCGCACCACGCCTTTGAGTTTGGCCAAGGATTCCATGCTGGTTTCGCGCGGATGCTCGTCCTTGTCGACCACAATGGCATCGCCCTTTTTCTGAGGAATGGTGACCGCCGTAATTTCGCGCGCCAAGTGGCCCGCCTTTTGCGCCGCCACGGCTTTCATTTGGCTGGCTAAGGCCATGCGGTCTTGTGCTTCGCGTTCAATTTTGTAATCGTTGGCCACGTTTTCGGCAGTCTCAGGCATGGAGTCCACGCCGTATTTTTCTTTCATCAATTTATTGACAAAGCGCCAGCCAATGGTGGTGTCATACACTGCGTTGTTGCGGCTAAAAGCTGTCTCAGCTTTGGGCATCACGAAGGGCGCGCGGCTCATGCTTTCAACGCCGCCTGCAATCATCAAACCAGCTTCTCCCGATTTGATGGCACGCGCAGCAGAACCGACGGCATCCAAACCTGAACCGCACAAACGGTTCAAAGTGGCACCCGGCACATCAATCGGCAAACCTGCCAACAAACTGCTCATGTGCGCCACGTTGCGGTTGTCTTCACCCGCTTGATTGGCGTTGCCATAAAAAACATCTGTCACGGCAGCCCAATCAACTTGCGGGTTGCGGGCCATCAAGGCTCGCAAAGGAATGGCGCCAAGGTCATCTGTGCGAATGCTGGACAAAGCGCCACCGTATCGACCGAAAGGGGTCCGGATGGCATCGCAAATAAAGGCTTGTGTGATGTTGCTGCTCATGGTTTTACTTTTAAAGAGTTCGTCATTTCAAGAATCATGCAATATAGTGCATGTCCCGACTTAATTCAAGCCCTGATTCCACCTAGGCGACAATCGGCGCATGCTGATACAACCTTCTCAAGCCGATGTGCGGCGATTTTTTTGTGGAGCTTATGCCAAATCTCGGTCTGGGTCCAAACTGGAACCCATTGAAATTTTGGCCAGCCAGTGGATCGATGAGCATCCCGAATACCACGCCGAATTGGCAGATGTCGATGCCGCATTGGCCAACATGCTTTTGGTGGATCCGAACCGCGACAATCCTTTTTTGCACCTGTCAATGCACTTGTCGATCAGCGAACAGTGCAGCATTGATCAGCCACGCGGTATTCGCCAAGCCGTTGAATTGTTGAGTCACAAAAAGCAATCCTTGCACGAAGCTCATCACGCCACGATGGAATGCTTGGGTCGCATGATTTTTGAAAGCCAGAGAGCCGGCAAAATGCCGGATGGCCAAATTTACATTGACTGCGTGCAAAGGCACGCAACAAAAGACTGAGAAGAATTAGCGGAATTTAGACTGCGGAACAGTTTTCAGTTCGCCATCCAAAGACCCGATGTAGGCAGACAGGGCCTTCAATTCGTTGTTGGTGTATTGCTTGGCAATGCCACCCATGACGCCATTTGCGCGGCCCCAAGTGGCTTGGTTTTCGGTTTTGTAAGACTTCAAAGCCACGAACAAGAAATCTTTGTGCTGACCGGCAATTTTGGGATAGCTAGGGTCAATAGGCTTAGAAAAGCTCTCGCCGTGACAAGACACACAAGCGCCTTTTTTCAGTAACTCGGCAACTTTGGCGTCGGGGGCTTTGGCCACCACGGGTGCTGCGCCTTGAACCACGCCATGTTGAGCGTAATAAGCTGAAATATCAGCAATGTCTTGGTCAGTCAGGCTGGTGGCAATACCGCGCATGGTGGGGTGCTTGCGGTCGCCTTTTTTATAGGCGTTCAAAGAAGAAGCAATGTACTTTTCAGTTTGACCCGAGATCATAGGAACGCGGTACACCTCGGGGAAGCTGGCCTGGTAGCCTTTAATGCCGTGGCAACCAATGCACATGGCAATCTTGGCTTCGCCGGCCTTGGCGTTGCCCTGCACGTCTTGTGCGTGGGCTGTGAAAACGGTCGCTGAAGCGACAGTTAAAGCGATCAATGAGGATAACAAAGCGTTCATTTTGCGAGCACAATCAAACTAAGACTGATGAAAATCAATGCGGAATTATATCGAGTGAGCCTACTCATTTCTGACATTTCTCATTTCTAATAACTTTTAATCCACTTTTGCAGCCAATTATGAAATTCCAAGGGACCGAAAACTACGTTGCCACGCAAGATTTGAAGCTGGCCGTCAATGCAGCCATCACTTTGAAGCGCCCCCTGCTTGTCAAAGGCGAGCCTGGCACCGGCAAAACCATGTTGGCCGAGGAAGTATCTGAAGCCTTGGGCCTCAAACTTATACAGTGGCATATCAAATCAACCACCAAGGCGCAGCAAGGCTTGTACGAATACGATGCCGTAAGCCGTCTGCGTGACAGCCAACTGGGCGACGAAAAAGTCAAGAACATCGAAAACTACATCATCAAGGGTGTGTTGTGGCAAGCCTTCACCGCCGATGAGCCTGTGGCCATTTTGATTGATGAGATCGACAAAGCCGACATCGAGTTTCCCAATGACTTGTTGCGTGAAATTGATCGCATGGAGTTTTATTGCTACGAAACTCGTCAACTGATCAAAGCCAAAACTCGTCCTGTGGTGTTTATCACTTCTAACAATGAGAAGGAATTGCCCGACGCTTTCTTGCGCCGCTGCTTCTTCCACTACATCAAGTTCCCAGAAGCCGACACCATGAAGCAAATTGTGGATGTGCACTTCCCCAATTTGAAAAAAGAGCTTCTGGCAGTGGCCTTGAAAAACTTTTACGATGTGCGCGGTTTGCCAGGTTTGAAAAAGAAGCCCTCCACCAGCGAACTGCTCGATTGGCTCAAACTCTTGGTGGCCGAAGACATTCCACTAGAAGCTTTGCAAAGTGCAGACCAAAAAGTGAGTGTGCCGCCATTGGTGGGTGCTTTGCTGAAAAACGAACAAGACGTTAGCTTGTTTGAAAAGTTGGTCTTCATGAACCAACGCAACCGCTGAGAAACATTCAATGGCCCGCAACTTACTTCTTGAAGGCATTTCAGACGCCCTTGGCTTTATCGGTGGCGCTTTGGTGGGCTTTTGGGTGGGCCGATTACTAGGCTGGAATATTTTTGCCGCGGGCTACGGCAACGAAAGCATTGCCGGCATTGTTTTGGTGGGCTTAGGCGGTGGCTTGGGTTTGCAATTGGCTCGCCGCTGGCAAGCCAATCAACAAGCCAAATCAGAGTCTGATCCTGATACAAAAGAAGATCAAAAGAACAAGTGATGAGCTCACCCAATCCTTTTCTTCAAGAAACTCAGCTCTTGGGCAAGCACGTCCAGTTGGTGCCCCTTTCCATGGCGCATCACGATGCCTTGGTTGAAGCCGTGAAGGATGGCGAACTTTGGCGGCATTGGTACACCTTCATTCCCACGCCCGAAAAAATGGCCGACGAAATATCGCGCCGTTTGAACCTGCATCAACAAGGCAGCATGCTGCCCTTCGCCGTATTGCAAGAAGGCAAAGCGGTGGGCATGACCACTTACATGAACATCGACGCTGCCAACAAACGCGTTGAAATTGGCTCTACTTGGTACCGCGCCAATGTGCAGCGCTCTAGTCTCAATACCGAATGCAAACGTCTTTTATTGGCGCATGCCTTTGAGCAACTCAACTGCATCGCGGTCGAATTTAGAACTCATTTTTTCAACCAACAAAGCCGCAATGCCATTGAGCGCTTGGGTGCCAAACTAGATGGCATTTTGCGCAACCATGCCATCAACACACACCCCGATGCCGTAGGCGCACTTCGCGACACTTGCGTTTACAGTATTTTGAACACCGAGTGGCCTTCTGTGAAGGCTCATTTGGATTACCAACTCAGTCGTACGCGCAAGGCCTAAACCATGCTGATCGATTTCTTTTACACCCTTCGAGCCGCCAAGGTACCGGTGTCTGTTCGCGAGTACCTGAATGTGCTTGAAGCACTTCAAGCCAACGTGATTGGCCCCGCCTCCGATGCCTGCAGCATTGACGACTTCTATCACCTCAGCCGCACCGTCATGGTGAAAGACGAAAAGCATTACGACAAGTTTGACAAAGCCTTTGGTGCTTACTTCAAAGGCGTCGAGATGCTGACAGACTTCACCAAAGAAGTGCCGCTTGAATGGTTGCAAAAGATTCTAGAAAAAGAACTCACGCCCGAACAAATAGCCGCCATCGAAAAAATGGGCTGGGACGAGCTCATGGAGACATTGAAGAAACGTCTCGAAGAACAAAAAGAGCGCCACGAAGGTGGCAACAAGTGGATTGGCACTGGCGGCACATCGCCTTTTGGCAATGGCGGCCAAAACCCTCAAGGCATTCGCATTGGCGGCAAGGGCGGCCAACGCAGCGCTGTGAAAGTGTGGGAACAACGCGCCTACCGCGACTACGACGACACCCAAGAACTGGGCACACGCAACATCAAAGTGGCATTGCGCAGACTGCGCAAGTTTGCACGCGAAGGCTCGGTTGAAGAACTCGACTTGCCCGACACCATTCGCGCCACAGCCGCCAACGCAGGCTACCTGGACATCAAAATGATTCCCGAGCGCCACAACAACGTGAAAGTGCTGTTGCTGATGGACGTGGGCGGCACCATGGACGACCACATTGCGCGCGTTGAAGAATTGTTTTCTGCCGCCAAAGCAGAGTTCAAGCATTTAGAGTTTTATTACTTCCACAACTGCGTGTACGACTTCATGTGGAAGAACAACAAACGCCGCTATGCCGAAAAGTTTCCAACCTGGGACATCTTGCGCAAGTACAACAAAGACTACAAGCTGATCTTTGTGGGCGATGCCACCATGAGCCCCTATGAAATTTTGCAGCGCGGCGGCAGCGTGGAATACAACAACGAAGAAACCGGTGCAGAGTGGCTACAACGCCTGACACACACCTTCCCCAAATACGCTTGGATCAACCCCGAGCCTCAGGGTGTTTGGCAATACCGCCAGAGCATTGCTGTCATTCAACAACTCATGAGCAACCGCATGTTCCCCCTCACCCTCAAGGGTTTGGAAGATGCCATGCGCATGATGAGCAAATAAACACGCATTCAAAACATTTTTTAGGAGCCCCCTATGACCAAGGCCTATCTCATTGGACAAGTCACCGTTCACAATGCCGAGGGCTACCAAAAGTATGCACAACATGTGCCTGCTTCGCTGGTACCACATGGCGGCAAATATTTGGTCAGGGGTGGCAAAGACACACAATTAGAAGGCCAAGCCCAAGGTCTTCGTAAAGTGGTCATTGAATTTCCAAGCCGTGCAGCTGCAGAAGCTTGGTACAACGGCCCTGAATACCAGGCCATCCTGCCCCATCGTCTGGCCAATTCAGAGGGGCACATTGTTTTGGTCGATGGGTTTGACGGCTAAAATCCTGCATCCGCCGCCGTAGTTCAATGGATAGAACGAGTGCCTCCTAAGCGCTAGATACAGGTTCGATTCCTGTCGGAGGCACCAAGAAAAAGCTGACACGCTTGATTCATTGGACTTATAAACAATTCTTTTTGAGAGTCAGCACATCGTGGTGCAAATCATGGGCCCAAGCCCGGCGATTTCTACCTTGGGCCATTTGAAGCTCTCCAAAATTCACCACCGCCTTCAAGCCGCTGGCATTGAGGGTGCTCCAAATTGAAGCGAGCAAAGTGTCATCGCCCACAAACCGAGCAGCCATGCTGATGCTGTGGGTGTGAGTATCAATAAACTGCAAAGCCAAAGTTTGAATGGGCGCATCGCCCTCAATGGCAGATTGAATAAGGTTGGAGTGAAAAGGCAGCATGCCAATGCCATCGCCGGTGGTGCCTTCTGGAAAAACAGCCAAAACCTCACCATTGCGCAAAGACTTCGCCATGTCTTTGACCATGCGCATGGCGTCTTTTCTTTGTGCTCTTTCGATGTACAAGGTGCCAGCGCCAGTGGCCAAAGTACCTAGCAGAGGCCAGCCTCGCAATTCAGATTTTGAAACAAAACGACAGTGGCGTGTGGCATGTATCACCACAATGTCTAACCACGAAATGTGGTTGGAAACCAAAAGCGCTGGACCCGTTGTGACAGGCTTGCCGCGAACTTCTAAGTCAATGTCCCATATACGCAGAAGTTGCATGGCCCACACTTGAACACGTGCTTCACGCTGCGCAGGTGTGAGTTGAGGAAACCGAAAATAAATGGTCACCCATCCCATCAGGACATGCCAAACACCTCGCAGCAATTTAAAGGCTGCGCGCATGCTTAGGCTTGGTACGCTATTTGTCCGCCAACCAAGGTGTACCGAACACGGCCGGGCAAGTCGTAGCCAGAAAACGGGGTGAACTTGCCTTGACTGCGCAAGTTCTGTGCGGTCACTTGCCAATGCGCTTCAGGATCCAAAATACACACGTCAGCCTGAGCACCCACCTTCAGTTGGCCCAGGTCTAGTTTGAGCACACGCGCCGCTTCGTGGGTGATGGTGGCCATGGCACGCAGCAGTGGCACTTTGCTGTCTTGCGACCATTTAAGGGCCAAGCTAAGTAACAATTCGAGGCCCGTGGCGCCGGGTTCGGCTTCTGCAAAAGGCAATGCCTTTTCATCTTCGCTGACTGGGCTGTGGTCAGACACCAAAGCATCGATGGTGCCGTCTGCCAAGGCTTCGCGCAGTGCATCGCGGTCGCGTTGCTGACGCAGCGGAGGCGACACGCGCGCACGGCTGTCAAAGTAACCCACATCGGCATCGGTTAGATGCAAAGAATTGATGCTGACGTCGCAAGTGATGGGCAGGCCATCTGCTTTGGCTTGGCGCACCAATGCCACGCCCGCAGCACTGCTGATGCGGCACAAGTGCACATGCGCTTTCGTACTTTTAAGCAATTCAAAGATGGTGTGCAAGGCAATGGTTTCTGCGGCTACGGGTACGCCCGACAAACCCATGCGTGTGGCCAAGGGTCCACTGGCAGCCACACCTTTACCAAGATGCAATTCTTGCGGGCGCAACCACACGGTGTAGCCAAATGAGTTGGCGTATTGCAAGGCGCGCTGCAACACTTGCGTGTTTTCTAGTGCCACTTCGGCTTGGCTGAAACCCACACAACCTGCTTCTGTGAGCTGAACCATTTCCGTCAGAATTTCTCCCTTCAAACCGCGCGTCAATGCACCGAGTGGCATGACCTTAGATCGATTGAGTTTTTCAGCTTTAAAGCGAAGCATTTCTACAAGACCTGGCTCATCCAGCACAGGGTCTGTGTCGGGTGGGCACACCAGACTGGTCACACCACCGGCCACAGCAGCTGCCAACTCCGAATCGAGCATGCCTTCGTGTTCATGACCTGGCTCTTTTAAGCGCACAGACAAATCAACCAAGCCAGGCATCACGATGCAGCCTTTGGCATCGATGGTTTTTTGCGCTTGAAAACCATCAGGCGCTTTGCCAATGGCCACAATTTTGCCAGCCGAAATAGCCACATCGGCCACCGCATCTGTTTTGCTTTGTGGGTCCAGCACCCTGCCGCCTTGAATCAAAATTTTCATGGTCTTTGTTCTTTCTTCTTTTTTCAGGCTTCGTTGCCCGCCACGATGCTCATCACCGCCATGCGCACCGCAATGCCAAAGGTCACTTGCGGCAAGATCACGCTTTGCGGACCATCCACCACCGCAGAGTCAATTTCGACACCGCGGTTAATGGGTCCTGGGTGCATCACGATGGCATCTGGTTTGGCCAGTTGCAGTTTTTCGGGTGTGAGGCCAAAGCGTTTGAAATACTCTTGGCTAGAAGGCAGCAAAGCACCGCTCATGCGCTCGTTTTGCAAACGCAAGGTGATGATTACATCGCAGTCTTTGATGCCTTCTTCTAAGTTGTGAAACACCTTCACACCCATTTGAGACATGTCGCCAGGCACCAAGGTTTGCGGACCTACCACCCGAACTTCAGCGCAACCCAAGGTAGTGAGTGCATGAATGTCAGAGCGCGCTACGCGAGAGTGCAACACGTCGCCCACAATGGCCACCGTGAGGTTGCTGAATTCTTTTTTGTAGTGCCTTATGGTGTACATGTCGAGCAAGCCCTGCGTCGGGTGTGCATGGCGGCCGTCACCCGCATTGACCACGTGAACATGCGGTGCCACGTGTTGCGCAATAAGGTAAGGCGCACCCGACTCAGAATGCCGCACCACAAAAATATCGGCCGCCATGGCCGACAAGTTGGCAATGGTATCGAGCAGCGATTCGCCCTTTGAAGCAGAAGATCGGGCAATGTCGAGGTTAATCACGTCGGCCGACAAACGCGTGGCAGCAATTTCAAATGTGGTGCGGGTGCGGGTGCTGTTTTCAAAGAACAAATTGAACACGCTTTTACCGCGCAGCAAAGGCACCTTCTTTACTTCGCGGTCACTCACACTCACAAAGTTGGCTGCGGTGTCTAGGATGTGCGTCAGGATGTCTCGCGACAAACCTTCGGTGGACAGAAGGTGGATGAGTTCGCCGTTCTTGTTGAGTTGGGGGTTGCGTTTGTAGAGCATTGTTATTTTTTTCCTACTGAACTTGATTCATCTTGGACTTGCACTTCAAAACTGAACTCGCCGTTGTCTAAACGCGCCAGCGCCAAGGATTGCGAGTTGGGCAAGCTGACGCGTGCCGCTGCAAAGTCGGCTTGAATAGGCAATTGCCTACCGCCGCGGTCGACCAACACGGCCAGCCTCACATTGGCTGGCCGGCCATAATCAAACATCTCGTTGATCACCGCACGAATGGTGCGGCCGGTGTAGAGCACATCGTCCAAAATGAGCACGTCGGCGCCTTGAATTTCAAAGGGCAAGGTGGTTTGACCACCGGAAGACAAACCGCGTTGGGCAAAGTCATCTCGGTGCATGGCTGAAGAGATGCTGCCGTGCTTGCCACTGAGCCCCAAGTCTTTTTGCAAACGTTCAGCCAACCAAGCGCCGCCCGATGTGATGCCGACCAAACGAGTTTCGGATGTGCACATTGATCGCACACCGCGCAAGAGTTCGCCGTAAAGCGCCTCTGCATTCAAAGCCAATGCACTCACGGCAGACTCCTTAAAAATTGTTCCAAAATAATGCAAGCCGAGGCGGCATCAGCATCTTTCGCACCACTCGAAATGGCTTCGGTGGTGCTGTAGCGTTCATCTACTTCGTAGACACTCAATCCAAAGCGGCCGCGCAGTTGGCGAGCAAACTTTTGCGCGCGCAAGGTGTTCTCGTGCGATGCGCCATCGGGGTGAAAAGGCACACCCACCACCAAGGCATCGGGCGCCCACTCTTTGATGTGTTTTTCAATCAATGCAAAACGTGCGTCGCCCTCGGCCACCACCGTGGCTTGCGGCGTGGCCTGCTTCAGCATTCGATTGCCTACCGCCACACCTGTGCGTTTAAGTCCAAAATCGAAAGCCAAAAAACTCTGCTGAGACGCAGGCACAGGGAGCGCCTGGTCTAGCATCATGCGTGACCCGCATCGGTTGAAAGCATCCAAGGCTGCAAGCCCAAAAGGGCCAAGGCCTTTTCATAGCGTTGCTCGATGGGTGTTTCAAAAATAATGTCTGAATTGGCTTCCACAGTGAGCCAACTGTTTTCACCAATTTCAGACTCAAGTTGCCCCTCGCCCCATGAGGCATAACCCAAGGTTACCAAGACACGTTTGGGCCCAGAGCCGTTGGACAAGGCCTCTAGGACGTCTTTGGAGGTGGTCATGGCCAAGCCACCGGGAACGCTCAAAGTTGAAGCGTAAATGGAGCTTGCAGCTTCTGCTTGATCTGGAGCTTGGTCATTGGCCGGTTCTTTGCTTGCTTCTGAGTTTTCTGCACTGGAGAACCAAATAGGTTCATGCAATACAAAGCCTCGCTCGGTTTGAATGGGGCCGCCATGCAATACATTTGATTTCAATAAGTCTTCGCGGCGCAATGGGAGGTCGACTTTGTCAAACAAATGCTTCAAACTGAGTTCGCCGGGCTTGTTGATGATCAAGCCCATGGCACCCCGCTCTGAGTGTTCACACAAATAAACCACACTCTTGGCAAAAGTAGGGTCTTCCAAACCGGGCATGGCTATCAAAAAATGATGCGAAAGCTGAGTGGAGGCAAAATCGGCAGACATGTCCCAATTTTAACGGCCTCCAACCCATGCACAAACCCTTTTCTACCGGCTTAGTCTGGTTTCGCAGAGATTTACGCGTTGCAGACAACGCGGCGCTCTTCCACGCCCTCAAAAACTGCACCAAAGTGCATTGCGTGTTTGTCTTTGACACCGAAATCCTGCAGCACCTCCCCTCCCAAGACCGGCGGGTGGCTTTCATTCGAGAATCTTTGGTTGAATTGGACGAATTGCTCAGGGCCGCGGCGCTTCAGGCGGGGGCAGAGGCCTCTCTGGCAGCGCAACTGGGGCTCATTGTTCTGCACGGCAACACCCTGAAGGAAATTCCCCATTTGGCCAAGCAAATCGAGGCGCAAGCCGTCTTTGCCAACCACGACGATGAGCCAGCAGCGCTGGCGCGCGACGCCCAAGTGCGCGGCGGCTTGGCCAATGCCGGCATTGCCTTCCATACCTACAAAGACCATGTGGTCTTTGAAAGGCAAGAAGTGCTCACTTTGGCAGGCAACCCCTACACCGTGTTCACCCCTTATAAAAACGCTTGGCTGAAGAAAATTCAGCCCGAAGATTTGGCCGCCCACCCCGTGGCTGAGCATGCGTCAGCCTTGGTGCCAAGGCCTTCTCAGTTCCGCTTGCCTGTTCCAACACTGCCCGACATTGACTTTGAAAACATCGATCTCAAAGCGCTTCACTACAAATCGGGGGTATCCGGCGCTCAGGCATTGCTAGAAGACTTTATGGACCGCATTGACCTGTATGAAGAAACCCGTAATTTTCCCGCTATCAAGGGCCCCAGCTATTTAAGCGTGCACCTGCGATTTGGCACCATTTCCATTCGGCAGTTGGCCTTGGAAGCTTGGCGCCGGTACAAAACCAGCGAAGGCGCCAGCGTTTGGTTGTCAGAGCTTATTTGGCGTGATTTTTACGCTCAAATTCTGGCCAATTTCCCACACGTCACAGAGCGTTGCTTCAAGCCCGACTACGACGCCATTCCTTGGGATCATGGCCCCCACGGCAAGGCCTTGTTTGCAGCTTGGTGCGAGGGCAGAACGGGCTACCCCCTGGTGGACGCGGCCATGGCGCAAATCAATCAAACGGGCTACATGCACAACCGACTGCGCATGGTGGTGGCGTCTTTTCTCACCAAAGATTTAGGCGTCGATTGGCGCTGGGGCGAAAAATACTTTGCCCAGCATCTCATTGACTTTGACTTGTCGGCCAATAACGGCGGCTGGCAGTGGGCCAGTTCAAGCGGTTGCGATGCACAACCTTATTTTCGAATTTTCAACCCAGTCACGCAGAGCGAAAAATTCGATCCAAAGGGTAAATTCATCAAGCGTTATTTGCCGCAGTTGGCTGCGCTGGAGGGGGCCGACATTCACGCCCCTTGGGAAGCCAAACCGCTGGCACTGCAAGCCGCAGGCATTACCCTCGGAAAAGACTATCCTCTGCCCGTAGTGAACCATGCAGAGGCCCGAGAAAAAACCTTAGCACGCTATGCCGTGGTGAAAAAAACAAGCTGAGTTCGGCCTAGGTTGGCCAAACAAAAGTAACTTAAATGGCCACCATTTCAAAGTCTTCTTTGCGGGCACCGCACTCTGGGCAAGTCCAGTTCATGGGCACGTCGGCCCAAGCGGTGCCAGGGGCAATACCGTCTTCAGGGCAACCCGTAGCCTCGTCGTAAATCCAGCCGCAAATTAAGCACATCCAAGTTTTTGAATCAGTCACGTGTGTCACCAGTGTCGAATAGAATGAAACGATTGTATCGGGCTTCACTGTAACTCATGACCACGACATTACCGCCGTCAGACCTGCTTCAAGACGACCTCGAAAACGAAGAGGAAGCCGTCATTGCTTGCGTTTTGGTGTTCAATGCCAGCGACCCCAGCGGCGCCAGCGGCATCAGCGCCGATGTTTTGGCCATTGCTTCTGTCGGCGCCCATGCACTGCCTGTCCTCACGGGCGCCTATGCCCGCGACTCTGCCCAAATTTTTGACTTTTTCCCCTTAGACGAAGAAGCAGTGGGCGATCAAGCCAAGGCAGTTTTAGAAGACATTCCGCCTCAGGTCATCAAAGTAGGCTTTGTCGGAAGTGCTGAAAATATCAGCATCATTGCAGAACTTACTGCAGACTATGACGGCGTGCCGGTGGTCGCCTATATGCCCAATTTGTCGTGGTGGGAAGACGACAAAATAGATCAATACCTCGACGCTTTTCGCGAGTTGCTGTTGCCACAAACCAGCATTCTGGTGGGCCATCACAGCACTTTGCGTCGCTGGCTTTTGCCCGATTGGTCCAGCGAAAAAAATCCGGGCCCCCGAGACATTGCCAAAGCAGCTGCCGAACTAGGCGTTCCCTACACCTTGGTCACAGGCATCACCGCCAACGACCAGCACATTGACAATGTTTTGGCCACCCCCGAAACCGTGGTTGGCCATGAAAAATTCGAGCGCATTGAAGCTGTTTTCAGCGGCGCAGGTGAGACACTTTCGGCTGCGCTGGCCGCTCTCATTGCAACCGGGCTAGATTTATCAGCCGCCGCCAGCGAAGCTTTACATTATTTAGACCGTTGCTTAGACGAGGGCTTTCGCCCTGGCATGGGCAAGGTCATCCCCGATCGCCTATTTTGGGCGCTACCCGATGCCGAGGACGATGAATCCGAGGCGGAAGGTCCCGACATGAACGCAGATTTTTTCGAAATGTCCATCAATGAAACCAAGCACTGACCTCAACGAAACCCTGTTCGAACGCGCTAGAAAAGTGATTCCTGGCGGCGTCAATTCACCCGTGCGCGCTTTTCGCGCTGTGGGCGGCACACCGCGCTTTGTGAAGCGCGCTGAGGGCGCTTATTTTTGGGATGCCAACGGCAAAAAACACATCGACTACATCGGTTCGTGGGGCCCAATGATTTTGGGCCATGGCCACCCTGCCGTTTTGGAAGCTGTGCAAAAAGCAGCTCTCGATGGCTTCTCTTTTGGCGCCCCCACCGAGCGCGAAGTGGAACTGGTCGAAGCTCTGCTCAAGTTGGTGCCTTCTATGGAAATGGTGCGCTTGGTCAGTTCGGGCACTGAAGCCGGTATGAGTGCATTGCGCTTGGCACGCGGCGCCACAGGCCGCAGCAAGTTCATCAAGTTTGAAGGCTGCTACCACGGCCATGCCGATGCCCTGCTGGTCAAAGCCGGTTCAGGCTTGGCCACCTTTGGCAACCCCACCAGCGCAGGCGTGCCGCCTGAAGTGGTGCAACACACCTTGGTGCTTGAGTACAACAACCTTGAGCAACTTGAAGAAGCTTTCAAACTTCATGGCAAGGAATTAGCCTGCATCATGATCGAGCCCATTGCCGGCAACATGAACTTTGTGCGCGCCAGCGTGCCCTTCATGAAACGCTGCCGCGAACTGTGCAGCCAATATGGCGCGCTGTTGGTGTTCGACGAAGTCATGACCGGTTGCCGCGTCGCCTTAGGTAGCGCACAAAGCGTTTACGCCAAAAGCATTCCAGGCTTTGAGCCCGACATGACCGTCATGGGTAAAGTCATAGGTGGCGGCATGCCTTTGGCTGCCTTTGGCGGCAAGCGCGCCGTCATGGAACAGCTCGCACCATTGGGGCCTGTGTACCAAGCGGGTACTTTAAGTGGCAACCCTGTGGCCACTGCGTGCGGCTTGGCCACTTTGTACGAAATCAGCAAGCCCGGATTTTTTGATGCGCTGAGCGCCACCACACGGTCCTTGGTCGATGGCCTTACTGCTGCCGCCAAAGCCGAAGGAGTGCCCTTTGCAGGCGACAGCGAAGGCGGCATGTTTGGCTTCTTCTTGTTGCCCACCCTGCCCAGCAATTACCCGCAAGTCATGAAAACCGATGGCACCAAGTTCAACACTTTGTTCCACGGTTTGCTAGACCGCGGCGTGTACATTGCACCTGCACTTTACGAAGCAGGCTTTGTAAGCGCTGCGCACACTGCACAAGACATTGCTGACACCGTGAGTGCTGCGCGCGAAATTTTCAAGACCTTGTAATCCGCTCAGTGGCGGAAGTGGCGCACACCCGAAAACACCATGGCCACACCGCGTTCGTCGGCGGCAGCAATCACCTCGGGGTCGCGCATAGAACCACCGGGCTGAATGACGCAATTGGCGCCAGCTTCCACCACCACATCCAGACCATCACGGAACGGGAAGAAGGCGTCGCTGGCCACTACGGTGTTTTGCAAACTCAAACCAGCATGACCAGCTTTGATGCTTGCAATCCGCGCTGAGTCCAAGCGGCTCATTTGACCAGCACCGACACCCATGGTCATGCCGTTGGCGCAGAACACAATGGCATTGCTCTTGACGTACTTGGCCACTTTCCAAGCAAACAACAAGTCTTGCAACTGCGCTGGCGTGGGTTGCACTTTGGTGACCACTTTGAGGTCTGCCAATTGCAGCTCGTGGTTGTCGGCACTTTGAATCAGCAAGCCCGAACCCACGCGCTTGATGTCTTGCGCGTTGCGGCCTTGCTCGAACGCAGTGCCACCTGCTTTAAGCTCTGACAAAGAGATTTGGAGCACACGCACATTGGCTTTGGCTTTGAAAATTTCCAGAGCCTCAGGCGAGTAAGAAGGTGCCATCAAAACTTCTACAAACTGCTTGCTAATTTGCTGTGCTGCAGCAGCGTCCACGATGCGGTTCAGCGCAATGATGCCGCCAAAAGCAGAAGTGGGGTCAGTTTGAAATGCCTTGCTGTAGCTCTCGAGTGCATTGGCACCCAAGGCCACGCCACACGGGTTGGCGTGCTTCACAATGACGCAGGCAGATTCGTTAAAGCTCTTCACGCATTCCCAAGCTGCATCGGCATCGGCTATGTTGTTGTAGGAAAGTTCTTTGCCCTGCAACTGAACGGCTGTGACCAATGAGCCAGGCGCGGGGTGAAGGTCACGATAAAAGGCTGCAGTTTGGTGCGGATTCTCTCCGTAACGCAGGTCTTGCAATTTCACAAAGCGGCCATTGGATTGCGCAGGAAATTCCGTGCGTGTGCCATCTTCTAAGTTGTAGGAAGACAAATAGTCGCTGATGGCCGCGTCGTAATTGCTGATGCGATTGAAGGCTGCCACAGACAAAGCAAAGCGTGTTTTTTCAGAGACTTGACCGTGGGCTGTAAGCTCTGCAATCACGGTAGCGTACTGAGACGCATCGGTGAGTACAGCCACGTCTTTCCAGTTCTTGGCTGCACTGCGCACCATGGCAGGGCCACCAATGTCGATGTTCTCAATGGCATCTTCCAAAGTACAGCCGGGCTTGGCCACAGTGGCTTCGAAAGGGTACAAATTAACAATCAGCAAATCGATGGTTTGAATGCCATGCTCTTTCAATGCGGCCATGTGCTCGGGCACATCACGGCGGGCCAACAAACCACCGTGAACTTTGGGGTGCAATGTTTTCACACGCCCATCCAGCATTTCCGGAAACTCTGTGAGTTGCGCCACTTCCGTCACTGGCAAGCCTTGCTCTGCCAACAGCTTGGCGGTACCGCCTGTTGAAACCAGTTCTACTTTCAGATTGTGAAGCGCTTTGGCGAGATCAAGGATGCCAGTTTTGTCAGAGACAGAAATGAGTGCTTTCATTATTTTTATTTCAAAAGTTTGTGTTCTAAAAGTTTTTTGCGAAGCGTGTTGCGGTTAAGTCCCAGCCACTCTGCCGCGCGTGATTGATTTTGCTCCGCGCGGTGCATGACCACTTCAAGCAAAGGTTTTTCAACAGTACTTAACAGCATGTCGTACATGCCAGTGGGTTCTTCACCCTCCATGTCGTGAAAGTAAGCGTTCAAGCTTTCGCGGATGCATTCGTCAATTTTTTTCTTGGTCATTCCATAGTCTCCAATGCCATTTCTGGGCGCGTGCCTGAAACAGCTTTTGGCATGCGCTCAATGTGCGATGCCATCTCTTCAAAAAAATCTGCCACAGCACGAGATTGCAGATCGGCTGCTTCCAAGGTATTCATGTGATCTCTGAACACATCACCGCCTGGTAAATCGCGCACGTACCAACCGATGTGTTTGCGCGCAGACCGCACCCCCGTTAACTCACCATACAAGCCATAGTGATCTTGCAAATGTTCAAGCAACGCACGCTTCACTTCGGCCACCAATGGGGGCGCTAAGTGCTCGCCGGTAGCCAAAAAGTGAACGATCTCGCGAAAAATCCAGGGTCGGCCTTGAGCAGCACGCCCGACCATCAGAGCGTCTGCTCCGGTGTACTTAAGCACCTGCAATGCTTTTTCGGGTGAATCAATGTCGCCATTGGCCACCACTGGAATTTTCAGAGCAGCTTTCACGGCGGCCACCGTGTCGTACTCGGCAAAACCTTTGTAGCCTTGTTCGCGCGTACGGCCATGCACCGTGACCATTTGAATACCAACACTTTCAAAGGCCTTGGCCAATACCAATGCGTTTTTTTCGGTGGCACACCAGCCAGTGCGCATTTTTAATGTCACAGGCACACCGCGTGGCGCGCAAGCTGTGACCACTGCTTCTGCAATTTCAATGGCCAGTTTTTCGTTTTGCATCAGCGCTGAACCCGCCCATTTGTTGCAAACCTTTTTGGCAGGGCAGCCCATGTTGATGTCAATGATCTGCGCGCCCTGATCAATGTTGTAAGCAGCTGCCTCGGCCATCATAGGCGCGTCGGTGCCAGCAATTTGCACGGCAATGGGCCCAGGCTCTCCATCGTGATTAGCGCGTCGCGAAGTCTTCAAACTTTGCCACAAGTCTTTGCGCGAAGTGACCATTTCGCTCACAGCGTAGCCAGCACCAAACTGTCTGCACAGTTGGCGAAACGGCCGATCTGTGACGCCCGCCATGGGCGCTACAAAAACAGCATTGGGTAAAACGTAAGGTCCGATTTGCATGGACATGGAGAAAGAGAACCGAAGGTGATTGCTTAAAAAGGAGGCACGATTGTAATTGCTTACTTTTTGAGCAAGGGAATTATTTTTGAAGAAATTTCAAAATAGAAACCTTTGGCTACACTCTTTGGCAAATGGAAGCATGGCTATCACCCCTCTTGGCACAACTCATGGCATGGTTGGCATTGCCTGAACACGGCTTGTCTACCGTGTTCACCATCGCCTTTATTTCGGCAACCTTGCTGCCCATGGGATCTGAGCCTGCCGTGTTTGGTTTAGTCAAACTCAACCCCGATTTATTTTGGGCGGCTATTTTGGTTGCCACGGTGGGCAATACGCTTGGTGGCATGCTGAGTTGGTGGATGGGTTACGGTGCACACCATGCGATAGAAAAAGTACGCAGTCGCAAGGCCAATCAGAGCCCGACCAATGACAGCATGAGCGATCGAATGCATTTGCGCGCGCTCCAATGGCTGGAGAAGTTAGGCCCTAAAGCATGCATATTGTCTTGGCTTCCTGGTGTGGGCGACCCTTTGTGCGCCGTAGCGGGATGGCTCAAAATGCCACTGGCTGCTTGCACGTTTTACATGGCGATAGGCAAATTTTTACGTTATTTGCTCATGACAAGTTTGCTTTTGTGGGTGTTTTAAATGCATTCACAACTACCTAAACACCAGCAAAAGCGCTACCACCACTAAAAAGCCAAGCAAGGCTCGGCGAAAAGTCTCTTCACTCAAACGATGTCGAATTTTTCGACCAGCTTGCAGGCCCAAAAACATTGGAACAATGGCTAAAAAAGAATAGCCCACATCGTCCAATGACATACGGCCAAAATGCCACATGGCCAAATACAGTGGCCATGCAGCGTTGAAATAAATCACACTGATGCAGCCCACAAATTCATCTCTGCTGAGTTTCAGTGACATCATGTAGCTGATGACAATGGGGCCCATCAATGAAGATGCGCCACCCAGCAATCCGGAGGTAACCCCTACGAGGGCACTGGCCGCAGGTTCTTTTTCTGGTGGGATATTGAAGCTTGGCTTGAAGGCCATAAGCACCACGGCCACGATCAAGGCAAACGCCAAAACCATGTTCAATTCACGAACGCTGAATGACAAAGTCCAGTACACCGAAAACACGGTCACGATGGCTTGCGTGAGCATCAAAGGCCAAAACCGCTTCAGGCTCGTCTTTAAACTTCCTTCTTGCCAGACCTGCCAAATGTTGGAAACCAACACAGGCACCGAGACCAGTGCAATGGCTTGAGTGCTGCTGATAAATAGCGACATGACGGGAACTGCAAACAAAGGCAAGCCCACGCCCAATGTGCCTTTGATCAACCCCCCGCACATGATGGCAGCCCAACAGATGGCGATGACCAGCAGCGTGTCCGTGCTGAACGGAATAGACATCTGGTGTGATTTCTGGTTTAGCTGCTGAACAAGAAGTTCATCACGTCGCCATCTTTGACCACATACTCCTTGCCTTCAGCGCGCATTTTGCCGGCGTCTTTGGCACCTTGCTCACCTTTGTACGAGATGAAGTCTTCGTAAGAAATGGTCTGAGCACGGATGTAACCTTTTTCAAAGTCGGTGTGAATCACGCCTGCAGCTTGAGGGCCAGTGTCGCCCACATGAATGGTCCACGCGCGCACTTCTTTCACACCTGCAGTGAAATAGGTTTGCAAACCCAAAAGTGAATAAGCAGAGCGAATCAATCGGTTCAGTCCTGGCTCTGTTTGACCCAACTCTTCCAAAAACATCTGACGGTCTTCGTCTGACATCTCAGACATTTCCGCTTCTAACTTGGCACTGATCGCCACCACAGGGGCATTTTGTGCTGCAGCGTATGCCTTCAAACGATCAAGCAAGGGGTTGTTCTCAAAACCATCTTCAGCCACATTGGCCACAAACATGGCGGGTTTGGCCGTGATCAAGAAAAATTGCTGAAGCAGCGGTCGCTCTTCTTTGCTGAAGTCAATGGTGCGAACAGGCTGACCTTGATTCAATGCGACTTGGCATTTTTCCAAAATGGCCACCAACTTGATTGATTCCTTGTCGCCAGAGCGGGCTGTTTTTTGCACGCGGTGCAAGCCTTTTTCAACGGCTGACAAATCGGCCAGACACAACTCAGTTTGAATGACTTCGATGTCCGAGATGGGGTCAACTCGGCCAGCAACGTGAATCACGTTGTCGTCTTCAAAGCAACGCACCACATTGATGGTGGCGTCGGTTTCGCGAATGTGCGCCAAGAATTTGTTGCCCAAGCCCTCGCCGGTGCTGGCGCCAGCGACCAAGCCAGCAATGTCGACAAACTCCACAATGGCAGGGACGATGCGCTCAGGGGTGATGATGGCAGCCAGTTCTTGCAGGCGGGCGTCGGGCACTTCCACCACACCCGTATTGGGCTCAATGGTGCAAAAAGGGTAGTTTTCGGCTGCAATGCCTGCTTTGGTCAGGGCGTTGAAAAGGGTGGACTTGCCAACGTTGGGCAGGCCCACAATGCCGCATTTGAGGCTCATGGAAGACTTTCTTGGATTCAGCGATGAATCCGTGATTTTAAAGGGTCTGCGTGGTCTAATTTAAACCATGCCTTCAGCCACGATGCAAAGCACCTTGAATTGCCAACTTACCCCCCCATGCCCCCGCCTGCGCATTGTGGCAGTGGTGTTAGCCGCTGGCACCGCTTCTCGAATGGGCGGACGGCCTAAATGCTTGCTGCAAAGGGATGGCCAAACGCTGCTCAACCGCCTTCTCACAGCCCTAGAAAATGCAGGGATCGATGAAACGGTTCTGGTCTTGGGACACAAGGCAGACATCATTCAGACCTCGCTGAGCACAAGAGCTCATGCGACTTTGAAAGGGCCACAGTGGCCCGCCATGCCAATCCATCAGGTTCTGAACCCACAGCCCACGGATGGCCAAAACAGCTCTTTGCATCTGGGCTTGGCCAAAGCACAAAGCCTACAAGCACAGTGGCTGATGGTGGCCTTGGCCGACCAACCCTTGCTCAATGCGGCCGATCTACAAGCTCTGATTGCTGCCGTCAAAGCCAGTCCAGCTGGCACCCAAATGCTTCAGCCTTGGGTTGAACACCAGCCTGGCAATCCTGTCATGTTGTCGCAGAAAGTGATGTCTGACCTGTTGGCACAGTCACAAGGGGCAACATTTTCAAGCGGCCTGCCTTCTAAAGACTTGCCTGGCGGCAAAGAATGGCGCCAACGCCATCCGCAACAAGTTCACCAATGGACGACTTCTAACCCCCACTACAAAGTCGACATGGACACCCCAGAAGACATTGCAGCTTTGCAAACGAAATACGGCGTCGCCTTGACTTGGGACACCCCCATTTGAACCAAGCCTTCTACAGGGCTTCTACAATCAGACTCATGTCTCAATCATCCACTCAATTTGACGTTTGCATTCGGGGGGCAGGCATTGTCGGACGCAGCTTGTCCTTGATGTTGGCATCGCAAGGTTTGCGTGTGGCATTGGTGAACCTATCAGACGCGCAAAAATCAGCCCACGGTCACAGCGATGTTCGAGCCTACTCCTTGAATTCGGCCTCTCAACAACTGTTAACTGACCTGCGTTGCTGGCCAGAAGGCACTGCCTGCACCCCCATTTTGAAAATGCACATTGAAGGCGATCAAGATGGCAACCTGGAATTCAATGCTGCCCAACAAAACGTTGAGGCGTTGAACTGGATGATTGATGTGCCTACCTTGGAAGATAATTTGGCAAAGGCCATTGGTTTTCAGCCACTGATTCAAGAAGTTGCGGAAAATGTGCGGGCGCCCTTGACAGTCATTTGCGAAGGCCGCGCCAGCCAAACGCGCGCTGAGTTGGGTGTTGCGTTTGATGTGAAGCATTACGAGCAACACGCATTGGCTTGCCGCATTCAAACCCAAGCGCCGCACCAGCAAATTGCTCGCCAGTGGTTTCACACTGCTCACGGCCCCGAAATTTTGGCGTTCCTGCCGATCGGCGGTGAAGACAGCTGCGAGTGGGCTGTGGTGTGGTCACTCACGCCCAGCCGCGCGGAACAATTGAAATCCACCGATGCAGCCAGTTTTTGTACGCAATTACATGAGGCCAGCAAAGGTGTTGCAGGCAGCATTGAATTAATCAGTGAGCGGGCTGTATGGCCTTTGCAGTTGGCCAAGGCAGCTCGCTGGACTGGCAGCATGCCTTATTCAGAATCTGGCCAACGCGCCACATCTTTTGCATTGGCTGGAGACGCTGCACACGCCATGCATCCACTGGCGGGACAAGGCTTGAATGTGGGATTGGCCGATGTCATGGCTTTGTCTCGCGTCATTCAAGCGAAAGAATTTTGGAGGCCCCTGAGCGATGCCAAATTGCTGCGGCGCTACGAACGTTCACGCCAAGCCGAAGTGTTGGCCATGGGCTTTGTGACCGATGGCTTGCAAATGCTCTTTGCACAACCCGACCTACCGCTGCAAAAACTTCGCAATTGGGGCATGTCGACTTTCAATCAATTGAGTCCTTTGAAAAAATGGATGGCCTCACAAGCCATGAAATCTTCATCGCAGCATTGATTCCATATTTATCGTCTTTCAGAACCTTAGGAAATTTAAAGCATGCGCTTGATCAGAGCTTTCACCACCACTTGCTTGCTAGTGGCCGGCACTTGCGCCATGGCCCAAGATGCCAACTTGAAAAAAACACTCAGCGAGCGCTTGCCTTCCTTGCCAAAAATTGAAGAGATTTCAAAAACCCCGATGGCCGGCGTGTTTGAAATTCGAGTTCAAGGGAATGAAATTTTTTACACCGATGCCAAAGGCGACTTTCTCATTCAAGGCGCCCTGATTGACACCAAGCAAAAGCGCAATTTGACAGAAGAGCGAAACGACAAACTTTCAGCCATTCCTTTTGATAGCCTGCCAGTTAAATTTGCTTTCACGCAGGTCAAGGGCAATGGCAAACGCAAATTGGTCGTCTTTGCCGATCCCAATTGCGGCTACTGCAAGCGCTTTGAACGCGATTTACAAAAGATCGACAACGTCACCATTTACCACTTGATGTACCCTGTGTTGGGTGAAGACTCCAAAGTCAAATCACGCAACATTGCTTGCGCCAAAGACAGAGCCAAAACGTGGAACGACTGGATGATTCAAGGTATAACACCGCCAGTGGTCGCTTGCGACACACACAACATCGATGCCATTGTGGAGTTCGGCAAAAAGAACCGCATCAATGGCACACCCACCCTGTTTGTAGCTGACGGCACGCGTGTGCCAGGCGCCATTGAGGCCGCGCAAATTGAATCTTTGTTAAACGCAGTCAAACCATGAGCCCACATGCCGATCAAACTAGAAGGCAGGTCAAGCTTTTGGCTTATGCAGGCCTCACCCCTTTTATCGGCATGGCAGTCTTACTCTGGCTGGTCGATGCCGACTTGCACCCTTTTCTAGCCTTGGCCATGGCGGGTTACGGCGCAGCCATTGTTTCTTTTTTAGGCGGCATCCATTGGGGCATTGGTTTTAAAAATATTTCACGCATGCACAATGCGCCGCTGTTTAACTTTGGCTGGGGCGTTGTGCCTTCCTTGCTGGCATGGGTTGCTGTGACCATGCCTGCCTTTGCTGGACTGCCTTTGCTGGCCTTGATCTTGGGCATTTGCTATGCGGTAGATCGCAAAACCTACCTAGAAGCAGGTCTGCAAGAATGGTTGCCGATGCGTTTGCATCTCACCCTTGTGGCCGCGTTAAGTTGCTTAATTGGAGCCGCAGCCACATGAGCTCGAATAAAAATACCGCTGCTGTTCACTACAGCATCGATGCCAGCCAGACACACTCGCACCTGTTCAAAGTTTCTCTGCTCATTGCCGAACCGCAAGCTGGGCAGCTTGTCTCCTTGCCTGTCTGGATTCCAGGAAGTTATTTGATACGCGATTTTGCTAAAAACTTGCAACGCTTGAAAGCCATGCAAGGCGGCAAACAAGTTGCAACACAGCAGGACAACAAAAGCCAATGGCTCATTCAATGCAAAGAAGGACAAGCCTTGCAACTGAGTTACGAGGTGTATGCCTTTGACAATTCAGTCCGTTCTGCATGGCTTGATGCACATCGGGGGTTTTTCAATGGCACCAGTTTGTGCTTGCGAGTGCATGGCCAAGAAGACAGGCCACATGCCCTCACGTTGACCGCCATCAAAGGCAGCACTTGGCTGGCCGCTACAGGTTTGCAAGCAACCAAAGTCAACAAGCAGGGCTTTGGCGATTATGTGGCTGCCAATTACGATGAGTTGGTCGATTGCCCCTTTGAATTGGGCAACTTTTGGCGCGGAGAATTTACAGCCTGCGGCATTTCACATGAGTTTGTGGTGGCCGGCGCGATGGCCTCTTTTGATGGCGCCAAGCTCATTGCAGATACTCAAAAAATTTGCGAAACACAAATCAAGTTTTGGCACGAAAAAAAGCCCGCCACCAGCACCCCCTACAAACGCTACGTCTTCATGCTAAACGCCGTAGAAGAAGGATACGGCGGCCTAGAGCATCGCAACTCAACCGCCCTCATTTGCAACCGACGTGATTTGCCTGCGCTGGGCATGAAAAAAATGCCGGACAGTTATGTCACCTTGCTAGGCTTGATCAGCCATGAATATTTTCACACTTGGAACGTGAAGCAATTGCGACCTGCAGAGTTTGCGCGCTATGACTACACCCAAGAAAATTACACTCAGCTTCTATGGTTCTTTGAAGGCTTTACCAGCTACTACGATGATTTGCTTTTGCGCCGCGCCAAGCTGATTGATGACACCACGTATTTCAAATTGATCAACAAAACCATCAACATGGTGTTGCAAGCACCGGGCAGGCAAGTTCAGTCAGTGGCGCAAGCCAGCTTTGATGCTTGGGTGAAGTATTACCGTCAAGATGAAAACACGCCCAATGCCACCATCAGCTACTACACCAAGGGCGCCTTGGTGGCCATGTGCCTTGATCTTTCCATGCGCTCAGAAGGCAATGCCAACCTAGACCAAATCATGCGCGGCTTGTGGCAACGCTGCAAAGGCGGGCCCCTCACAGAAGCCAACTTGTTGGCAGAGTTGCAAGAACAAACTGGGCGCAGTTGGCAAAAAGAAATCAAAGCTTGGGTTCACAGCACGCAAGAACTCCCGCTAAAAACTTTGCTTTCTTCGCACGGTGTGGTCGTGCACGAAGATCCCTCGCAAATGGCTCAACGCTTAGGTCTGCGTGTTGCAGAAGTTCAAGGCGTGGTTCAAATCAAAGCCGTCTTGCGCGGTGGCGCCGCCGAGAAAGCAGGCATGGCGGCTGGCGATGAATGGTGGGCCGTGGCGAGCAGCAAAGCCAAAGCGACCCCTTGGCGTTTGAAAAAACTGGAAGACTTGACATTGATACTTGGCAATGAGAAGAAAGCCAAAGCGACCATCACGCGGGATCAAAAAGTGTTTGTCTTAGATTTAAACGTCCCCACAGACGTTCACACCTGGCGTTTGAGTTATACCAACTCCGACCAAGCGCACAAAGTCCGAACCAGCGCGTGGCTGGATGGCACTTTGAGCAACGCTTAACGGCGCTGAGTTATTTGCCGCGCAGGTCAAGCACTCGCTTGGCTTTGCCTTGACTGCGCTCAACACCCCCCTCAGGGCGCAAATCAATTTCAACACTGGAACCAATGTAAACCTTGATTTCGTGTTGCAAAGTTTTGGCGGCAGCTCGGGCTTCGATGCTGTCGGGGGCTGTACCAGGGCGTGTTTCAACGGCCACCTTCAAGTTGTCCATGGGGCCTTCGCGCGTCAGAACGCATTGATAATGCGGCGCCAATTCGGGGCGCTTCAAAATCAGCTCTTCAATTTGTGTTGGAAAAACGTTCACGCCGCGAATGATCATCATGTCGTCGCTGCGGCCCGTGATTTTTTCCATACGGCGCATGGTTCTGGCCGTGCCTGGCAACAAACGGGTTAAATCGCGTGTGCGGTATCGAATGATGGGCAAAGCTTCTTTGGTGAGGCTGGTAAAGACCAGTTCACCCATTTCACCATCGACCACAGGCTGGCCGGTATCTGGGTTAATGATTTCAGGGTAGAAATGGTCTTCCCAAATGGTGGGGCCATCTTTCGTTTCAATGCACTCGCTGGCCACGCCAGGCCCCATCACTTCAGACAGACCATATATATCAACCGCATCAATACCCATGCGGTGTTCAATGGCCGCACGCATGTCGTTGGTCCATGGTTCAGCACCAAAAATACCTAGGCGCAATGAACTGCTGCGAGGGTCAATGCCTTGGCGCTCAAACTCATCGGCAATGGCCAACATGTAGCTGGGCGTGACCATGATGATGTCGGGTTTGAAGTCTTGAATCAGCTGCACTTGGCGTTCGGTTTGTCCCCCGCCAAAAGGCACAACCGTGAGGCCCAATTTTTCTGCGCCATAGTGAGCGCCCAAACCGCCAGTGAACAAGCCATAGCCATAGCTCACATGCACCATGTCGCCTGCTTGCGCGCCGCCAGCTCGAATGCTGCGAGCCACCACCGTGGCCCATGTGTCAATGTCGCGCTGGGTATAGCCTACCACGGTGGGTTTGCCAGTGGTGCCACTGGAAGCATGGATGCGAGAACAAGCAGCACGTTGCACTGCAAACATGCCGTAGGGATAGCTGTCGCGCAAATCGACTTTGGTGGTGAAAGGAAACTTGGCCAAGTCTGCCAAGGTGTGGCAATCACTCGGATGCACGCCGGCTTTATCAAACTTGAGTTTGTAAACGGGCGAGTTATCGTAGGCGTGTTGAAGCGTGGCTTTCAAACGTTTGAGTTGCAAGGAACGCAACTCGTCGATGCTGGCTTTTTCTATGGCTTCTAAAGGCAAGCGTGAGGGGGTGCTCATAAAAAATCTCCGTCTTTTTTCTTCTGGGTCCAATTATTCAGGAATGACTGTGCCTTGAATTTGCGCACTCTTTCCTCTGAACATGGCAATCACATCGCCCTTTTGATTGGTCACTTTCATGTCGTAAATGCCGTGTCTACCGCTCAAGGCTTGTTCTTGCCCGACACAGGTCAACACATCGCCTAGTTGGCCAGGCTTTAGAAATTCAATGCTGCAGCCCGCGGCCACGGCCACCTTGTTGTAGCTGTTGCAGGCAAAAGCGAAGGTGGAATCTGCCAGCGTGAAAATAAAGCCACCATGGCAAATTTTGTGACCATTCAAGTGCATTTCCTTCACGGTCATTTGAATCACCGCACGGCCAGGCTCACATGAAATGAGTTGCATGCCCATGGTGTCTTTGCTTGCGGTGTCAACGGCAAACATAGACTCGCCCACTTGTTTGGCCAAATCAATGGCGGCTTGCGATGGTGCTACAGGCTTGTTCACAGGGGCGTTCATGTTCATTCACCTTTGAAATTGGCTGGGCGTTTTTCCAAGAATGCTTTCACACCTTCAAAATAATCATGTGATTTGCCCAGCGCCGATTGCGCATCGCGTTCTTGGTCAAGTTGCTCAGACAAGCTGCGCGTGTGCGCGCCTGCCATGAGTTTGCGGGTAGCTATCAATGCTTTGGTGGGCATGGTGGCCAATTTTTCTGCCATTCCCATCGCAGCAGCTAGCGAGTCATCGGCCACATCCCAAATCATGCCCCATGACTTGGCTTGCTCAGCCATCAATTTGTCGCCTGTCATGGCCAAGGCCAAAGCGCGGGGCAAGCCCAAACGCTCAACCAACAACCAACTGCTACCGGCGTCTGGAATAAGGCCAATTTTGCTGAAGGCTTGAATAAAACTGGCTTGAGGCGCAGCAATGACAATGTCGCAGGCCATGGCAATGGATGCGCCTGCGCCAGCTGCCACGCCATTGACCGCGGCCACAACCGGCATGCGCAAAGCTTGAATGCGGCGAGTTGTTGGGTTAAACGCTTGGTCAATGATGGGGCCAGGATCGGCACGCTTGACCATGTCGGGGCCAGGTGTGAAGTCGAACTCTGATAAATCGGCACCCGCACAAAAACCTCTGCCTGCACCTGTCAACACCATGGCTCTAATTTCAGGATCGGCCTCAGCTTGGTCAAATGCTGCCCACAAGTCATGGTGCATTTGGCGCGTGAAACTGTTCAGGGCTTGAGGGCGGTTCAAAGTGACCAAGGCCACGGCGCCACGTTTTTCAAAGGTCACTGACAAAGTTGGGTCTTGGGTCATGATGGCTTCCTGCCTGAATTCTGCTTGAGGGCTAAAACCGAGAATGTACCATTAACCGACCGATCGGTTGGTTAATGTTTTCCCTTGATTGAAGCACCTTTTCATCCCGCTATAGTCAGGGGTAATGGCTTTTAGAACCTGACTGGAGAATCCTTTTGTCTTACGAAAACATTGAAGTCCGCGTTGAAGGCGGCAAAGTTGGCATCGTCACCCTCAACCGCCCTAAAGCTCTGAACGCTTTAAATGGCCCCTTGATGGACGAATTGGGTTCAGCACTCAAGGCATTCGATGCCGATGAGGCCATTGGGTGCATCATCATCACTGGCAGCGAAAAAGCATTTGCGGCTGGTGCCGATATTTCGGCCATGGCCAAGCACAACTTCAACGACGTCTACAAAGAAGACTTCATCACCCGCAACTGGGAAACCATTCGCAGCATTCGCAAGCCCGTGATTGCAGCCGTCAGCGGCTTTGCATTGGGCGGAGGTTGCGAGTTGGCCATGATGTGCGACTTTATGATTGCGGCCGAAAACGCCAAGTTTGGCCAGCCCGAAATCAAACTGGGCATCATTCCTGGCGCAGGTGGCACACAGCGTTTACCGCGTGCCGTTGGTAAATCAAAGGCCATGGACATGGCCTTAACGGCCCGCATGATGGACGCACAAGAAGCAGAACGCGCAGGCTTGGTCAGTCGTGTGGTGCCTACCGACAAATTGATGGAAGAGGCCTTGGGCGCTGCCTTGGTCATTTGCGGCATGGGCCGTTTGGCTGTGATGGCGGCCAAGGAATCGGTCAACCGTGCGTTTGAAAGTGGTCTGAGCGATGGCGTGATGTTTGAGCGCCGCTTGTTCCATTCGCTGTTTGCCACAGAGGATCAAAAAGAAGGCATGGATGCGTTTTTGAACAAACGTGCGCCAGCCTTTCAAAATAAATAAGTTAGAACGATTGCAAAACGCTCTTACCTCGGCGCCTATTTTCCCAACCATTTGGCGACTGGCTTTACCGAATATTTTTGCCATGATCGCCAGCGCGCTGGTGACCATTGCTGAAACTTGGTACGTGGGCCAACTGGGCCTGCTGCCTCTTGCTGGTATGGCCTTGGTGTTCCCTATGGTCATGTTGCAGCAGATGCTGTCTGCAGGCTCGATGGGGGGTGGTATTTCTTCTGCAGTCAGTCGTGCGCTGGGGGCAAACGACCTTGTCAAGGCCAACGCCTTGGTTTTGCACGCCACGCTCATTTCTCTTGGCATTGGCCTATTTTTTACGTTCATTTTTGTTTTTTTCAGTCGCCACATCTTCACGGCCATTGGTGGTCAAGGCGAAGCACTTGAACATTGCCTTGCCTATGCGAACATTGCCTTTCTAGGCGCTGTGAGTATCTGGCTGACAAACTCTTTCACATCTGTCCTGCGTGGCACTGGCAATATGCGCACCCCCTCTCAGGTGCTTCTCACGGTCTGCTTGGTGCAAGTCGCCCTGAGTGGTATTTTGGGATTGGGCTTGGGGCCTGTACCTGCTTTTGGCATGGCTGGCGTTGCCGCCGGCACTGTCACTGCTTATTCAGCGAGCGCTATTTATTTGTTCTTTTATTTGCGCTCTTCTCGCAGCCTTTTGAAGCTTAGCTTTAACAGTCCCTTGTCGCGAACCTTGTTCATTGACATTCTTAAAGTTGGCGGCATCTCCAGCTTAAGTTCGCTACAAACTGTGGCCACCATTGTGGTGGTGACTAGCTTAATGTCCAGTTTTGGTCCCGAAGCTTTAGCCGCATATGGCATTGGCACTCGATTGGAATTTTTGCTAGTGCCCATCACCTTCGCTTTTGGTGTGGCTTGCCTGTCTATGGTGGGCATGGCCTTGGGTGCCAACATGGCTCAACGGGCCAAACAAGTCGCTTGGTCCGGTGCATTGCTTTCAAGTGTCTTGGTAGGCTGCATTGGATTGCTCGTCTGCTTTTGGCCTGGCATTTGGACTGAGTTGTTCACCTCAAACCCTTTGGTTCTTTCTTTCACTGCGCTTTACTTCCAATGGATTGGACCTTGCTACGGTTTCTTTGCATTGGGCTTGTGTTTGTATTTCGCATCTCAAGGTGCAGGCAAACTTCTTGGGCCCGTTTTGGCGGGCACTTTCAGACTGTGTTTGGTGGCAGCAGGCGGTATTTGGCTCACTCACAACAACGGTACCGCAGCTGAAATGTTTTCACTCATTGCAGCGGGCATGGTGGGCTATGGCCTGCTAACTGCCTTATCGGTCTACAAAGTAAGCTGGGCTCGTTAAAGCGTTTGGATTTTAAAAACACTTCGGCGCTCACCCACGTTTGCACCTTTGATATTTTTCAATCCAGCAGAGCGCCAAGGCTTCAAGGCCTCACGCTGTTCAGAATCTAGCCATCCCAATTGATCCAATGCTTCTACAGAAGCTGCAAACAAGGCAGGCTTGTTGCCATCGGCAATTTTGATCGCTAGGGCTTGTCCGCGAGCACGACTGGCAATGACTTGGACACCATCTGCACCCACCTTCGTCACCCAATCACCACGGCCAACCCGCATGAAATCAGCATCGCTTCTGCCTGTACCAGACACCAACTCCGGGTGAGCCGACATGGCTTCGCCTAACAGTTTCAAACTGGCACCGTATTCGTTGTTTGATTCTGGTTGAGCCACACGTGCATAGGCCTGCGCCAAATTCGAAAGAGGCATGGCAAAGTTGGGAGCAGAGCAACCATCAATGCCCCAAGCCAAGTCTTCAGAAGCTATACCTGCCACGTCGGCCACGGCTTTGCGCACTTGAAGTTGTAAAGGGTGGGTGAGGTCTGTGTAAGTTTCTGCTGGTAGTTCGTGTAGCGCGCAATAGGCTAAAAAGCCACTGTGCTTGCCACTGCAATTGTGATGACGCTCGTCGTATTCAAAACCATCGGGTAGCGGCAGGTCGTTGAATGAGAAGCGGTAAGGCACATGACAGCCACATTGCATTTGCTTGTAAGTGCTACCGCTTTTTTTCAAAATAGAAGAGACCTGCGCTACGTGCATATCTTCACCATTGTGACTAGCGCACATAAGCGCCAATTCTTGCGAGCTAAAGCCAAAATGTTTGGCGCCACCACTTTGCATCAGTGGCAAGGCTTGTAGGGCTTTCAAGGTAGAGCGCGTAAAGCAAAGCCAGTGAGGGTTGCCCGCAGAGGCTATCAATTTGCCATGGATGTCGGTAACAGCCAGTGCTCCCAAGTGCAAGCACTCAGAAATGCCGTTGCGGGTGAGCTCAATCATGGGTACGAAATTCATAAGACCTCTGTCAAAAATGGCCAATTTTTCTGCCGTTTAAAGCGCGGCAACGCACCTGAAACCAACGTAACCCACTCGGGTGTCTCTAGGCTTTGTGGCCACATCTTCGGCCACCTGCCTGCTGGCGTCGTACCACCAAGAAGCCCCACGGGTGACTCTCTCGTCACCACTGCCTGTGTCAACCCATTCCCAGACATTGCCGCCCATGTCATACAAACCGTTCACCCCAGGTCGGGTTGTCATCACTGGCACGTGTCCTGTTCCGCGCCACAGTGAGCCCGCGGGCGCTGTCCCCTTCAAAGAAGTGCAGCCTTCTAGACAATGACTTTGGCGCGCACTGTCGCCATTGGGATATCGGTAGCGTTTACCTGAAACAAAACCGTCAGGGGCTTGAGATCTTTGTTCGACAAAAGCGGCATTGACCCACTCGGTGTCTCGCGGCAAGCGCTTGCCTTCGTGTTGACAAATTTTTTGAGCCTCATCAAATGTCAGGTGAACTGCGGGCTCATTGTCTTGCGCTGGAATTCCGAAGGGCGCACGCCAAGTCCAGCCTTTTTTCAGTACAAAGCCAGACTCGTAGATGTAACCACCGCCTTCTTTTTCAGCACGGCTGACGAAACCAGTACTCTGAGCAAATCGCTTGACTTGCGCTACTGTGACTTCATGGGCATCCCATAGCAGTCCGTGCACTTTAAGTTGTGCACCGATTGATGGGCTTGGCAATGGTGTTTGCGCTTGTGAAGAAAAGCAAAACGACAGGCCAAGTGCAATGAGAGCGTCGAAACGAATTTGCATTTTTTAATTACAACTTACGGGCTACCCAAAAGTGGGCGCCTTCTGGACCATATTGCTCTGCGTGCTCAACGTTTCGCTCAAGGAAAAAGCTCTGCCCTGCCCCATAAGTTTGAGTGCCTGACGCAAGACTTAGTTGCACTTGACCAGCACTGACCTGCACCCTGACGTCAAATGGGTGAGTGTGATTTTTGACCACCAGGTCGGGGGCCCAGTCCTTTTGGACCACTTCATCAAAACCATCGTCCATGGCCTGTGTAGTGAAATCAGAGAAGTTGTCGTGGAATTTCATCATTTTGGATCGATTAATTGTTTAAATAGGGTAATTAAATCTATCCTACCCAATTATGAATATTCTGTCTTTGGCTCCGACAAATTGGGTCAGTAAACCAAACTCCGGCCTCAGACGTTGAATAGCTATCCACAGGAGATCGTGATGAAAAAATTGCTTGTTTTGATGCTTTTAACCCTCAGCGCATCCGCCATGGCGCAGCACAACGGGCATGGCTTCAGGCACGGTCATGGGCACGGACATGGTCATTGGGCCAGGGGCTACAGTGGTGGCTGGGGTTGGGCAGTACCAGCCGCAATCGGTGGCATATTGGTCTATGAGGCCACCAGACAACCAGTCTACGTTCAGCCCAATCCAGTCATCATTCAACAGCAACCGGTTTACACACCACAAGCTTATTCCAGTTGTACACCATGGACCGAGGTGCACAGCTCAGACGGCACCATCAGCAGAACTCGAACCTGCACCCAATAAGCCACGAAGAAGGGCTTTATGAGCGGCGCCCTTCAACCTTCACAGTTGCAGGTTGCATTTCAACCATGCCATAAGGTCCTGTAACTTCGCCTGAAAGCACTTGGCCGTTCACAAAAACTTTAACCGCTTTCAATTGTCCATCGGCATTGATAAAACTGAAATGCAGCTCAGCGCCTTGCATTCGCGCTCCCAGTAGATTTTGAGTTTTTCCTTGAAGGGTCAGTGTTCCACCGACTCGCTGAAAAGTTTGGTCCAACCTCAAAGCGGCATTGCCTTTTTCATCCAAGCCTGAAAGTGTCCAAAGACCCGCCACCTTGGCAGGCACAGTCCAAAAATAGCCCGTGCCGTTCGTTACACGAATGACTTGATCGGGCTCCCAGTCACCCATTGAAAAAGTATTTGAGAGCACGCGCGTGCCAGGCTTCATGGCCAAAATGGTAGGCCTGAGTTGTGCATTCAGCTCTTCCAGCAAGTACATGGTGACCACAGTTGCTTTAGAAAAGTCTTCTTTGAAAATGTCGCCATGCACAATGCGCACACGCTCGGCCACACCCGCCCTTTGGGCATTGCGCTGAGCTAAGGCTGCCAAGTCTTTGTTGTATTCAATGCCCCAAGCTCGGGCGCCAAATTGAGTTGCAGCTGCTATGGGAATTTTTCCATCACCGGCACCTAAGTCAACCAATTCATCTTGGGGGCCCACTTGGGCTGCATCCAACATTTTGAAAACCAAGTCATCGCTGGTGGGCAACCACATGACATCCTTGCCCATCTGACCGCGTTTGGGCACATAGGTTTCAGGCTGCAACACGCTGCATGCTTGAAGCAAGAAAACACCGCAGGAAACAAAAATGAAGGTGCTTAGTGCGCGATGAATAGACTGCATTGAAAAAATACTGGCAAGCTTGACTAATTACTGAGCTTCAATTTTCGCTTCGCGAATGGCCTTAGCCCACTTTGCCGTTTCAGTTTTAGAACGCTGCGCCAGCGCATCAGGTGATCCTGGTGAAGTTTCAAAACCCAGCGCAGAGAATCTCTCAAGGATAGCTTTGTCGTTGGCGGCAGCATTCAAAGCCGCATTGAGTTTTTGAATCATGTCGGCCGGTGTGCCGGCTGGTGCAAACATGGCGAAGTAAGCAATCAGTTCATAGTCTTTCAAGCCGAGTGCTTCATTCACTGTGGGCAGCTCAGGTATGGCTTTGGAGCGCTGCGTAGATGTCACGGCCAAACCGCGAATTTTGCCGCCCTTCACTTGAGGCAACATGACCGCAAAGTCAGCGGTAAACATATTGACCTGACCACCAATGAGGTCGGTCATGGCGGCGGGGCCGCTCTTGTAGGGCACGTGCGTCATTTGAATGCCGGCCATGCTGGCCAACATCTCAGAGGAAACCAATTGAGATGTGCTGGCACTGGCAAAGGTCACTGCTGTCGGCTTTGCTTTTGCCATGTCGACAAACTCTTTCAAATTCTTAGCAGGCACGTCGTTGTTCACAGCCACAATGAGAGGCACCGAACCCATGTAACCAATGGGCGCAAAGGCGGTATCTTGGTCGTAGGGCAATTTTTTCATCAGGCTTTTGAGCGCCGCATTGGTGCTGTTAGTGCCAATCAGAATGGTGTAGCCATCAGGTGCTGATTTGGCCACTGCATCAGCGCCCAACATACCGTTCACGCCGGCTTTGTTTTCGACCACAATGGTTTGACCCAAAACCTCTGACATTTTTTGTGCAAAGGCTCTGCCAATTTGATCTGTGGCACTGCCGGCAGCAAAGGGTACGATGGCCTTGATGGGTTTATTGGGATAGGCCTGCGCTTGGGCTTGGGTTGCAGACATTGCAAGGCCAAAACCCAACAACACACTGAGCAAACTCTTTTTCAAACCAGTCATACGGATATTTTTCATGGTATCTCCAAGGTATAAAAACAATTTTATTCAATCTCAAGACTAAGAAGTTTGGCACTCAGACATTTTCCGTGTGCATCAAGGGCCAAGGAACGCGTCACGCCGCCACCCAAAGCATTGTGCATCACAAAATTAAGCGCGCCAAGTTGTGGCAAGCTGTAACGGAACACAGGTCCCTTGGCATTGCCCTCAAAATGCGCCAGCAATCGCTCGGGGGTAAGCCATCTTTCAAGCAACTCAAAATTCTGCCGATCGTAGGCAATGACCGATATCGTCGATCGGTCGCCCTTGTCACCCGTTCGGGTGTGTGCAATGTCTCTTAACAACATATCAGGCAAACTCCTCAGAGCCGCCTAGCAGCACGGTTTGAGTTTGAACAGCGCTTCGAGGCATGAGCATCGATGCAACAGCAATCACTTCACGCACTGATTTGCTAGCACCACCGCCAGAAGCAGGGCCGTTGGTGTACAAAGCCTCTACCTCGTTGGCCACATGCAGCGCTTGTGCCTGTGTGTTCACTCGAACGGCAATTCTGGCGCGCACTTCTGCAGGCTCATAGCTTGGCTGCGTGTCCCCCAAGATGGCGTTCACGCCGATCAGGTCATAGCGCGCCTCAAAATGACCATACCCTGCATCGGCCAGTCGAGCCTTCACAACATCAAGCGCCAACTGCCCTCTGTCTTTTGCGCCAGGACCGGCATAAGACATTTGCCCTTCCCCTACAAATCCATCGCGATACCCTAGGGTCACTTTGAGGGTGTCGGGCCGAGTGGTTCCGCTGGCCCCCACAGCTTGTACTCTGTCTGCACCCACTTGCTCAAGTTGAACTTGAGAAAAATCGGCCACCACGTCGGGCTGAAGGTATTGCGTTGGATCCTCAATTTCATAAAGCAATTGTTCTGTGCAAGTTTGCACCGTGACACAACCGCCGTCATCTGCCAATTTGGTAATGATCACATCGCCACTTGCGCCAACCTCTGCCAAGGGATAGCCCAATTGAGCCAAATTGGGCACATCTTTGTAACCAGGGTCGGCAAAATAGCCTCCCGTAATTTGCGCGGCGCATTCAAGCAGATGGCCCACCATCACCCCTTTGCCCAGCAGCGGCCAATCATCGGCACGCCATTGAAAATGATGCATGAGAGGCGCTAAAAATAAAGCGGGGTCGGCCACACGGCCACTGATGATCACGTGGGCATCGGATTGCAAAGCTGGCAACAGAGCCTCTGCGCCCAGATAGGCATTGGCAGAAACCAACAAGGCTTGAATGTCAGCCACAGTTTGCGAGGTGTCCATCAAGGGCGCTGAGAGATATTCCGCCTGCAAAGTAGCAAGCACATCATCGCCCAACACCACAGCCACCTTCAGATGATGAAGCCCCAGCGCTTTGGCAAGGGCCAACACTTCTTTGCCTGCCTGCAACGGATTGGCAGCTCCCATGTTGGTAATGATGCGCGTGCCATGCGCCATACAAGCTGGCAATACAGCTTTCATGCGCGCCGAGAGCAAGGGGTCAAAACCTCGCATGGGGTTTTGAATTTTTTCTAACTGTGCAAGCGCAATGGTTCGCTCGGCCAAACACTCAAAGACCAAATAATCGAGCTGGCCTTTTTCGGCCAAGGCAAGTGCGGGTGGTATACGGTCGCCCGCATACCCTGCGCCCGCACCTATTCGCAGCGCTTTTTGAGCCATGGCTTAAGAGTCTGCTTGTACCTTGGCATCCTTCACAACCTTGGCCCACTTTTGCGTTTCATTGCGAATGAACTCGGCAAAGCGCTCAGGCGAACCGCCGCCGTCTTCTGCACCATATTGTTCAAATTTTTCGATCACATCGGGCATGGCCATGACTTTGTTCATGTCTTCATTGATGCGTTTTACAAAGGATGGATTCATGCGGCCAGGGCCGACCAAGCCGTACCAGGTGGTGGCGTCAAAACCTGGAAAGCCTTGCTCGTCCATGGTGGGCACATTGGGGTGGCCTTTGGCGCGTTTGGTGCGCGTTTGTGCCAGCGCAATGGCTTTGCCACTTTTCACATGCGGTGTCGCAGAGGTCATGGTTTCAAAACAATATTGAACTTGGCCACCTATCAAGTCTGTGAGCGCGGGGCCAGAGCCTTTGTAGGGCACATGCAATGCATCGATGCCTGCGCGCAGCTTGAACATTTCCAGCGCCAAGTGCTGCGCCGATCCACCGCCTGCTGAAGCAAAGCTGATGCGACCCGGGTTTTGTTTGCACAAGGCAATTAAATCTTTCACATTTTTAGCCGGCTGCGATTCATTGCAAATAAGCAAATTGGGCGTCACACCCACCAAGCCAATGGGCGAAAAATCGCGCTCTACGTTGTAACCCAACTTTGGCTGCAAGCTCACCGCCAAAGCATGGCTGTTGATATGCGCCATGAGCAAGGTGTTGCCATCTGCAGGTTGCTTGGCGACAAAGTCGGCGGCGATCACACCAGCAGCGCCTGCCTTGTTGTCAATGACGATGGTGACGTTCCACATGGCTTGAAGTTTTTGGGCCAATACACGGGCCAATGCGTCGGTACCACCTCCAGGCGGGAACCCCACCACAATGCGAATGGGGCCCGAGGGCAAAGTTTGAGCTTTGATCATGGGCGCGGCCAGCAAAGTTGCTGATGCGGCCGTGGCTTGGAGGAGGGTTCTGCGTTTCATGAGGGTGTCCTTCAATTGTGAATGAGGGCTGGTACAGGATTGGCTGAAAAGTAATCCATAGCGGCTTGAACACCAGAGCCGTTCAATTGCACGCCACTTAACTTCAAGCCCATCTCGCATGCAGAAAGTGCTGCAATCAAGGTCAAGTCATTGCAATCGCCCAAGTGACCAATGCGGAACATCTTGCCTTTGACTTTGCCCAGTCCGGTTCCCAATGAACAATCAAATCGTTCATAAATGATTTTGCGCACTGCGTCTGCATCAATGCCATCGGGCGTCATGACACCGGTCAAGATGGGTGAGTACAAAGCAGGGTCGGCACACTGAATGGGCAAGCCCCATGCACGCACCCCTGCGCGAACGCCCTCACCCCATCGCACATGGCGCTTGAAAACCACGTCCAAGCCTTGTCCCAAAATCATGTCGCAAGCTTCACTCAAGCCATACATCAAATTGGTATTGGGGGTGTATGGGTAGTAGCCCGATTTATTGATCTCCAGCATCTCATCCCAAGCCCAAAAAGATTTGGGCAGCGTCGATTTTTTGCTGGCTTCAATGGCCTTCGGTGACAGCGCGTTAAAACTCATGCCAGGCGGCAGCATCAAGCCCTTTTGCGAGCCACTGACCGTGACATCAACACCCCACTCGTCATGACGGTAGTCGGCAGAAGCCAAGCCTGAAATGGTATCGACCATGAGCAGGGCAGGATGTTTGGCGTTGTCAATGGCACGGCGCACAGCCGCAATGTCACTGGTCACACCCGTAGAAGTTTCGTTGTGCACCACACACACCGCCTTGATGCTGTGCGAAGTGTCTTGCTTCAAGCGCTCCTCAATTTTGTGTGCGTCCACACCTTGACGCCAACCCTCTGCGCCAGGCAACCCCAACAACTCTGCTTTGACTCCCAAACGGGCGGCCAACTTAAACCACAGTGAAGCAAAGTGACCTGTCTCATACATGAGCACATGATCGCCGGCACTCAATGTATTGACCAAGGCGGCCTCCCACGCACCCGTGCCAGAGGCTGGGTAAATCATGACGGGGTGCTGGGTCTTGAAAATAGCCTTCATGTTGGCCATCAATTTCAGGCCCAATACGCCAAATTCTGGGCCGCGATGGTCAATGGTGGGCAAGCTCATGGCACGCAAAATTCGGTCGGGAACCGGTGAAGGACCCGGAATTTGCAAGAAGTGACGACCTGTTGGATGAAAATCAAGCTGAAGCATTTAAAAGCATTCCTAAGAACTAATTTGAATTTAACGAGAGAATAGCGGCAAATCCGATATCCATGATGTGGAAAAACCCCTAGCTCTTGTTGAATCAGTCCCCTATGAACACAACTACTGCCACTCTCCCAGACTCAGCCAGCCACACTTACGAACAAGTTGCCACTGCCAGCAACGAAGTAGCGGGCCTTCTGGCCAAGCGCTTGAAAACTGAAACGCAAGGCGAAGTGCTTTTTTCTGCCGCCGACCGCGGCCGCTACGCTACCGATGCCTCCATTTATCAAGTGACCCCGCTGGGTGTGTTTGTGCCCAAACATGCCGAGGAAGTGGCTACCGCCATGGCCATTTGCCGAGACTTGAAGGTGCCCATCGTGCCAAGAGGCGGCGGAACCAGCCAATGTGGTCAAACCACCGGCGTGGGTTTGGTCATCGATCACAGCAAATATGTTCGAAATATCCTCAACCTAGACCTCCAAGCAGGCACGGTAGAAGTTCAGCCTGGTATCGCCCTTGACGCACTCAATGCTTCTTTGAAAAAACATGGCGTGTGGTTTCCAGTTGACGTTTCAACCAGTGCGCAAGCCACTTTGGGCGGCATGGCGGGCAACAACTCATGCGGCAGCCGGTCCATTGCCTACGGCAATATGGTGCACAACGTCTTGGGTGCCAAAGCATGGCTCAGCAATGGCGAGTTGCTTGAATTTTCTCAATTTGAAAACAGCTCTGGGCGTGCAAGGCAAATTGGTGAATTCGTCAAACAACTGGCGGTTCAGCATCAGGCAGAGCTTCAAAGCCATTGGCCCAAAGTTTTAAGGCGCGTGGCAGGCTACAACTTGGATATTTTTGACAACCAGAATGTGCGGCCTTACACCCCGGACGGCAAGGTCAATCTGTCGCATTTGTTGGTGGGCAGTGAAGGCACCTTGGCCATGACCCAATCACTGACCTTGAAGCTCAGTGAACTTCCAACATCCAAGGTATTAGGCGTTGTGAACTTCAACAGCTTTTACAAAGCCATGGACTCTGCACAGCACATCGCCAAGCTGGGCAGCGGCACACTGACAGCAGTGGAATTGGTCGATCGAACCATGATAGAGCTGTCTTTGAAAATTCCGGCCTTCGCACCAACAATTCGCACTGCCGTCATTGGCGATCCCGAAGCTATTTTGTTGGTTGAATTTGCAGGTTCAGACAAAGAAAAGCTCAAGCTTGAGTTGAAACAATTGGTGGCACTCATGGGCGACATGGGCTTGCCCAACAGCGTGGTGGAAATGGTTGACGATGCACCGCAGAAAAACTTGTGGGAAGTGCGCAAAGCAGGCCTGAACATCATGATGAGCTTGAAGGGCGATGGCAAACCCGTCAGCTTCATTGAAGACTGTGCAGTGCCCTTAGAGCACTTGGCAGAGTACACCGATGCTTTGACGCAAGTCTTTCAAAAGCACGGTACAAAGGGCACTTGGTATGCTCATGCATCCGTAGGCACTTTGCATGTACGGCCTATCTTAGACATGCGCCGTGATGGCCCGCAAAAGATGCGCGCCATTGCCGAGGAAGCCAGCGAACTCGTGCGCAAGTACAAAGGCGCCTACAGCGGTGAACACGGCGATGGCCTGTGCCGCGGTGAATGGATTGGGTGGCAGTTTGGCCCGGCTATTCAACAAGCATTTGGCCAAATCAAACAGCACCTCGATCCGCTCAACTTGCTGAGCCCCAACCGCATGGTGAACCCGCCCAAAATGGACGACACCTCGCTCATGCGCTTTGGCAACAATTACAAAATCATTCCCATTCAAACCGCTTTGGATTGGAGTGCATGGAACGTTCACAACGACGCCGCCACAGAACAAACCACCCCGTCCGGTACAGGTCAAGACCCAGCGCAAGGTTTGGCCAAGGCAGTTGAAATGTGCAACAACAATGGCACTTGCAGAAAATTTGATGCGGGCACCATGTGCCCCAGTTTCAGAGTCACTCGCGATGAAGTACATGCCACGCGCGGCAGAGCCAATACGCTGCGATTGGCATTGAGTGGGCAACTGCAAGGCGGTCTGGAAAGCCCTGAGGTGAAGGAAGCAATGGACTTGTGTGTGGGTTGTAAAGGTTGCAAGCGTGACTGCCCTACCGGCGTTGACATGGCGCGCATGAAAATTGAAGTGCAACATCATTACAACGAAAAGCATGGTTTGCAGTTGAAAGATACGTTGATATCCAACTTGCCACGCTATGCGCACATTGCATCGCAGTGGCCTGGTCTCATGAACCTTCGTAACCAATCGCCATTGTTGGCCAAGTTGGCAGAGTCTCTAACGGGCCTGTCAGCAGAGCGCTCATGGCCAGAATGGAAAAAAGACCATTTCTTCAACGGCCCTCGTGTTGGCGTTTCGGCAGAAGAAGTTTTAAAGGCCAGCAAGCCTGTTGTTTTGTTTGTTGACACCTTCAATGGCTACTTCGAATCTGAAAACGCTTGGGCCGCCCACGATGTTTTGTCAGCGGCAGGTTATCAAGTTCACATTGCCAGTCGCACCAAGCAAGACACACCTGGCCAGCACCTTTGCTGCGGCCGCACCTATTTGGCCAGCGGGCAAGTGAGCAAGGCCAAAGAACATGCCAAAGCTTTGCTAGAAGCATTGCTCCCCTTTGCACAAAAAGGCATTGCCATTGTGGGTTTAGAGCCATCGTGCCTTTTAACCCTCAGAGACGAGTCCTTGGTCATGGGCTTGGGTGCGATGGCTGACGCAGTGGCAACACATGCTGTGTTGTTTGAAGAATTTTTAGCAGCAGAAAATAAAGCTGGCAAACTTGATTTACTCAAGGCCAAATTGGGACCTGCTCAACAATCAATTTTGGTGCACGGTCACTGCCACCAGAAAGCATTTGGTTTGATGCCCTCAGTCACGCAAGTGATTCAACTCATTCCACAAGCCAAAGTGGATTTGATTGAAAGCAGCTGCTGCGGTATGGCCGGTTCTTTTGGCTATGAAGCATCGCATTTGGAAGTTTCTAAACAAATGGCAGAGGCTAACTTATTGCCTAGCATTAGAAACAACAAAGATG
>Ga0209768_10000065_pt1 | contig 63123 bp, 81 predicted proteins | sample LauGreSBDMM110SD_3_FD_187564 | JGI IMG/M metagenome (GOLD analysis project Ga0209768, IMG submission 187564) | Freshwater lake microbial communities from Lake Michigan, USA - Sp13.BD.MM110.SD (SPAdes) (version 2) | ecosystem: Environmental > Aquatic > Freshwater > Lake | place: Lake Michigan... | reverse complement strand
GGCTGTAGGTGCTGGTGCTTTTGGTGGTAGTCGTGATGCAATCATGCGTGCAGAGCGTGAGCGCAATCTTAGTCAGCAGATGGGTGACATCCAAGCCACTGGACAACAGGCGGCTTTTGGACAAGCGCAGCAACAATTTAATGCTGAGCAACAGGCTCGTTTACAAGCTCAACAAGCTAATCAACAGGCAGGTCTTACAGTTGGCGGGCAAAACCTTGGTGCAAGACTTGGTGTTCAGCAGCTTGGCACACAAACAGGTCTTCAGACTGCTCTTGCTAATTTAAACAACCAACAGCAGGCAGCAGTACAAAACCAAGCGGCCCAGTTACAGACGCAGGGCCTGAACGCACAACAGGCAATGCAAGCAGCTTTGGCAAATCAACAGATGGGTTACAACGTAGGCAGTCAAAACCTTGCGGCAAACCTTGGTGTACAACAACTTGGCGCGGGTCAAAACTTACAGGCTCAACTGGCGAATCAACAAGCGTTTCAACAAGCGCAGAATGCCGCTGAACAATCTCGTCAGTTTGGTGCTGGTCAGGGTCTTCAGGCCGCTAATCTTGGCGCTCAATATGGTCAATCTGCACAACAACTGGGTGAGCAGTCACGCCAATACGGTGCTGGTTTGGGTATGCAGGGCTTACAGACCGGCTTACAGGCAGCGGGTCAACTTGGTCAGTTAGGTGGTCAGCAGTTCCAGCAAGGTATGGACATCAACAAGTTGCAAAGCGCATACGGCGGTCAGATGCAGCAACAAGCCCAGCGTCCTTTGGATCAGGCTTACCAAGACTTCTTGAACCAGCAGAATTATCCGTATAAACAGTTGGGCTTCATGTCCGACATGATTCGTGGTTTGCCACTGGGCCAGCAATCAACAAGCAGTATGTATTCTCAAGGCCCCGGGGCGGTTCAAACATTAGCGGGCTTGGGTGGCGCGGCTTACGGTTTTGGTAAGTCGGGATTGTTTGGTAAAGAAGGCGGCTTGATGAAGTCGTATGCTGGTGGTGGCGATGTAACGAGCGATCAAAACGTCGAAGGTATTTTGCCTAAACTAAGCGATCAACAACTACAAAAAGCTAAAGAAACAGCACTGAGTCGGCGTGATGTTGAACAGGCCAACATGATTGATGCAGAGATGGCTGAGCGGGCTTCTATCCGTGGCGGTTTAGGTGGTGCGTTTAACCAGATACCTGAAGAACAGCAAGAAGAAATGATGGCTGGCGGGGGCGTTGTTGCGTTTGCTGGTGGTGGTACGTTTGGTAAACGATTTGAAGGTAGCCTGACTTCATTAAAAGATATGGCGAATCAGCAACCTGCGGTACAAACCCCAGAACAGTACGAACAAGGTGTAGCTGCACGTCAACCTATGCTTGAAAAAATGTATGGTGCGGACGTTACAAAACCGTACTTAGAAGAAACTAAGTCCAAACGGGCTGGGTTAGCGGATCAAATGGAAAAAGATAAAGGGCTTGCTTTTGCTATGGCAAGCTTAGGTTTGTTGTCACGTAGCAAGAAACCCGGTGAAAATCAAAAGCAACAACTTCTTTCTGGCTTGGGTGAAGCTGGACAAATGTTTATTGGTGAAGTTGGAAAGCTTAAGAAAGAAAACAGAGAAGCCGACGACAAATTACGCCAGTCTGAAATTACACTGGCTACCGCGCAGCAATCTCGTAAAGAAGGTATGGTCAACAAGGCTATGTCTTTGGAAGACAAAGCCGAAGCTCAAAAACAAGACGCTTTCAAGATGAAACTTGGCGTACAAGAAAAGATTGCTCAACTCGAAGGTGGTTTGGCTGGAACTGAATTGCAAGGTGAGAACGCATTGAAGGTTGCGGGTGTTAACGCTGCAACCAGTCTTCAAACAGCAAAAATGGCTGCTGCCAAAGAAACCGACTTGGCCCGTCAGACCAATATTAACTACGCTGCACTGCTTGAAGAAGGCAAACCAGCTAATAAACAGACAATGGCCGAAGCTGCAAGAATGGCTGCAAACGACTTGAAACAATCTGATGTTCGTAGAGAAGCTGCTGCGGGTGTAAGAGACGACAAGTTTGAGCTTAGGGTGGATAAGGCATTGGAAAGCAACATGCCTTACATGAAAGCAGTGCAAAAGGGTAACACTGAAGAAGCTGCTCGTATCCGCCAAGGCGTAGTTGCAGAACTAAGGGCAACTTCTTCTCAAGCTGCTCCTGCCGCCGCGCCACAAGCTGCGGCTCCTGTTGTTAAACCCTCTATGCAAGAGTTCATGGCTGCGGCTAGAAAAGCAAACCCCGGTGTTTCTGACGCAGACTTAGCTGCCTACTACAATCGAAAATACGCCAATTAAAGGGGTTCGGCATGGCCATTATTGATCCGTTTGAGGCACAACAACCGCAACGGAGGGGTATCGTTGACCCCTTTGAGGCGCAGCCTGCTCCGCAAATCGTTGACCCGTTTGCCCCACAACCAAAACCTGAAGATCAATCAATCCTACGTAGCGTTGCCGACGTACCTTTAAAGGCGGTTTCTGGTTTGGCTACTGGTGTGCGTTTAGTTGCTGACGCTTTTGGTGCGGGTAGCGACGTATCCAAATCTATTAAGGGTGTAGAAGATTATATTGGTGAGTTATATAGTGCGCAGTCTAAAAAGGATTCCGCTGAGATTTCTCGGATTATGAAAGACGCCGAGGACAAAGGTGTTTTAGATCAAGTTAAAGCTGGTATCAAAGCTTTCACTATTGCCCCTATTGATACATTAGTAAACGCATTGGGCACATCTGCCCCCGCTATCGTGGCTGGTTTAGGTGCTTCTGTTTTTGGTGCAGGTGCTCTTGCGGCTACTGCTGTTGGCGCTGGGGTTGGTTCTATTATGGGTGCCGGTACGATTAAAGGTACTATCTACGATGCGGTCAAAGAAGAGCTTGGCAAGACTAATATGCCCAAGGAACAAATTGAAGCGCGTGCGCAAGCTGCGCAAGACTACAACGGTGAAAACTTAGATCAGATTTTGATGGGGTCGGCTCTCGGCGCAATCGGCGCAAGTACGGGTTTTGAGCCAGCAATAGCTCGTCAAGTAGCTAAGCAAATCATTACAAATAGTGTCAAAAAACAAGCGGCTGTTACAGGGGCTAAAGAATTTGTAGGTGAAGCTGCGCAAGGCGGTCAAGAACAATTAGCTCAAAATATAGCTCTTCAACGTGAAGGCTACGACGTACCCACTATGCGCGGTGTTGTGGGGCAGGGCACTATGGAAGGTCTGGCAGGTGCTGGACTTGGCGCTGCTGCTGGTGCGAGTGAAGGTTTGGAAGCCCGTCGAGCAGCAGAAGCTGCGCCTACCCAAGAACCAGCAACTCCTAAGCGGCCTCCACTGGAAATTGAAAAAGTTGCCGCTGATTTGACCCAGCAAGGCATTACTAATATTGACCCTGAGCGCGTAGCGCAATTTCAACAAACTTTCCAAGACATGGGGCTTGATCCCGGTAGTGCGCAATATCGTGCAATTGAAGCGGCTACCAAAGAAGTTGAAGACCAAGCTAAAGATCAAGTTGGCGAGCAAACACCAGCCCCCACTCCCGCTGAAGCAGCCGTTGAAACCCCTGCGGCAACCGAAGCCCCTATCCCATACATCCCGCCCGTCAATACTTGGACAGATACAAACCTGACCGCTACGTTGGAACTTCAACTGGCTAAGCCTGAAGCCAAACAAAACCAACCCCTCATCGAAGCGGTACAAACGGAGATACAACAACGTGCGGCAACTCAAGGAGAACCAGATGTTGGACAGACTATCCCCGGCACAAGTGGAGCAAGCGTTCCAATGGTTGGACAGCCCAGTACAGATACCACCGCCGGAGGAACTGGAATCGCTGAGCCAAGTGGAGTGGTTTCTACTAGACCGGATGTTACAGGAACTGTGGCGGGAGAAACGGTACAGCCCGTTGCAATAGTTGACCCGTTTAAACAAGCCGCTCAGACAGAAACGCTTTCTGCTCAGCCCATTGCAGTAGACCCCGTTGTATTTGCTAAACGCTCCGTAGATAGCGCAATAGCCGACCAAGGTAGCTTTGGATCTTTAGAAGAATCAATTGGTGCGTACAGAGATAACCTTCCAGACTCTATGCGTGAGCAGGGGATAAACGACCAGCCAACAATTGATAAAGCAGTTGCGGCATACGACGAGGAAATAAGCAAGCAAAGAATCCAAGAAATCCCCACTCAAGAAACCGCCCCCACTGAGTCTGCTGCTAAGTCAGACGATGTAATTGCTGAAGAAGCTGAGATACCTAACGAAATTGCAGACGCCGTCGGCGATATAACAACTCTGCCTGCTGAAGAAGAGACAGTAGAAACAACTAAGGGTAAAGTTGGCCGCAAACCTTTAACCCCCGAGAAAAAAGCCGCCAGCGATGAACGCCGCAAACAACAAACAGCAAACTACAAAGAAAATGAAAAAGCTGTAGCTGCTGCTGAAGCCGCTCTTAATGAAGCCCTTGCTCCTATTGACGAAGATAAAATTACTTCGGACGAAAACTTAGTCGCCGCCGAAACAACAAAACGTGTTGGCAAAATCCAAGCTATCAAATCTTTGATACTGTTGTCACGTTCCCTTAAAGGCACTAAGCCGGGTGACCGAGCAGCCGAGCTATTAAAGAATCCCGCCATTACTAAAATGGAGTTGGAGAACGTACAAAAAGGTATTGCTGCTCAAGTATCTAAAGCTAACACGCAGGTAAAAGTTGGCCGAGCCGATACTAGATTTAACAACATGACAAATGGTCAGCAAGCCTTGCGTCATGTTATCAAGACCGGTAATGCGTTTCAAAGATTTTTGGCTCAACGCTTGTTACCCTTTGTAAAAGATGTCAACTTCAAAGTAATTGAAGAAGATGATGTTCTGCCGAGTCAAATCACTGAAGGTGGGGCAGAAGCCGATTGGGATGCGTCTCGTGGTTTGTTCTTACGTATCGTGGCTACCGGCGAAAAATTTGTGTTTGTGCGCGGTAGGACTGGAGGCCCAAGCCAAGGTATTAACAACGTCACTGTGCTGCACGAGATGTTGCACGCCGCGCTTAACAAGAAAATGGACTTGGCGCTTGACGCGCTTCAAACTGGATTTGACCGCAAGTCTGATTTGGCGGTGGCGTACAACGCCCTAATTAAAACAATAAACTTGACCGCCGACCGGGTCAACGAGATGCGTGAAGCAGGCACATTGCCTGAGTTCATGGAAGACTTAATTTCCGCCAATATCTTTGGAGACCCACGAGAGTTTATTGCCTACGCAATGTCTGACCCTGACTTCCAAAAGTTCTTGATGAAAACTGCTGGGCATCTCAAACAATCGTTGTTCACTCGGTTTATCAACAACGTGCGTCAGTTTTTTAACATGGACGCAACTCATACCAGCGCACTGTCAGATATTGTAAATATTACCGACAGCATGTTGACCGCACGCAAGACACCTTTAATGCGTGCACAGGAAGCTTTAGAAAAGCGTAGCGGTAACCTTGCAGAAATATCGTCGGCTATTAAAGAGAAGAAAGCAAAGACCAACAAGATTCTTCAGCGTATAGAAACGTCTAGCTTTGCCGACATAATCCGAGACTTGCCTCTGCTTGTTAACTTGCGCAGTATGCAGGATTTAACCGACGCGCTGTCTTCTATGTACGCTGGGTTTGATAATTTTAAGCTGCGCCAAGTACTGCCTATGTTGCAAACAGAGGCCGTAGTTCAATGGGCCGACCGCCTCGGCGTTAAAGGTATTAAAGAGTCTTGGCAAAACCTCGGTGATATGGCGGCTATGCGTAATAAAGCTACGGCGGACATGGTGCCCGTCTCCGAATCCTTAGCAAAGTTGGCACGTAACGCACCCGAGCAACTACGGCGTCTTGCTAATGTGATGCACTACTCCACGTTGCTGTACCGTGACCCAACTGTAGCTGGCAATTTAACTAAAGATGCCGACTTGAAAAAGTTGTGGGATGGCTTGACCGACGCAAATAAAAAGTTGTATGAGCAAGTCCGAGATTTTTATAAAGCCAACCACGAGCAATATCATGTGTTGCTGGAAGAGCAGATTGCTAATTCAAAGTTGGCTGGCACCGCTGGAGACGGCAAGTCCCCCAAAGGTAAACTGATTGCTCAGATTAAACAAATATACGAAGATGGCAAAAAGCTGTACCCGTACTTCCCATTGATGCGTTACGGCCAATACTGGTTGCGCATTGGTAAGGGCGTGAACCGCGAATTCTACATGTTTGAGAACGCTTTTGATCGCAACATGTTTTTACGTAAACGCGTCCGTCAAATGCAAGAGGCTGGTTTCACTGAATCCTTGCGTGAGATGCAGGAATCTAAAGTTATCGACATAGGCAACGATTTGTCTGATGCGCGTAAGCGGGACTTAGATGCCAGCGGTATGTTAAAAGAAATCTTTAACTCTATTGATGCGGGTGTAAAAGCTGGCAAAGAAGTCATTGATGATTTTGGTAATACGGTTTCTGCTATGACCAGCATTGATGCCGAGAAGCTCAAAGACGAAATCTATCAAATGTATTTGCAGACTTTGCCTGACCGCAATTTCCGCAGACAGTACATGCATCGTCAAGGCACTACCGGTTTTAGCGGTGACATTGCTCGTAACTTTGCGGTGACCGGCACAAACATGGCTAATCAATTGGCGCGTATTAAATATGGCCCCCGCATCATGAACGAGCTTGAACGTGCAAACGACACGCTTGAAGGAAACCCCGACAAAGAACGCCTCGGTGAATTTGTTTCTGAGATGCGTATGCGTGCCGAACAGCAAGTTCGCCCTGATTCGGAAGACAGCTTAGGCTATAAAACTTCTGCGCTGTTGAACTCCTCGGCCTACTTGTGGTTGATGACTTCGATCAAGACCGCCGCTACTCAGTTAACGGCGCTTCCAATATTTGTTGGCCCAGTGCTTACATCCAATCACGGGTTTAATCCCATCAAAGTTGGTAAGGCTCTTGCTAAGTCAATGGCTATTTTTGGCACAAGCGGTATTCGTCGGCAAGCTAAAGACGGCTCAACCACGTTTGAGTTCCCCTCCTACCTAAACAACGGCTTGATTAAGTTGACTGAGGATCAAAAGTTGGCTGCGCAGTACATGGCAGACAGAGGCATCAGCGACAACACGTTGGCCTACGATCTTGGTAACCGCCGAGATACGCCGACTAGCAAACTTGAAGGTACTACGTTGCGTACTATTCGCAGTGCCAGCAATGTAATGACTAGCTTATTCCATCACTCTGAGCGCATGATTCGTGAAGTGACTTTTATGACTTCCTACGATATGTATTCTAAAGAGATCAACAAAGAAACCGGCAAGAAGTACACTCACGAAGAAGCCTTACGTGCAGCCGAAGCCGAGACCCACGAAGCTTTGGGCAACTATCACGCATCTAACCGCCCTCGCGGGTTGCTGGCTAACGCTGAACGCGAAGTTGTACTTGACGCTCAAAAACCTATAGGCCGCACAATTCTTCAGTTCAAGATGTTCCCCACGTTTGTAACTACGTTCTTTATACGTAACGCTTACCGTGCGCTGGCGGGGCTTGATGCACAAGATCGCGCTAAAGCTATGACCCAGTTGGTTGGCACGTTGACTATGTCTACCGCGCTTGCTGGTTACGTTGGTATTCCCGGCGCAACAATGGCTATGGGCGCAATTCAGGGCATGATGAATGCAATGCGTGGGGACGACGAGGACGACCCATTAGAAGGCCGCGACTTAGAGTTTTGGTTCCGCAACATATGGCTACCGCAAACTTTTGGCAACATTAAGATTGGAGATCACACATTGGATGAAGTCTTAGACAGAGGCTTGATTGCCACTATGACTGGCTACGACATTTCCGGTAGCTTGTCCATGAACAACATGTGGGTGCCGGATGTAAAAGAGCAGGCCACTTCTGCTGCGGCTATGCAGGAATACTTTATGTCTTTGCTCGGCCCTAGCGCATCTATCATGTTTAAACAAATCCCTAACGCCATTGACACGCTGAACCGAGGGGAAATTTTGAAGGGTATCGAGCAGTTATCCCCGGCTTTTGTGCGCGGTTCACTTACTGCTTATCGGTATTCACAAGAAGGAGCAACTACTACATCAGGCGCGGTTATCAAGGAAGCCGAGGAATTTACTCAGGGGCAGTTGTTGGCTCAGTCTATGGGTTTCGCTACTGAAGGACTTGTGGCTCGGCGGGAAGCAATCTTCCAATTGCAAGGTGAAATCTTAAAAGTAAAACGCGAACGCACCAGCTTACTTGACCGGTTGGAGCGGGAGTTGGACAAAGGTTCGGATGAAGACATTGAAAAAGCCTTTGACAAAATATTTAAGTTTAATAGCAGAAACCCCTACGACATGATTGGTGGTGACAACATTAAGCAATCAATTAAAAAGCAAATGGAACGCAAGATTAAATCCGACCGTGGTATGCCTATTGACAAAAAGTACTATCCGCAATTAATTGAATTGCTGGAACCGTCGGAAAAGAAACTAGAGCGTGAGCGTTTGATGGCCCAATAAAAAACCCCCGCACATAGGCGGGGGGAAGGGGAGGCTGGAAGGAGCTAACTCTTCCAAATGGCAACTGCTTACCATTGATATTAGTCTACATTAAACGCGCCAAACTCGCAAACCTTTTATACCCTCCACGATTACAACCTTTGTAACAATAGGTATCTTCAACCTTTTTGTAACAGCGGCTACAGTTTCCCGTGCCGCATTGTGGTCTATGCAGGGTACAAAAAATGAATGACCGGCTCTAAACTTTGACCAATCAATCTGATACGACACGGTCTCGATTTTCATTTAGCCCCAACATATCATCCATGCGCAGGAACTCGGAATTCGATGCGTCAAACTTCAACGTACGCACAGCAGGGGAAGCAACCTTCATACCCTTGGACATACGCTTATTGACCGTCTCAACAAAGATTTTCAAGTCGGTTAACTCTTTGAGCAGGGTTTTGTAATTGACCTGCTGCTTGATACAGAATTCTTTGAACTGTTTGGCTGCTACGTAGATGTGTTTAGTATCCGGCTCGTAACGTACCAGCAACTCCCCACGAGGTTCTTGCAAAGGTAACGCCGACATACTACTCCGGGCATCTACTTCACCGTTAACCACCAAAGCATTGATGTGGTGGCTATCAAGAAATTCACCGAGGGTGGCAACGGGAGTTGACTGTGGGGGCTTTATATCGTGGCGCATTTCACCCAACATGCCCTTTAGCCAGTCGTACACAGCGGTCATATCAAAATCATGTAAGCCAAGGTGACGAGAAATTAAACCACCGGCAATGTTACAAGCGGCGGTGGCAGACCAATAGCGTTCCCGTGAGGTGAACTGAACTTCTTTATCCAGTCGGGCTTGCACTTTCTTTATCAAATCCTTGGTGTACTCTAAATTGTTTACCAGCCATGTAAGGTATATCTCCCCCGCATGACCATAGTTCTCGTTGAGTTGGTGGTCAAACATTTCTTTGCCCCTAGCTACACCAATCAAGTCATTGGGTTCTATCTTGTACTCAAGTAACCGTACGGATTCACCATCTGGGCTATTCTTCAATGCGGTCAACTTCTCGTAAAAGCTGGCGTTAGACGAGCACAAAGTCATGTTCTGCCATGAAGTGTTGTTGATGCGCAGTGCGTTCTCTGAACCCTTTTGACGGTTCTTGCCTCGGCCATGACTGATGCCGTATGCCAAATCAGAAAACTCCTTGGGGGACATGTTAGTGATTTCGTCAATCGTGTTGGGGATGTTGTTCATTACCCCAAGCTGTTGCATCTTGGCGTTGAGCGTGTCCTTCTCAATTGACATAAGTTCGTAAGGCATACCATACACACTGTTACACATGCGCAGAATGGTTGATTTCCCTGATCCGGCGTATTCGTAAATCACGTTAATGATTGAACCCTTTAACCCAGTGAACTTCATTAGTGGAGCGCCAAACGCAGTTAAGGCTCCAAAAGCGTGAGGCTCCATACCCTTGAGTGCGTACAGGTTGAAGACTTCCTTCCACTTATCTATGTCACCTTTTTCGTGAACCTTCTCGGCAAAAAACTCTGTTGTTGACGATGATGGGCTGTAGAACGTACCGTCCTTGGTAATCTCTTTGTTACCCATAATAAATTTACTGTCGCCTTCAACCCATCCAAATTGTGTTCTCATAAGCTCTGCTTTCTTCATGTATTGCAAATTTTTAACTGCTGTAACAACGTACGTTGCAAGATTTTCATATTGCTTGTGGTGCGCCATTACTCCCTGTTGGGCAAGCTGTTTACGTAGCTCGTCCTTTGATGAAATAGCCGCAGTGGTTATCGCAAACTCTTTCACCCCGTCATGGGGTAAGTGAAGTCTGAACAACGCTATCTCACCTAACTCTTTGTCCCGCATACGCTTGAGTACATACAAGTCATGCTCGTACACCATTACGGGGTCTTCTTCGGAATCTTTGGGGGGACGAACATATATACCACCCTTTTTACCTCTGAAAAACGGAAACGGATACTCAGGTATTTGGTGCGTCTCAACACCTGCTTCGGTTTCAACCTCCACTTCGTTGTCGGCCTCGGTTGCCTCTGCTATCTCTATACCCAACACAATAGGTGAAGTGATCTTGCCTTTGTGTACACAACCATCACAACCACCGGGGTTGCGTTCTTCAAATGTCGTGCAGTGGTGTGGGCCACCGCGCTTGCGTATATTCCTAAGCTTGTTCTCTACCTCGGCAGGGTCGTACTCGGGATGCTGGTCGGACATCTTGTGCGCCGCCTTGTCTCCGTCTACACAGAAAGCAGGGATAGACAACGCCGACATCCACAGTGGCTCATCAATCTCAGCTTGGTTTTGAAACACGTAATTCAGTTGCGCACAGCCGTTCTCGGCCTTGAGCATGATGGTCTTAAACCGCTTGACCTTATTACCCAACAATGCTTCCATCATGGGACTCATGGCAGAGGGTATAAAGTCCGGCACTTCTTCTTGTTTCGGCTCGGGTGCGCCCAACAATTCACGCAGCTTCTCAATAGACAGCCTCGGCGAAACCCCGTTCCACACGACTACGTCTTTGGCCTCTAACCCTTTTTTTACATTCATTGAACCGGGCACACGAAGAACCCGCGATGCTTCAAACACCTTGTCGTCAACGATCAAGTCATGTTCTTTGCAAAGTTGTTTTAGCCGCTTGGCTAATGGCTCCCACACCGTGCGGGATAACATCTCTTCAAGCAACCAGTAAGCATGAACACCGTTGCCGGAATTCACCAAAATTGGTCTAGGTAAGCCGACTGTCTTACAAAACTTCTTAAGCTCTTCCAGCCCTGTCTGCTGGTCGAGATAGCCCTCGATCTTCCCTTTGGAATTCGGTACACCCTTGGTCGGGCCGCAATCAATATCCAGCCATAAGGCTTGAACAAAGGCTACGTTGTCGTGCGTCCTGTCGTCTGCTGTACCAAATTTGGCACAGCCAAAATACACGTTGACTTGCTTGGTGTTGAACTCTTGGATGAGTGTCTCGGCTTCTTCCCTTGTGTTTGCAAAACGCTGGTCAACATATTTACCTATGCCAACTATGCAGTACCGCCCCTCCGTGGGTAACACGGCATCTAGCAAATCAAATGTGGACATTGTTTATTTATGTTTTTTATGTCGTGCCATGAAACGCTCAATCTGTTCAGCGTGGGTAGGAGATGGGGTAAACGCACCCCAAAACCAGTTGTAAACCGTCATGCGGCTGACCCCTAGCTCTACTGCCACTCGCGTAGCAGTAATCTCCCTCGCTATACAGAAGCGACCCAAGGCTACGCCCAAAGATTCAGCGTCGGCCTTTTTATTGGCTTCAACTAATTTTTGGCTGTAACCATAGGTCATGCGTTACTCCTCTTCCGTCCAAGCCGCAACCACTGAGTCCAAACTTTTCTTGGATGCGGGGGCAGCTTCAACAGCTTTCTTGGATTCACGTTTCTTAGGCTCATCTACTGCGTCGGCTCGTGCTTTGACAAGGGCTTTGGCGTCTTCCTTTTCAAAAGCTTCGCCCAATGGTTTTGGTGCTTCCAACTTTGGCGCACGACCTGTATCGGCTTGATACGGAGTCATAACAACCAGCTTCTGTGTCTCGGGTAAAACAGCGGCTTTACTGGTTGCGGCGTATTCACCTTTGTTGATGAAGCGAGTCGGCGTAAACAAAATAGACTGGTTGTCATTGTCTTCATTGAAGCTCAATTGGGTAACAACGTAGTCCAAGCTTTTACCGTTGTTGGACAAGTACTTGGTGTAGCTCTCAAAGGGATGAGTGTTGTCGCCAACGCTGTCACCAAACAAAGACTTGGAAGACAAGTTCATTTGATACACAGAACCTTCGAGGGAAGTACCGAAGTCCTCTTCCAACATAACCGCAATGCGGCGTGAGTAGCGGCAAGCTTTAGAGTTGCCCATGCCCGAACCCTTGATGTTTTGTTCGCATGAGTCGCAACGGTCAGATTGCTTATTAACGGAACCAACATCGGGAACACTGCCATCATTAGAGAAACAGTCGGGGGCTGTTGGCTCAGCGTCGGCACTCCATTGCTTTGCGTAAAAGATACGCCCAACTTTGGGAGAGGCATTGATAACGACAACATTTAAGTCGCCTTTGACCTTACCCATCTCTTCACCGCCCACAACTTTTCGGAAGATTCCGTTTTTGGGGACGATTCGTTTAACGCCAGTGCGACCGGCGAGTTGTTTTGTAAGCTCACTGACTCCAGCGGTTTGCAGAAAGTCGGGGAGGTCTTGGTTCAACAAAGTAATGTTGCTCATTTTCAGTTTTCCTTAGAACGTCTAACTACCACGGTATATTGATTTTCGACATTCAAGCCTTTCGGCAGAAGGTCAGGATTCTCAAGAAGAAAATCTTTCATGTTTGTTTGATGAAGTCTCTTCTCCAGCAGGCCATATGCACCGGTCTCCTCAATGAAGTCGTACATAGAATCCCAATCATTCGTCCAGTACCGTGACTTTACGGAACGAACAATCGTGCCAGCTTTTGTGCGAATGCTGTCGGCATTCATGTTTTTACAGATCGCAAGCATCTCCGATTCAAGCAACGCCATCTGCTCTTCGATGTCGGCGTACTCGGCTTTATACTTGGAAGTGAGGGTATCTTTGGCGTCGCGCATCTTGATGTAGATAGCGGTCAGTTTGTCTAGGGGGACAGAAGGGGTGGTGACTTCGTCCTGAACTTCTAATGCGTCCATAGTTAGCTCCAGTTGTTTCGGGGGGGTCAGTTTATCACAGACCTTGACAATGTCAAGTACTTTCTAAAATAATTTCTTGCCTGTATAAATCAATTATTTTTGTGTGGTGTGCAATGTTGCCCCGCAAGTGGGCGTACATCTTTGTCTCTATCGGACTGCCTGTTATATGCACGACTGTCATCGGGTTAACTTGACCGGGTCGGTCAATTCGGGCATTGGCTTGTAGGTATGTTTCTACACTTGAGCACGGAGCGTACCAAATAATTGTGTCGGCGGCAGTTAGGGTAAGCCCGTGGGATGCTGCTTGTGGTTGGATGATAAGAACCTTGGGGTGCTCGTTCTCTTGAAACCGCCGCACCAATTCAGAACGTCTATTGACACTCACCTCTCCATTGATAATTTCGCACTTTATATTGTGCTTTTTTAAGTGCTTTTCTAGAAGCTCAATGGTGTGGGTAAAGGGTACAAACACCAGCACTTTTTGGCTTGATTCCTCAATGACTTCCTGCACCACATTTAATCTGCCAGATACATCAAACTCTAGGACTTCTCCAGTATCCGTATACACAGCGCCCCCGGATATTTGAAGTAGCTTGTTGAGTTTCACGGCGGCATTGACTGCCGATATTTCTTCTCCGTCGGCCTCAATCAACATCTGCTTCTTGAGTACGTTGTAATACTTGATCTGTTGGGGTGACAGCGGTGCATCACGGTCAACAAAGGTTACAGGGGGTAGGTCAAGGCACTGCTTCTTCTCAAACCGTATAGCTGGTTGGAGTATCTTGTGAACAATGTGTTTGGACTCGGGGCGTGGTATCCAGCGGTAGTCACTGACCTTGAGCATTACTTGATCTCTAAATTGCCCAAAGAACAGGGGGATGCCAGTGGGGTTCACTAACTTTGCTAATCCGTAAGCATCCACAGGAGACTGCGCGGCGGGAGTTCCAGTCAACATCCACAACCCACGTATGACTTTGGTTAGGTCTCGCAAGTCTTTCCACCGCTCTGTCTGCGCATTCTTATACGCTGACGCTTCATCTACCACAATCAAATCGAACCCGCCCTTGAGCAGTTCACTCTTAACAATTCCAACCCCATCAAAATTAATGATGACAAACTCTGACCCCGCATTGATGATCTCTTTGCGCTTCTTAGCCGCGCCGTGTGCAACTGACACCGTGCGATGGATTGCGAACTTAAACAAGTCCTGTTGCCATGCCGACTTCATGATTGACAAGGGGCAAATCACTAACACTCGCTTCACTAATCCTCGTTGCATCAAATAATCAACTGCCCAAATCACTGATGCTGTCTTGCCTGTCCCCTGCTCGTTAAAGCAGAACGCTTTGTTGTTGGTCGTTAGGAACTCGGCTGTAGTCTTCTGATGATCGAACGGTGTGAACCCGTGGGGACGAGGCCACTCATACTCTGATAAGTTCATTTTTTCTTTGGCTTGTTGGTTTTGACAGTATGGTCTGAATTGCGGCTGAACGAACGGTTGGCACTCGGGGTCTTGAGCTTAAGATTTCCTGAAGCATTGCTCCCCCCTTTGGACAAGGGAACCACATGGTCGATGTCTTTTCCAGTACGGTCAACGCCCTTCTTGTCCATCTCGCTTCTTGCTCGTTGACGTTCAAGTCGTGTATCAGATTCGCCTCTTGCTTTTTGCTGTTCATATTCTTTTTTGTATGGTCTAGGTTTGTTTACGTAGGGCATGATGTTTCCTTAGTGGTTCATTCAAGTGTTGCTTTGAGTTTCAAAGCGTGTATTAAGTCGGCTAAACCATACATAATTTCACTGCCTTCCCATTCGCCTGTTATTTTTATGCGCACTGTGTGTACATCTTCTAACGTAACAACGGTTTCGTCTTGTGGGCTGTCACCTGTCAATAGCGTAACCTCCATCAACTGCGAAAAACCTGAAGGTGTTTCAAATTCCAACACTGTGATTTCGCTGTTACCGTTTCCTTCTTCATCCACCACAGCACGTACAGCGCCGTAGTAGCTTTGCCATTCATTGGTTACGTAATTAGTTGAATCAAATTTCATTTTTAGCTCCGGTTGTATTCACATTGTTTGACCGCGCAGAACTTGCACAGCGGCCCACTGATAGGATTCCACACTCCATTTTCTAACGCCGCCTCAATCCGTGCAACACCCATCGCTGGCTTTTCTAGGTACTTTTGCATCATTTCTCTGTGGTGCTCGGCTTTCACAAACTCCTTGCTTACCGTAAAGATCAAGGCTGACTTCACTCGATTGATTTTGGGGAACTTGGCAAAAAGACCAGCCGCCACAAGGTCGAGTTGTTTGGTGTCTGCGTACCGTGCACTCTTGCTGGTTTTGTAGTCGGCGGAATGCGCCAAACCCTTTTCTTCGTTCAATACAACCAAGTCGGCAATACCGTGCCACCATACGTTCGGGGCATGGAACTCACAAGCCTCTAGGTCTTTGGTCAAGCCTAGCTTTACCTCGCACAGCTTCTCCCCCTCTAAATTCTTGAGGGCATCCAGCGTGTCCTTCATGTACTCAAACGCTGGCGGGATTGGCTTACCGTCACGGATGTATTCCTCTGCCACAGTATGAGCAGTCTTGCCGTACAGCGTTGCCGTTGTGTCAGGCTCAACAACATCCTTGGCTATCTTGGTGTGATAGTACTTCTTTGGGCATTGCTCAAATGTTTTTAAGCTACTGAACGACCATACGATACTCATAAATCTTCCTTTGGTATTCTAAATTCCCAAAACCCATACGCATCGCCACGACTCCATCTGTCCCATGAAAAATGTACATCGCGTGTTTTCTTGTTGATGTACTTCCACAAGACTCTCATCAGCAATCTCCATAGCTCTTTCCATACCCTGCTTCGCAGTTCAGGGGTAGCTCGGGTGCCCACGACGGACGGATACGCATACACAACTCAACGTACTCCTTAGCTGTTTCAGCCTCGTCTTCCGGTGCAATACAAGCCACGGCGTCATGCACCGTCATAACTACGCGGTACTTTTTTGCAATCATTAACATCTGCTCACCTATCACAATACGTGCAAGTGCTTGGCATACGTTCTCGATTACTTTACCGCCGTAGATTCGGTTGGGTATGACAGCTTTGCCCTTCTTGGTGTCGTACACATACTCAACATCGCCATCGTCGTCTGTCTTTTTACGTAGGTTGGGATACTTTAAGCGCAGTCCGTTGGGTAGCAGGATGCCCTCGGAACCATCTACCTTGAGAATGCCGCCCCGACCAAAGGATGTGGTTTGTTCACCGATGATTGCGGAGAATATTTTTGCCGCCTCTTTCCACAACGCTGATATGTTTGGGTAGGTTCGACGATATGTATCAATGATGCGTTTCGCTTCATCCTCCGATACCTCCACTCCAAAAGCTTTGAGTTGCGTTCTAAACTTAACCGCACCCATACCATAGCCAGCCCCAAGAATCGTTGTCTTACCGACGAAACGCTCATCCTTTGTGATCTCTTCAATCTTTTTGCCATAGATAGCCGATGCCATGATTTTGTATACATCTTCGCCCCTTTCAAATGCTTCTACCAAATCGTCTTGCCCAGCCAGCCATGCCAGCGTCCGTGCTTCAATCTGTGAGGAATCTGAATCAATCATTACCATACCAAACGGCGCAAGGACAGCCTTTTTCAGTGGGGATGTGCGCTGTAAGTTCTGTAAGTTGATCTTGTCGTCACCACCCCAGCGTCCAGTGTGTGCGGCATAGTAGCGTAGGGGTACAGGCATTGGGCCTCGTTTAGCAATCCCAATGAACCGCTCGGTGCGGGTCTCTTCAATGGTTGACTTTGTACCTAACCGCGCCGCAACCAATACTTGCACATTCGCATTCTCATGCTCCAGTAGGGCCTTGAACTCTTCATCCATCTTAGAGAATGCGTAAGTCTGCTTACCAGTAGTAGGACTCTTCTTCATGGGCGGCTCAACACCAAGTGATCTAAGCAAGTCGGCGAATTGCGGGTTGCTCATCAAAGTGTCTTTGTCGAAGTTGTTCAATATCTCTGTCTTGCGCATCTTCTCTAACTTAAGATGCAGGTCTAACATCAACTTGTCCAACTGCAACACTGGCTCGGTAAACATGCGTATGGTCAGGTCAATCAGGCGTAGCTCAATCTTTGGAAAGCCTTGGCTCATTAAACCGAACAAGTCCCATGTCAGCTTCACATCGTTCTTACAGTAGTCGCCGTATCGTGCCAAATCTTCCTTGTTAAAGTCTTTGCGAAACTTATTGATGGCGTTGACAACTTCGTTACCCTTGACCCCGATTCCGTAGTAGGTCGCTAAGACCGCTAGACTGCCGCCTACCTGAGTGCCATGCAATGCTCGCGCCATGCTCAGCGTATCCAACCAGCCTTTGGGCTTAATGCCGTATATCCAATTCAGGATGGCTCCGTCAAACACTGCGTTGTGCGCCAGCGCAAGGGAATTCTCCCAATCAAAGTCATTGAGGAACTGGTACATGGCTGTGTGGCTACCGCTGAACCATTCCGGCTCGCCATCGTTTACCTGTACCGCAACACCGATAACTTCAAAGCGTGGGTCGCGGATGTATTCCTCAGTGGTCTGCTTGGCAAACCCAAGGTCACCGCCGTAGGCTGTCTCAAAGTCGATTGTGATTATGTTCATCTGAAAAGATTCGAGGATGTGGTTGCCGCCTTCATTTGCTTTACATCTTCTTCGCTAAGGGTTTGTTCGCCAAGTCGTATGTTTGGGCTATACGTATCTTGTAGCTGTGCAAGGGTGTACCCAAGACGAGAGCCCTCTGCCTTTATTTGCGCTTGACCAAACCCACTATTGCTACCTATTTGCGCACCGGTAAAGTAAGGAGCGCCTTTTAGTTGTTCTTCCATGTTGTCCTTCAACAACTCACGCATGACCTTCTCGTCGAATTCTTTGCGCCGTACTTCTTTCAGCGCTTCGTGCAGTGCACCCTTCTCAGGCTCAGTCAACACCTCACGGAAATTAGCGGCGAACATGAAGTGCCATTTGTCAGCACTACCATAAAACTCACTGGGATTGGACTCCATTCGCCCTACCAGCGCACGTACACCTGCGGATAATTCAGTCATTGTTAGCTCCTTCATTGTTTCATCAGTTGGATAAGTTGCTCTAAGTATTCGAGTTGCTCTTCGGCAATTACGGCGGCTGTGCCACCGCATTGTTTTATCTCTCGAAGGTTTTTTTCTTGCAGTGCCGTGGTCGTGCCTTTGCCTGCCTTGGCTTCAACAGCAAGGAAGTTTCCGTTGACACAGCATAGAAAATCGGGGACTCCTGAGTTGCCGTAACCAGTGCCGATGGGCATGGCGTAGTAGACACCGTTGTCTTTCAGGATTTTTTTAATCTTGGCCTTGACCTTGGCCTCGGGGGTTGCCGCCACTAACTACTCCAAATTATTTTCAAGCGGCGATAATAACACATTGCTAGACAATGTCAAGCACAGACGTAAAAAAGCCACCCGAAGGTGGCTGGGGCTTACCCTAACAATTTGTTAGGCTTGCGCGATTGCTCGTTCAAGATACCACTTGGCTTTCTCCAAATCTTGCTTGCGGTCGCCCTTGTGGTCGGCTCGGCTAATGTACTTCACAGCATTACCTAAGTGATAGGATAAATCTTTCGCTTCGATAAAGTCGATAGTCTCCATACCACCTACCTTGTAATGGGCAGGGTGATTCACTGGGTCTTCGGTTGGCTCCTCCATTGTGATTGGCGTGTCGCTTGAAGTGAATGTAATTGCTTCCCATTTTTGCGCCGCCGCTCTACGCCCTTTGGTGAGTTCGTATATCATTCCTGATACTTCCTTGTCCATACTCTTCTTAGCCATGTACGCAATTTGGTACGTGGTCTTGAATTTCTTGGCTACTTCAGCAGTTGTAGCTGTTGGGTTGGTGGCGAAATACGCTCGCATCTTTGCGGCGCGGCTTGTGTTGCGTTTTTTAGCTGTTGCCATTGTTAGCTCCTTGCTGTTGGCTGTTTACATACTCGGTTAAAACTTCACGAATCTTGGCTTGCTTTGAATACGGATAGTGGGTGTTGAAGTAATCCATCACATGCTTTGGTAATCGCAAGCTCGTATTGAAGAGGGTCGGCTTCTTACTCGGGCCTCGTCCCTTTCGTTTTTTAATTTCCTCCATTTGCTTTCCTTTCAAATCGGCTATCTTTCAAGAACGCTCTTAGCCATTTACCCTTACCAAGTTTTACCCACTCTTCGTATTCACTTTGAGTCAGTTTAGCGCTCACGCTTCTGCCGTTCTTGGTCAGTTCACGCTTCTTTGGCTTCAGCATCTATATTCCTTTGATGGAATGGTGCGTGTTCATCTAAGTAGTCTCTCAGCAGTTTTATAAAGCCTACCTCAACACAAGCACGTACTTCTGCGGGTTCAAAGTCACAGATGATGGTCATCGTGCCGTTCTCGTTCTCAACAATTTCTTTCACTATCATGCTTTTCTCCTTCTTCCTTGGTTAAAAAAATGAAATGGCATTTGGTACAACGCCACATCAAGCCTTCCTCTACTACCACTTTGCGTTGCCCATGCAAGCCACGCATTCTCCCAAAAAATGTTTTGACCTGTTCAATCATTCTTCCCCCATCGTTTACACAATTGTTTCAACGTCTTACTCTGCTTCTTCTTATTACACACCTCGCTCTTCGACGCCTCTTTTGCTTTTACTTGTAGCTGTCTAGGTGTAAGGGGTTGTGGTGGGTCGGGGAATAATCCATTGAACCCCACTGTGCCTAGCACAGCACTGAGTATGAGTTTGTCGATCATGTGTTTCCCTATCGTGTCCTACTTCTTGAGCCTTTAACCGTATTCCAATCCGTGCTGGAATTACGAATGCTGGTTGCAAGGGTGTTCATACCTACCTTGACCCTGTTTGTTCTGTATCTTTCTCTTTCTTTATTCATTTCGCTGTCTCTGTTTGTGTTTACTGTAGTTGTGTCGTACTTGGATGTTTTCAGTTTCTTCAGTAGTAGCACATCTTTCTCAGGCGGTTGCTCCCATAGGCGATTGCTTATCTTTTCCAAGTGCGCCGCTACAAAAGGTTTTACGTACAAACCCCACGGCACACCCTTCGCTGGTACACGCAACAAAGGTTCGTCTAACTCCCAGTGGTCTTTACCAACAATGCTTCTAAACATTTGTATGGCATCTAACAACTTGCCATCGTTACGCCATGTCTTGATAAGACAAGCGTCCCAGTATTCTTGTGGTGTACTCATATGTTTTTCTTCCTTGTTTGGGCAGTTCTTACCTTGGTCGCAGTCATGTGTGCATGGTGGGCAAGTCATGCTTCCACCTCCAGTGGTACATCACGCCATTCGCCGGGATTGCCGTTGACCCAATGTATGTCAGTGCTGTTGTCTTCCCACCATTGCTGAAGTATGCGTATCTTTTTTGGGCGGTAGCAAACCTCTACTCCGTGTCGATCAGTTACCTTCACATCGTGTTGCTCAAAGCCATCCGCACGCTCAACAAAACGCAGTTTTGGTGTTGGTGTCATGTGTTCTTCTCCTTGAGTTTGGCTTCAATGTATCGGGCAAGTTTGCCAATTGGAATGCGACCGCTACCCTCTTCTTTAAATTCAACCCAACGCTCAACTTCTTCGCAATCCTTATCCGTCAGCCCTACCCACGGCTTCTTGTATTCTTGAATGTCATCGTCCTCATCAATCATTTCTTCATCTCCTCAATATCTTTTACCAAAATATCAAACCATTCTTGTGTGGCTTTGCCTCTGCCCATACTCTCCAACGGCATGACAGCAGGGCGCAGTTCTTTGATGCGTTGCAACACTTCGTCAATCACTTGGTCACGATACGGATTGATTGCTATTGTTGCTCTCACAGCTTCTTTCTTTGCAATACTTCTGCGCTCAATCTCGTTGAACGCTTCGTCTTCTTCAGTCATCATCAACTCCATTCTGTATAAAGTACAACACCCACATAAGGAATCCAACAGTCGCAAGTATTACAAACGAACCAAACATCATTAGCAAAAATAGTAAAAATACCTCCCATAACATTTTGTTAGCCCTCCCCCATCACTACCACAAATACCTCGTCGCTGATACGGCAACCCATGTCGCTTATGAACGTCTCGGCTTCCACAAGTTTTAGCATACCTAGCTTACCCTTCATATCTTCGGGGAGCGTATTATCATTAAAAAGTTGGATAACGTCACCCATTTTCACTAGGTATTTACCATCATCTTTGATGACAAGCGCGGCTTTACCCGCTTCGAACCGGCTCTTGACATTCTCAATAGTTAGCATCTCCTCACCTATGCGGTCACGTTCTGCAATAGCTTTGTGGATTCTATTGCTATCAATTTCATGCCACCCTTTGATGTGGTCGAGGAACAAAGAAAAGCCAGTTTCCATGATGAACTTACTAGCGGCGAGATTTATAACACCTGAGTGCTCGTGTATTTCCCTTTCCTTTCTACGTGCCTGTTGGTATATGGTATTTCCCGCATCCTTCATAGCCTTCTCAATACGCTCGTTGGGCTTGAGCTTGAAGAACATCTTCTTGGCTTTCAAGATAGCCTTATCCGCATCCTTAGTTCTGTACCCACCACCGCGCGTTCTTTCGTTACCAATACGTGGATTGGAGATTTCAATTACATGCTCCCGCCCGTGGTAGCACCTACCGATAGTGCCTAGCTCTTCGCCAGCTTCGATTACTTTGAACTCCACTGCCTTGAGACTTGGTGGTTCAGAATGGTTGTCGAACCCTGTACTGGATACTACAAATCGCCACAAAGGATTAAGCACGGCCAGCCGTTGCACCACTGGGTCTATCAGCCTATCCACACTCGTCAACTTCCGGTTAAGTTCCTTGATTTCCTTTGCCACTTTGTCGCTCGGTTCTACGTTGTTCAGTTCTAATGTATTCATGTGTTCTCCTCTATTACTTGTTTGTATGTGTCTGCGTACATCTTTGCCAATTCTTCGGGCGGCACACCTGCCTTGCGACCTGCGTCAACCACCTTCATGATTTGTCGGAAGAACTTAGCCCTCTCCGCTTCGGGAAAGGATTTAACCCATTCTTGAAATGTCATGGTCTCCCCTTACCACTCGAAACGCTTGAGGATGTCGTCCACCTTGGACTTCAACTCGTTACGCGCAGGCGCGAAGTCTTTGATGGTCTCTATGTTTGCACCTAACATAGCCAACTCCAACTGTCTACGTGCTTCTTCCAACTTGGGGTCGTTGGTCACGTTCAGCTTGGTCAGCAATCCGCATAGCTCTATTGGGTTAGAGATAAGCGTGTCGTGATACCGCTTCTTGGAATCCCCCTCCACATCAGTCAACTTCTCGGATATGCCTACTAGCATTTCGTGCAGTCTGTCCCACGGCTCACGCATAGCCTCGGCTAGCTTGTTGTCTTGTTGCTTTAAGAACTCATCGCGCATTTCATCTAAGTCATGCGCTGGTATATCCAAGCGAAAGTCACCCGCCTCGGGTACAGGTTTAACTGTGCGACGAAACCCAAACTTCAGCTTCACGGCTTCCAACTCAGGGTAGTCCTCGGCTTTGTACATAGTGCCTAAGTTGGTAGGTGCTTCCGTAACAAGACGCGGGTACTCAATGTAGAAGTTGTTGCACATCATGTTGAATGTCTGCTCGAACCCATTCATGGTCTGCTTGTACTCCATGAACAACTTAGTCGGCAACATGCGCTCGCCCTTGTCAGCCCACGGCAACGTGTGCTTGTTGTGATACAGACGAACCCTTGCGGCAAAGTCTGATATGTCTTTGCGTAGGCTAGTACCCGCAAACAAGTTCTTCTTTGTCTGCGATGCCCCACGCACTGCTGATGCGTCCGTGTTCACCTTGTCGGTGATTTCCCTGTCCAGCTTGGATGCAGGCCACACACTGATGTTCAACTCCACTAATACTGCTGATGCACTGATACTCATTTCATTTCTCCTTGATTTCTTCAAAGTCTAAAATTTCACTCTCACCATCTGCATTGCCACGTTCAAAGGCGGCGTACATAAGCTCGTTCGCTTGGTCTTCGTCCTCGGCTTCTACTTCAACCGCTTTGTAGTATCTGAATACCACCACTCCTCTGTATCGTTTCATGTTCTCTCCTCAAAATCTTGGTGTTTGATGCCATACAGTTTCATCACACCGATTGCCCCATACATCGTCAGGTTGCGAACAATGTACTCATTCGTTTCCCTAATATCCCAAGGCAACAACTCCACTTGCCACATCCACGGCTTCCACCACATGCGGTTTGGTATTGCGCCCATGCACTCGGCTCCAAGTGGAGACATATACACAGTCCCTCGTTGTATCTTCATTGCTACCCCTAACATTTTGTTAGCCCTTGATGTGAATGGTCTTGCCGTTGCCAGCTTCGCCATTAAAGTAGTCACCCACAATGCACCACAACGTAGGTGCAGTCCACTCGCTACCCCAGTCACTACCCACGCAACCATCGGTCAGGATGATGACGCACTCGGGCTTGATGTTCTTCTCTTTGAGGTACTCGGATACACAGCTTGGGCTTGTGCCCCCGCCATCCTTGGGTCGAGTCGAGTTAATAATGTTGGCGGCTTCGCCATCACCATAGGTCTCATGCCCAACCACCGAACTACCCCAATACAGCAAGTCCACACACGCGGGGTTTACTTCTTCCGCGATACCCTTAACCTCGGATAAGAACTCGGCAAGCTCGTCGTCACCCACCGAACCCGATGTGTCGATAGCAATAACCAAGTGACCAACCTTCTCACCGATTAGCGTTGGCATGTACACGCCTGTGGATAAGAACCTACGGTTAACCCTACGCCATGAGGATGCGTCCTTGGAATTGCAGATTGATTTCACAAAGTCACGCAGTACCTCACGCCAATTAACCTTGGGTTCGAGCAAGTCGGCAAGCTCGCGGTCGAGTCCACCTGCTCCACTACCCGCAATCTTTTGTTGTGCCATGACGCCTTGACGAATCGCTTGGTCAATCTCGCGTTCAAGTTCCTTCTTCTCCTCCTCGGTCATGTCCTTGGCATCTTGCCAATCGTGGTCATCGAACCCTTCGCCTTCACCCTCGCCACTCCCGTCGCCGCCATCCTCTTTCTCCTGCTTGAGTATGTCGAACACTTGCTTGGAGTTCATGCCACGGAATCGCTCATCAACCAAGCCCATCACCTTACCCGCCATCTTGTGCCCCTGTGGGAAACGAGGCATCGCAATAACTGATTCAGTCGGGTCGAGGTCTTTGAGCATGAGGTTAATCACGTAGTCACAAGCCGAGTTTGCCAACCTCGCATCCTCGTCATGTAACTTCTTCCATGTGGTCAGGTGTCGATACATCTTGTGTCCGTTCTCATGGGCTACCAAGAAATTCAACTCCTGCTCTCGCAAGTCTTTCACGAACTTGCGTCCGTATCGCTCGTCGCGTCCGTTGGTGCACGCAGTAGAAACATTCTCCACTACGCTAGTACGCCCAACCATTAACACGCCAGACAACAATGCGAACTTCGGGTTACGCATCAACGTAATCTTTGCCTTTTGTACTTTACGTTCCTCTAACATTTTGTTACCCCTTCGTTTAACATTTCACATACCTTCATACACACAGTCCTGTCCTCGTGCTTGAACATGGTTTGCCATGTCTTAGCCTCCTTCACGCACCAACCCAACACAACTATTTCGTGATGCTGATTGGTCGCGGTTATCCACTGCACAAAGTAGGGTCTGCCCGAATGCGCAACCAATTTGTCGTAATCGATTTTCGTTATGTCCGTGATGTTCATTACCCCTCCGGTGGTATCAGTAACTTCACTGTGCGTTGCAACTCGTCCTCGGTGTTGAACTCATGCACTCGCTCAAACTTCACCCCATCTGCGCGGTACAACACATAGCGATACACACCCTTGTCGATGTACCCGCCTATGCTGTACCCAAGTGAATGGAGTTTGCGGTTAGTTGGGTTTTGTGAAACCCATCCGTTGTCCAAGTCAAGCTCTCTGTCTTTCACAGCAGGTCTTGGTTCTTTGCAACCCAGTCGGCGAATGACTTAGCACTGAACGCAATGCTTTGTTTCTCCTTGGACTTGGCGATGTTGATAGCGAACACTGCTTGCCACTCTGCATCAAAGCGAGTCAGGTACTCCATGAATGGGGCGATAGTGTCCTTGTCCACACGACTGATAGCACCAAACACCACAATCGCACACGCGCCCGGACTTGTCGGTATCTTCGTATGCTTAGGGTCTTTGATTGTTGCTTCCCATGTTGGGAGTTGGTCGGCGAACTCGATGTAGGCTTGCATGTCCCGCGCACCACTCTCACCGATAGCACCAGTCAACGCCGCAATCACAGCATCGGGGTCGTTCTGTTTGCGTGTCCGGACAATGTTGCTTGCAGTTTCCAAAGAACGAGGAGACACGAATGCCTTCTGTGGTTTCTTCGGGTTGAAGATGTAGGGGTTGTCGCCATGCCCATCCAAGTAACTCGCCAACACATGGGGGAAACGATTGACCCACGCACACACTTCGGGTTCGATACCCTTGGGGATAGCCCAACTCAACCACTGCTCTGCGTCCGGCTTGGCAATCGTTAGGGGTACGAGACGATTAGCACTATGCGCTTTCAAGCTGTCGCCCACGCCATCGGTACTCATGTTGCCGGTCAGAAACACGATGGTCTGTTGGTCGCCGTTGCTTGGCAGGGGTATGTCACCGAGTCGAGGGTTGACCTTCTCAAGCATTGGGTGAAGCATGTTCTTCACTGGGTCTGCGCCCTTGGTGTACTCGTCGAGCATGATGACTAGGGGTTTACGCTCATGTAGTTTGAACCGAGCATTGGGGTAATACCTAGTGGTCTTGCTGTCGTGGTCGATTACCGGCATTGCAATGTCGCCCAAGTCCATATTGGGTACATCAATATACGCATAGTCATAACCAAGCTCGTTGGCAATGGATTCCAACATTGAACTCTTACCAATGCCCGGCTCGCCTTGTAACAGGAACCGAGTTTCGGGATTCGTGCGAATCAATGTGGATGCTTGGGCAAGGGTAAGTGACTTACCAAATCTAACTTCTGACATATCTAACTCCTCTGATTGACCTAACATTTTGTTAGGGGGTTTACTGACACACAAATTTCTTTTCAACTTATATTATAACACTGTGTTACAAACAAATCAAGCTTTCTAGCCAGCGTTCTGACCAAATTCTTTCTCATACGCTTCAACTATTCTGTCCCGCACTTCCTTGCGCTCAAGCATTACTCGAACAAGGAACTCCGAACCATCGGCTTTTGACTTCCACTTAAGTGCGTAGGCAGTAGCGAGTACGGCCCAGCAGAACAACGCAATCTCTGTTACTGAAAACTCAATCATCTTTCTCTCCTTTGTATAACAATTTGTTATCACCACTCCAACATCCACTTGTCGTATGTGCCTGTGGATACCTTACCCATCGGCAACTGTTCACGAACCAACACCTCGTCGGCATGACGCATGAACAATACCTCGTCAAGTAGTGGTACGATTTTCTTCGCCAACACTTTTATCTCGGCGGTTTGCATGTCCATCCTGTCGTCGTCTTGCTTCATAACCAAAGCCAACGCCGCCTTGTAGAAGTTTTCGTGCTTGCCCTCTTCGGGTTGGTCGGGACGAATCAAGAACTCGAACGCATTTGAGGATGCCTCAAACTGATGTGGCTTGACTGCAACCCAATTGATTTGTTGCTTGCCGCGCTTGTCCATGTAACGGTACTCGCTCAAGGGGGCAATGCCGCCGAACACATTCCTGAACTCGCTTTGTTGAACAACCACGCAGTCTCTCGCATCGTTTGCCCAAGTGTGTATGTATATGCTTTCGGTGCGTAGGCTCACGAACCCTTTCAAGTACTTGTAGAACTCGCCGTACTTGGCTCGCAAATCGGCTACCGCCTTGCGGTTGAGTTTCCACCCATACTGCACAGACGCATTAAGAACACACCACTTCCCATCCTCACTCTTTCGTAGGCGTAGTACTTCTTTGTCGCCAAGCGCGTACTTAGCATCGCCAACATTCAGCACAGTCGTGCGCCTGACTCCCCACGCGGGTATACCTAGCACATGACTTATGAATTGGTGCGTAGACACGGTGTTGTAACTGTCCAAAAATATCTGAACTACGCCGTCAGGCATAAATGTGACTACCGGAGTCTTATATAAGACAAGCTCAATAGCTTCGCCATTCTTGCGTATCCAGTAGGTGTCAGCATCGCGCCTGTTGCCAAGCGGTCTGATTTCGGGCGAGCGTCCACGGATTGGCTTGCTGTTGTCGTGTATTTGTAGTGCTTGAGCGTAGTCGTGTACCCTCGGCACTTTCATTACTGTTGCGTATCCCATCACACACCTCCCAATGTTTTGTATGCTTTGATTTTCTTCAGCGAGGGATTGGTCAGCTTGAACCTCTCCTTCGCCACCTTCATGCTTGTGGTTACGAGCGAGTCGGCAACCCAGTAACCAAACCTATCGCACCATCCTGTTACAAAATATCTGCATAACATTTTGTTAGTCCCTTTCAATGTCCGTAGTTACAACCAATTAAGTGCGGTAGGTAATAGGTTTCGCCATACTTGATGCTCACCACTGTGTCGAATGAACCACAACATCCTTTGCGCATCTGCTCTACATATTTAGCCATCTCTCCATCGTCGCCAACTATTGCGATTCGTTGGTTGTCTACATACTCAAGCCCCTCAAACTCAGCGGCAAAGGCTTCCTCTTGACTCTCGTACTCCGGTATTGATTTTGTTTTCATCCTCTCCACTCCTGTTGCTTTAATACTATTTTGTACCCCAGCTTTTGGATACAGTTGAGGTCGGCAGGGCGCAGGGTTTTGGTTCCCGCGATGTCTGCAAACAGTTTGGCTCTTTCGCATACTGGGTATGCTTTGTCCTCACCATACACATTCCTGATGTGTATAAGTATCTCGTTGTCTTGCTCTAACATTTTGTTATTCCTCCATCTCAAAGTAGTCGTAGTCGGGCTGACCTGTCTCCACCTCAAGCAATCCCAAGGCTTCCGTGATACAGCAATGGGTGTCTTCCAAGTACGATGCTTGGTACTCGGCAGGGTTCAGCAGATAGCGGCGTAGGTCTAACTCCACTGCTACCAGTAATTTCAAGGCTTTTTCGTAGTCGTACTCAGTCATGTTCTCAACTCCTTTTGGTTAGTCTGCTTCAATGTTATGGGTGCTTGGGTAGCGGTAACAAACTGATAGTTACCTTTGGTGTATTCCTGAACGATGCACCATGACATACGCTCGGTGGTGGCGCGGTCTTCACCGCAGAACATACACACTCGGTAGCCAAGTGACCAGCGTTCGATGTGTACTTCATCACCACAGTCAACGCATTCTTTCCAGTTGCTATCTAACATTTTGTTACCCCTCGTTGTGGTTGTCGTTTTCTACATAGTTCAAGGCTTCGGTTACGAGATGCCCAAGGATGAATGCGCCGAGGCACATAAAAAAGGTGTGGATGTAGCCATCGCCTGTCGTGCCCATATAAAAGGATGCACTGGCAATGATGGTGTTGAACATGTAGTAGATTGGTGTTTGCATGGTTACCTTTCGTTACGTTTTGGAACCTAACAATTTGTTAGGGGTCTTGGCTTGGGCTTGGTTTTGTTTTTTCCCATTCCAGTTTATATTATAACACAATGTTACATACAAATCAAGTTTTCTACGGATGGGTCTGCGCAAAAAGAGAGGGTGAAATGTAACAAAGCAAAAATGGTTTGTTATGGAATTTGGTGTTGGTGAAGTTATAAAAAGGGGATAAAAGTGACGATTTTGGAGGGTAAATGTAACAGTATAAAAAACATAACAAATCAATAACGGCGGGGCTTGCGGAGGAGAAGAGTATTGTAATGTTATATTGTTATAAAGTTATGAGTATATATATGTATATGGCGCTGGAAAATATTTAGGGGAGATGCGCAAAGTTATGCACTTGCTGGGCTTCGCCAACTTGGTGGACTTCCATACCCCTCGTGTAACTTTGTAACATATAACAAAGCTTTAAAATCAAGGACTTACGAGAGGCACTATGTAACATTGCGTAACAAAGCTGCCCAAAGCATAACAATATGTTAGTTGGTCGCTACGCCCGCCCGAAGAACTGGTACACGCCAAAAAATGTAACGATAGGTTTGGTCGCTACGCCCACCCGAAGAACTGGTACACGCCAAAAAATGTAACAAAGCCGAAAACGACAAAGGGCTAACAAATTGTTAGCCCTTGGGGAAAATGTAACAGACGCAAAAAAGCCCGCACATGGCGGGCTTAGGGTTAGGTTAGAAGGGGCTTTCGCCCCTCGGTTTACTTCTTGCTTGATTCAATCATCGCAAGGTTGACACCGAATTCTGTCAAACCATTAGCAAGATATGTTAAGAACTTGCTTTGCTTGGTGTTCAAACCCTCTTGGCGTTTCAAGAACATATAAAGGGCAGTAGATTCCATGATGCGCTCATCTACTGATTTGTTATGCTTTGCTTTGCCCTTGGGTGTGCCATCTTCGTTCTTTTCAACCACATCGGGAACCTCACCAAATAAACCGCGCTCTTTTGCATCGGTTTCCGCATACTTGCGTATGCGCCCTTTAACTACCGAGAAATTAGGGTACTTTGTACCGCGCTTTGCCATGTATGCCGCGTCATACTCTGCCTTTAGCAATTTCCATTCTACATTGACAATCTTACCCTCATCGGTGATATCGTCATGGTTGAATACATACCACTTTTCAACCCCTAACAATTTGTTAGCCATTTCAGCATAATGGCGTTCACTTGATTCTCCAATCATCGAACCACTTGCCGCGCCCTTGCGCGCTTCGGCTAACAAGTCTACGCGGGATGTTGGCGCGATAACTTGAATATCTGTGACATTTTGTGTTTGTGTTGCATTCATTCTGATAACCTCTTTACATCTAACACTAGGGGAACTTGCCTAGTCAAGATACATAGCGTCTTTGCTTTGTATGAATGGATTATACCATTAAAATGTACCACAATTCAAGTTTACGGGAAACAAAATTTAAATGGGGTATGGCATAACATTTTGTTAGCCGACGCCGAGCGAGACCCCACCCACCCCAAAAATAAAATTAGGGGAGGTACACCCTTACACACTGTGTTGCACGAACGATTAGGAGTCCCGGGCTTTATATAACACCGTGGTACTTTTCCTTGATTCTGTACTTCATTTTATGGGTGGGCTTGAAACGTACCCCCCTCCCCCTTCATTTATTTTGGCGTTCTACCAGCAGCACTCCACCACAAAACACCCCCCGTCACTTTTTATTTTGCCCAAGCCCCCACCCCCATTATTTTTTCTGTTACATTTCAGCAATCCCAATTATTTTGGTGCCTATGATTCAACTTGTGACTACTACGGAACACCCTGTTCCTTTTGATCTGTCCGATGAGCAACCTAAGACTCATGCGGATAGCATAGCTGTCGCTGTAAACACAGTTGATTTAATAAACGAGCTTGGGCCTAGCATAGATTTCAATGACGATGATCTGCACAAAGCTGCCAACCTGCTCACAGGTGCAGTAAAACCCAATGCTCCCAAAACGGTATCAAAGTCACATGAGGCAGCGGCTGCTCATCATCTGGTAAAGAAGTTTGACTTCCAAGCGTTTGCGGATGCACTGCAAGCCAGAAACTTCATCACGAACAAGCTTATTAAGTTAGCTGACAACGGCGACCCAAAGATTGAACTCAAGGCACTTGAACTGCTCGGCAAGCATTCAGATATTGGTCTTTTCACAGAGCGCAGCGAGATCACTATCCATCACACAACATCTGCTTCTCTTGAGAACTCAATCAAGGAAAGAGTTAAGCGTCTATTAAACACTGACATCTCTGATGTAACTCCCCTTGATGATCTGGATGCCCAGCTAGGTGCGCCAAAAGAACAAACCCCAGAAGAAGTACTTATTGCCGGTTCTGAAATGGAAGACGAAACCCCGGAATCGGAGGTACAAAAAGATGAGTGACATCTCCCTCAAAGACATTGAGACACTTATCAACAGCGGTAAGTTGTCAGAATCGGACTTACGGGTACTAGAGACACAGTTAACCAAATTAGAGAAGCTCAAAGAGCGTGAGCTTGCGCAAGAGAAGTTTATTAAGTTCGTGGAAAGGGTCTGGCCGACCTTTATTTCTGGGGCGCATCACAAAAGAATGGCCAATGCGTTCGAGCGAGTGGCTCGTGGGGAGTGCAAACGACTCATAATTAACATGCCACCCCGCCACACTAAGTCAGAATTTGCGTCTTACCTGCTTCCAGCATGGTTTTTGGGGCAGTTTCCAAGCAAAAAAGTGATTCAAGCGTCCCATACTGCTGAATTGGCGGTGGGTTTTGGTCGAAAAGTGCGAAATTTGGTAGATTCTGAGGTTTACCACGACATTTTTCCCGATTTACACCTACAAAGTGACTCAAAAGCTGCCGGTCGATGGAATACCAGCAAGGGTGGTGACTACTTTGCGATTGGTGTGGGCGGTGCGGTGACCGGTAAAGGTGCTGACGTACTAATAATAGATGACCCACACTCAGAACAAGAGGCTGCAATGGCGGCTACCAACCCTGATGTGTATGACAAGGTGTATGAATGGTACACATCTGGCCCGCGTCAGCGTCTCCAGCCGGGTGGGGCTATTGTTATAGTTATGACTCGGTGGTCTCAGCGAGATTTGACTGGTCAGGTGTTAAAAGCTGCCGCTGCAAGGGGTGGGGAAGAGTGGGAAGTTATTGAGTTTCCTGCTATCCTGCCTTCGGGTAATCCCCTATGGCCTCAGTTCTGGTCAATGGAAGAGTTGGAAGCGTTAAGGAATGAATTGCCTAACAGTAAGTGGCAAGCACAGTATCAACAGAACCCCGTAGGTAACGAGTCAGCTATTATTAAACGGGATTGGTGGAAAATATGGGAGCCTAACCATCCGCCCGAGTGCGAGTACATACTTCAAACATGGGACACGGCGTTTGAAAAAAACAACAGGGCTGACTATTCCGCAGGTACGACTTGGGGCATATTTACCAACGAAGAAGATATGACGAAAAATATCATTCTTCTAAACACATATAGAAAGCGTGTTGAGTACCCAGAGTTAAAACGAGATGTGCTGGCTGAGTACAACATGTATGAACCAGACGGAGTGCTTATAGAGAAGAAGGCATCTGGAGCGCCGTTGATCTATGACCTAAGAGCGATGGGCATACCTGTGCAGGACTTTACTCCCGGCAAAGGACAAGACAAAATTGCCCGTCTTAACGCAGTCTCAGACATAATTGCATCCGGGAAAGTATGGGTTCCACAGACTAGGTGGGCTGAAGAATTAGTAGATGAGATTGCAGAATTTCCATCAGGTGAGCACGATGACTTGGTGGATGCAACGACACTGGCGCTCATGCGCTTTCGTCAAGGGGGGTTCTTGCGCTTACCAAGCGATGAGCCTGAAGACATTCGGTATTTCAAAGGCCACCGCGCCGAGCGGTACTACACAGTATAAGGATTGAATATGAAATTTGGATTGATGGGTGTTAGTTCTGATGGAACTATGTTTACACCGAACGGCAAAAAATTATTTAAGCTGCCCGCTACTTTGGCGTTTGCAGTCCAATCCATCCAGCACTGGGTGGCTAAAAAAACTTGGAGATAAACATGGCAACGAGTTCAATGGACAAAAGTTTGTATCAAGCCCCTCAAGGCATTTCAGATTTGATGGAGCCTGATTTGGAGATCGAGATTGAAAACCCCGAGTCAGTTAGCTTAGAAATGGGCGACATCGAGATTGACTTAAAACCTCGCAAAGAAACAGCGGAAGACTTTGACGCTAACTTAGCTGAGTACATGGACGAGGGCGACTTAGATGCGCTTGGATCAGAATTGGTAGAAGACTTTGGCAAAGACATAATGGATCGCAAAGATTGGATCAAAACTTATGTTGATGGTTTGAAGTTGTTAGGTTTGAATTACGAAGATCGAACAGAACCTTGGCAGGGCGCGTGTGGCGTGTTCCACCCCATGTTGACAGAGTCCGTTGTTAGGTTTCAGTCAGAAGCAATGATGGAGACATTCCCAGCAATGGGGCCAGTCAAGACCCAGATTGTTGGCGCGATTGACTTACTTAAAGAAGAAGCTGCCGCTCGCGTGCGCGAGGACATGAACTATCAGTTGACCGAGGTGATGGTTGAGTACCGCCCAGAGCACGAGAAGATGTTGTGGTCACTACCACTTGCGGGTTCAGCATTTAAGAAGGTGTACTACGACCCAGCCAAAGGTCGTCAAGTTGCGGTGTTCATCCCTGCTGAAGACATCGTCGTTCCTTATGGCGCGAGTAATCTTGAGTCCGCCGAGCGGGTCACGCATGTGATGCGTAAGACTGAAAACGAGATCTTAAAACTACAAGAAGCTGGGTTCTACATTGATGTGGAATTAGGTGAGCCATCACACGAGTTGGATGATATTGAGAAGCAGAAAGCTGAAGAGCAGGGCATGTCAGCTATCAATGATGATCGTTTCCGTATCTTGGAGATGCACGTTGACTTGGACTTGGCCGGGTTTGAACACGAGGACAAGAAGGGTAAGAAGACTGGGATTGCGTTGCCGTACGTGGTGACTATTGAGAAGGGCACAAATAAAGTTTTAGCCGTAAGGAGAAATTGGTATGAAGACGACGAACTCCACACCAAGCGCCAGCATTTTGTCCACTACCAATACATCCCCGGTTTTGGCTTCTATGGCTATGGTCTTATCCACCTTATCGGCGGCTACGCGAAATCGGCGACGATGCTCATCCGTCAACTCGTGGATGCGGGAACACTCTCGAACTTACCCGGGGGTCTCAAATCTCGTGGTCTCCGCATCAAGGGTGATGACACGCCAATCCAGCCCGGAGAATTTAGAGACGTAGATGTGCCTTCCGGAAGTATCCGTGACAACATCTTACCCTTACCGTACAAAGAACCAAGTCAGGTTTTGTTTGCTCTGTTCCAGAACATAGTTCAAGAAGGCCGTGCGTTTGCATCCAGCGGTGACATGAACGTGTCGGATATGAGTACTAATGCCCCAGTGGGTACAACATTGGCTCTGTTGGAGCGCACACTCAAAGTGATGACAGCGGTGCAAGCTCGACTGCACTACACCATGAAGCAGGAGTTCAAACTCCTCAAGATCATCATCGCTGACTATACGCCCGAGGAGTACGACTATGAGCCAGAAGATGCAGGCCGTAAAGCCAAGAAATCAGATTACGACAGCACGGAAGTTATCCCTGTTAGCGATCCAAATGCAGCAACAATGGCACAGAAAATCGTGCAGTACCAAGCAGTTCTTCAGTTGGCTCAGTCTGCACCACAACTCTATAACTTACCTCTGTTGCATCGTCAGATGATTGAGGTGTTGGGTATCAAGAATGCTAACAAGCTTGTGCCCGTAGAAGACGACCAAGTGCCAACCGACCCAGTGCAGGAAAACCAAAATATCCTCATCATGAAGCCGGTCAAAGCGTTTATTGAGCAGAACCACGAAGCTCATATCCAAGCGCACATGGCGGCTATTCAGAATCCGAAGATTCAACAGTTGATGCAGATGAATCCGCAAGCTCAAGCAATCATGGCAGCAGCTATGGCGCACATTAACGAGCACATCGCATTTGAATACCGCAAGCAGATTGAGATGGCAATGGGTATGCCACTGCCAACAGAAGAGCAAAACAAACAAGTGTCTCCAGAGTTGGCGGATCGTATTGCAATGATGACGGCACAAGCGTCTCAGCAGTTGACCCAAAAAGCACAACAGCAAGCGCAACAACAACAAAACCAGCAGCAAATGCAAGACCCGATTGTTCAGATGCAGATGCAAGAGTTGCAGATCAAACAAGGCGAGTTGCAGTTGAAACAACAGAAGCAACAAATCGACGCTGCGGCAAAAGCAGATCAGATTCGTATCGAAGAAGCACGTATCGCGGCTCAAAAAGAGATCGCTGCTATGCAGGTTGGTGCACAGACAGCCGCAAAGAAAGATCAGTTAAACAGACAAATGGAATCTGAAGGAGTTCGTATGGGCATTGATGCGGCTAAGCACAAAGCGCAGATGGCTATGCAACAAGCGCAACGGGCGGCGCAACGAAATCAGCCCAGCAACAAAAAGGGGCAGTAAATGGATTCACAAGCGCTTGCATACCTACTCAAAGAAATTGACAAGTTACGCGAGGATCAAGCCATTTTTTTAAATGGCGGTGGCGCAAAGGATTTCGCCGAGTATCGGCACGTCTGCGGAGTTATTCGGGGTCTAACTCATGCAGATCAAATTGTCAGAGACCTTGCGAAAAAAATGGAGTATTCCGATGACTGAATTTGATGTCGCTGCGGTAGATTTGTCTGGCATTCTTAATACGAGTGCAGAAGAAAAAGCTAAGCAGTTGCCCGACCCAAAAACTTTTCACCTTCTGTGCGTTGTACCAGAGGCGATGGAAGAGTTTGCCGACAGCGAAATTGGTATTGTCAAATCAAACCAATCTATGCACTATGAAGAAGTACTGACCCCAGTACTGTTTGTGGTCAAGCTTGGCCCCGATGCCTATACAGATACCGCCCGGTTCCCTAGTGGGCCGTCGTGCAAGGAAGGTGACTTTGTCATTGTCCGACCCAATTCAGGCACCCGTCTGAAGATTCATGGCCGCGAATTCCGCATCATTAATGATGATTCGGTTGAGGCTGTTGTGGAAGATCCGCGCGGAATTACCCGTGCTGCATAAGGAGTAATACATGGCAACGCAAAAGTTTGAAGACTCTTATGAGTTTCCCGATGAAAAAACAGAGAAAGCTTCTGCTGAAGAGAAGTTTGAGATAGAAATTGAAGACGATACCCCCGCGCAAGATCGTGGCCGCAAGCCCATGAAAGAGCCGGTGGAAGATCCAACCGAAGACGAACTATCCACATATGACGAGAAGGTTCAAGCGCGTATCAAGAAGTTCACCCGTGGCTACCACGACGAACGCCGCGCCAAAGAAGAAGCCCTACGCGAACGCGAAGCGGCTGAAAACTTTGCCAAACAAGTCTATGAAGAAAACAAAAAACTTCAACAACAGCTTTCTAATGGAAGCAAAGTATACATTGAGCAGTCTCAATCTACCGCCCAATTAGAGCTTGATTCCGCAAAGAAACGCTATAAAGAAGCCTACGAGTCTGGCGATGTAGACGCTATCACCGAAGCCCAAACAGAAATTGCTAAAGCTACTCTTAGGATAGACAAAGCTTCTGGATTAAGGCCCATTGAAGTTGAAGAACGTGAGTTCCAAGCCGTACAGCCAGAACAACCTAAGTTAACCCCCCGCACTAAAAAGTGGGTAGATGCCAACACTGATTGGTGGGGAGTTGATGAAGAAATGACTATGACTGCGATGGGTATTGACAGGAAGTTACAAAAAGAGTATGGTGCGGACTATGTAGGTACTGAAGAGTACTTCAAAACCATCGACAAAACGATGCGCAAAAGATTTCCTGAACACTTTGAAAGTGAACAGAGCTACGAGGAAGACGATCCGCCTCCTAAGAAAAGGGCGTCAGAACCGGAAGAGGAGTATGAAGATACCCCACGCCGTGCAACAAGAAATACTTCGCCTGTGGCACCAGCCTCACGAAGTACTCCACCTAATCGTATTCGTTTAAAAGCATCAGAAGCCGCCACTGCGCGTCGCCTTGGGGTGCCCATCGAAGAATACGCAAAACAGGTTGCTCTACTTAGAAAAGGAATATGAAAATGGAAAATACTGAAGTCACTAAAGCTGGAAAACCGCAAATTCGCTTAGATCGTGCGTTGGATACTCGTCAGGTTATGCAACGACCAACATCATGGCAAGCGCCAGAGGCTTTACCTTCACCCGACGACAGACCCGGTTGGTCACATCGTTGGATTAGAACCAGCACGCTGGGGACAAATGATCCATCAAACATTTCGTCTAAGTTCCGTGAGGGATATGAACCCTGCAAAGCAGAAGACTATCCAGAACTCATGATGCACGCTTCCGTTGACGGACGCTTTAAAGGCAATATCGAAATTGGTGGGTTAGTACTTTGCCGTATCCCAGCCGAGTTTATGCAACAACGTGACGCTCACTTTGCCAAGATAAACAAAGCACAAATGGATTCGGTAGACAACACCTACATGAAAGACAATGACCCACGGATGTCAAAATTCGCGGAAAGATCGTCCAAAGTAACATTTGGCACAGGTACATAAATTTTTTTTAAAAGGAGTCTTAAATGGCTTATCCAGTAGTTGACGCCCCTTACGGGCTAAAACCATTGAATTTGATTGGTGGTCAAGTATTTGCGGGTTCAACCCGTATGTACCCCATCCAATACGGTTACTCAACCGACATCTTCTATGGTGATTTCGTTGTTCTGTCCCGTGGCTTTGCCACACGCGCCTCAGTTACTACCGGCACTGGTTTGAACCAGACCGTTGGTATTTTCTTGGGCTGTACATTCACTAACCCTGTAACTAAGCAAAAGCAGTTCAGCCAATACTGGCCCGCAAGCACCGCAGCAGGTGATTGCCAAGCCTACATATCGGATGATCCTGATGCTGTGTTCAAGGCAGTTGTTTGTTCTGCTACAACCGCTGTTGCATCTGGTGCTTTGGCGATGATTGGCACTAACGTGTCAGCTATCAACAACACCGGTAATGTCAATACCGGAAACTCTGCTAACGCAGTTTTGGCTCCTAGCGATACTCCTGTCACAACCACTCTGCCTTTGCGCGTGATTGATGTTGTGCATGACACAGCAGTTGATTTGGGTACAGTTACTTACAGTTCAGGTACAACTACCTTGACCGTCAGTGCTTTGCCTTTTGCACTGCCAGTTGGTACAGACGTTTCTGTGTTGACCACAAATGGTCAGCTTGCACAGACAGGTTCTTTTGTTGATACAGCAGCCGCAGCAGGCGCAACTTCTGTTGTGCTGAACCAAGCCGCCACATTCACATTGAATTCTGGTGTTTACACATCGACTGTGGTTTTCACTCAGTATCCTGAAGTCTTGGTTAAGTTGAACCAAGGTTTGCATGGTTACTATTCCGCCACCGGCGCATAAGGAGTTATTTAAATGGCTATTTCACGTGCACAACTACTTAAAGAACTCTTGCCCGGCTTGAATGCCTTGTTTGGCATGGAGTACGCTCGTTATGGTGAAGAACATAAAGAAATTTATGAAACCGAAACCTCAGAGCGTTCTTTTGAAGAAGAGACCAAACTGTCTGGCTTCTCAGCCGCACCTGTCAAAAACGAAGGTTCTGCCATCGCTTATGACAATGCTCAAGAGGCATGGACTACCCGCTATAACCACGAAACCATTGCTTTGGGTTTCTCAATCACTGAAGAAGCGATTGAAGATAACTTGTACGACAGCTTGTCTGCTCGTTACACCAAAGGTCTGGCTCGTGCTATGGCTTACACCAAGCAGGTTAAAGCTGCTGCTACTCTGAACAACGGTTTCTCTGCCGCGTATCCCGGTGGCGACGGCGTTGCTTTGTTTAGCACTGCTCACCCCTTGGTTTCTGGTGGAACCAACTCCAATCGTCCCGCCACTGCTGCTGACTTGAATGAAACTTCGTTGGAAAACGCTGTTATTCAGATCGCCGCATGGACAGACGAGCGTGGTTTGTTGATCGCCGCCAAGCCCAAGAAGCTGATTGTTCCCCCTGCATTGCAGTTCGTCGCTACCCGCCTGTTGGAAACCAACCTCCGTGTTGGCACTGCCGACAACGACATCAATGCGTTGAAGAACAACGGTTCTATCCCCGAAGGCTACACCATTAACCATTACCTGACCGACACAAACGGCTGGTATTTGACTACTGATGTGCCTAACGGTCTGAAGCATTTTGTTCGTTCACCCCTTGCTAACAGCATGGACGGTGACTTTGATACCGGCAACGTCCGTTACAAAGCCCGCGAGCGTTACAGCTTTGGCTGGTCTGATCCATTGGGAATGTTTGGTTCCCCCGGTTCAGCATGATAATTTGGTTTTAAATAACCAGATGAAGGCCCCCTTTTGGGGGCCTTTTTTATTAGCCTTGCAATAGTCATAGAGACTCCGTAGGATTGTTTTGCGGCATGGGGCTGCACCAAATTAAAGGAGTCTTTTATGTACAAGGTAGAAATTAAAATTGGCGATTGGGATTTTTTGGAAGACGAAGTTGTGACCATTGAAACTAGCGACTTTGAAAAAGCACAGATCATCCAAGAGTTTATTGAGTTCCAACAAGCCTACGGCTGGGCTGTTGACTATGACGTTACCGACGAGTTTCTTGCCAATCAAGATGACGAAGACGAAGAGTACGTTTACGATGAAGAGACCGACGCTTGGTATTGGTACGACGAAGACCTCGACACATGGTATGTGTACGACGAAGAGTCTGATGACTGGTTTGAGTACCTTGAGTACGAAGACGAAGACGAAGACGAGTCAGAAGACGAGGCTGAGGAACCCAGCACAGTAACGCACTACGTTATTACTCGCGTGGAAGAGTGATTTCAGTGGGGGCCTCGGCCCCCTTTTTTTCTGCGTGGCGTTCGTTATAGTGATAAACCCTATGGCAGTTTGAACACAACACTATGCATTGTTGTATTTCTTCCAGTGCCTTTTTGTAACTTTTAGCTTTTACAAGTGCGTGTACGCTGGCGTTCTTCATTTCCGGATCTATGTGGTGAAAATCCAAAACTGCCGGATGGTTAGCCCCACATTCAAGGCACGACAAAGTAGCTTTAAATTCTTTCCATTTCAACTTAAATGTACCGTTTGATTTTTTGGTAGCGTCTTTGACCTTTTGCGTATTGTTGGCGTAATGCTTCTTGGCATACTCCTGTTGCTTTTCTTTTCTTTTGATCGGGTCTTTGTACGGCATATTGACATTCTACATAGATCGTGTATATTGCAACCATTCCGGGCTTTCCGGTGTATCTGACAGTCCCGGCTGACGACATGCAGACAGATACGCCTAACTTGCATGTAAGGAAAAAATCATGGCATTGACCACATTCTCCGGCCCAGTCTCTTCTCTCAACGGTTTTATCGGCGGCACATCCACTAACCCCATTGTCGAAACAACTGCTGGCAACGTATCCGAGTCTTACGCTACGACTTCAGCTACCACGGGCGATACACGCCTGTCGTACAACCGATTGACCTTTACCTCTACGGGTTCAGGCGAAACTTTTCGTGCTTTAACCCGAGTTACGGGTGCAAATGCTGCTACAGGCGGCACAATCAACGGCGCACACATCTCCACCTCAATCAACACAGGCGGCACAATCTCTGGTGCGGCTAACGCTATTCGTGCAACCTTGGGGGGTTCTGTAGCTACTCCGGGCGGCACTTTGGCTGTTTTGCAGTTGGATACAGATTATTCTGTTAACGCTACTTTGCCCGGCACAGCTTCGTTTATTCGTGTAACTGACAGCGGCGCAAACACAGGGGAAGTTCCTTTGTTGATGAACATTGAAACAGCCCCTGCCGCTACGATTGCGCCCACTGCAAGCAGCGTAACTACTGTGTCTAAAGCAATCAAAGTGATGATTGGCGGCACTGTGTATTACGTTCCTGCTTACGCTACATTCGCATAATGCAGATCACCAAGGAATTCTTGGAGACTGAGATTCGTGAACTTGAGACTGAAGCACATAAGGCGCAAACCTTTTTGACTCAGGCTCAAGCCACAATCCAAGCGTACAAGATGCTCATAAACAGGCTAGACGCACCTGAACCTGATAAAGAAACGGAGCAAGCATCATGATGCAGACAGACGTAAAAGCCGCGCACGTAGAAGCGACAGGTACAGTGGTATCTGGGCGCAACCGCCTCAAGGCATATCATTGCATTTCTGGTGGAACAGCGGGGGATATTATTTTTCGAGACGGGGGTGCTTCTGGCACGATTCGCTTGCAATTTAATATTGGTACAGGTACACAACCCATTTCATTGCTCATTCCCGGCGAAGGCATTTTGTTCGCGACAGACATTCATGTAACGCTACCCGGCACGGCCCCCAATGCAGCTAAAGTGACGACATTTTATGGCTAAGAAAAAAGGCCCCGTTCTCTCGGTCGGTCGTGGTGAAAAGCTACCTGCTTCCAAGGGAGCGGGTTTGACTGCCAAAGGTCGTGCCAAGTACAACGCAGCAACAGGAAGCAATCTGAAGGCTCCGCAGCCACAAGGCGGCGCACGTAAGAAGTCATTTTGCGCTCGTATGTCTGGTATGCCCGGCCCAATGAAAGATGAAAAAGGCAAGCCCACCCGCAAGGCGGCTTCTCTAGCAAGATGGAAATGTTGAGGTAATCATGGACGCACAAAACCAAGAAACTCTGAAGCAAATGTTGGATGGTGCTTCAATACTTACTGTTATTGGAACACTCGTGGAATTCTTACCAGCCGTCTCCGCGCTTCTCAGTATTGTTTGGGTGGCAATCCGTATCTACGAAACAGATACAGTTAAACGACTCATGGGTCGCAAGGAAGGCAGCGATGCCGAGCAAGAGTAAGAAGCAACACAATTTCATGGCAGCGGTGGCCAACAATCCAGCGTTTGCTAAGAAGGTAGGAGTCCCACAGTCCGTGGGCAAAGATTTTTCAAACGCCGATAAAGGCAAAACTTTTAAAAGAGGTGGTGATATGGCAACGAAAATGAACCCCGGTTTTATGGCAATGATAGCTAAGAAAAAAGCTGGAGCCAAATCAGAGACGCCTTCTAAGATGGGCAAGCCTGTGATGAAAAAAGGCATGGACACCGCCAAAGACGGCATGAAGATGGCTAAAGGTGGCGGCATTGAAGCCAAGGGTAAAACCAAAGGTAAGATGGTCAAAATGAACAAGGGCGGCAAAAGCTGCTAAAAGGGGTTAGTCATGGCAAAAGCAAGAAACTTAGCAGCATTGGCAGGACTCGCGGGTCTTGCTTATGCCATGCGGAATAAAGACGACGCGGGCGAGCAAAAGACAAGTTCTTACGCACCCTCTAGCAACATGACTCCGATGCAAGGTGTGGGAGATGCAACAAACGACGTAGTAACGCACGGAAGCTCATATACTGGTCGTAACAACCAGACCCCGATGCAAGGTGTAGGCGACGCAACAGACGATGGCATTCGTTCTGTGGCTAAATCTAAAACGGCCACAACTACTCGCACTCCTAGTACTCCAGCAAATCCTAGCGTCAGATCCGATCAGCTTCGTGGACTATCCAGCGCAGTAAAGCGCGAAGCAAAAACAAAACAATTTGCTCAAGATACCCCCGAAGAGTTGAGTGCACAAAAAACTGATGCGCTTGCGGTATCGTCTCGCGCCGCTAGAGCGGCTGATGCTCGTAGACGTATGGCTAAACAAAGTTCATATAAGTCTGGCGGTATGGTGTCCAAAGGGTCGTCTGCTTCCAGTCGCGCAGATGGCATCGCCACTAAAGGCAAAACACGCGGAAAGATTTGTTAATCATGAACGACGATCTGGAAAAGAACAAACAAGCCCCCCAAGACATTGATGGCGCATCTGCTGGGCGTAAGTTTGGCAAGAATGAACCTAATGTGCCGGAGCAACCCGGTAGCCGCATTCGTGTTGATGGTAAACCTGTAAAACCCGAGAAAAAAATGGCTAAGGGCGGTTCAGCCTCTAGCCGTGCTGACGGCTGTTGTGTTAAGGGCAAAACCAAAGGCACTATGGTTGGAATGAAAAGCGGCGGGATGTGCTGACATGGCTACAAACAGACCAAGGCGCGGAGATGATTTAACCCCCCTTGAAGGTGGCGGTGGCGGTGCTGGCGGCGCAAGCGTCAGAGGTACTAAGTACAGCAATCTACCTTCTCTTAGGGGGAATGCTAACGTGGTGGATGATTTTAGGAAGCTGACCGCTCCCCCCACAAAGGCAAAGGGCGCAGCAAGGCGTTCAGTTGAACTGGCCGAAGATCGCGCTATGAATAGAATGGCTGTGAGAGCCGCAGGTGCAGCGGGTGCAGGTGCAGCGGCCAAAGCTTTGACCAGTGAAGACAAACCCAAAAAAGCCGCAGCTAAGTCCGAGGACTACGAAGATATGAGCGGAGATGTTTCCCTAGACCCTTCAAACCCCACTGGCGCTGCTGGCAAAGGTATGAAAAAAGGTGGCATGACTGCTTCACGTCGCGCTGATGGATGTGCAACTAAAGGCAAAACCAAAGGACGGTTTGTATGATGTCTTCTCGCGGTATGGGTGCAATGAATCCGGCAAAGATGCCGAAGAAAAAGGTCATCCACCGCAAGGATAAGCCGCAAGATGTGGACATGTATGCTGAAGGCGGCAAAACAAAATCCAAAGTAAACGAGGCGGGTAATTACACCAAGCCTGAGTTACGTAAACGGATTTTCAACAGCGTCAAAGCTGCGGCAATCGTAGGTACGGGTGCTGGTCAGTGGTCAGCAAGGAAAGCGCAGGTAATGGCTAAACGGTACAAAGCCGCAGGCGGCGGGTATAGGGACTAACATGAAAGCGCCACAACAGTCCCTTAAAAACTGGGGCGATCAAAAATGGAGAACCAAAAGTGGTAAAAAATCTTCTGACACAGGCGAAAGATACCTTCCTGAAGCTGCAATTAAAAGCCTCAGCCCTGCTGAGTACGCTGCAACAACGCGTGCAAAACGTGCGGGGAAAAAAGCCGGAAAGCAATTCGTAAAACAACCACCCAAAGTGGCAAAGAAAACGGCAGGATTTAGATAATGATTTCTTTTATTCAAAAACAGCTAGACGCTTCTGAACGCATGTTTGAACTGATGCACAGAGATCACAAAGAACGTATGGAACAGATTGCCATGTGGGCGGATATGAACGACAGCCTTATGCGTAAGTTGGAGGAGCGCGATAAAGAAATTCAACGCCTGCAAGGTCTTTTGATGGCGTATGAGACGGCGGAGAAAATTTAATGGCAACAACTTCTGGCGCAACAGGTTTCAACCTAGACCTCACCGAGTTGGTAGAGGAGGCGTTTGAACGCGCCGGTGGTGAAATGCGCACGGGGTATGACTTACGTACAGCCAGACGCAGTTTGAATATTATGTTTGCTGACTGGGCAAACCGTGGCATCAACCTGTGGACTATTGAGACCGGCACGATTGACTTTGTGCAAGGCCAGAACACCTATGCCCTGCCCGACGACACCATTGATTTACTTGAGCACGTGATCCGTACAGGTGCGAACGTAGCTGCAACTCAGGCTGACTTGAGTATCACGAGAATTAGCGTTTCTACCTACGCTACGATCCCCAACAAGATTACCCAAGCCAGACCTATTCAGGTTTGGATTCAACGGTACAACGGACAAACTTCGCCGACAGGGATAACCCTAAATGGCGCAATTACAGCCACTTCTACTCAGATTACACTGAACACTGCGGTTGGCTTACCTGCTGCCGGGTTTGTAAAGATTGACAATGAGATCATTAATTATGGCTACATAGACGGGAACGTCTTATACAACTGTTTCCGTGGTCAGCAGGATACAACTGCCGCAAGTCACACAAGTACGACCGCTGTCTATTGGCAACAAGTCCCCGCGATCACCGTTTGGCCTACCCCAGACAATGCACAGCAATACCAATTTGTGTATTGGCGGCTGCGACGTACCCAAGACGCAGGCGGCGGTGTCAACATCATGGACGTGCCTTTTAGGTTTTTACCCTGCATGGCGGCTGGCCTGTCGTACTACATCGCTGGAAAGATTCCAAATGGCGCGGAACGCATTCCGTTCCTCAAGACGCAGTATGACGAGGCATGGGAACTGGCAGCATACGAAGATCATGAAAAGGCAGCTTTGAGGCTTGTACCCCGTCAAACTTACATTGGGAGGTAGATGTGAGTAATCGTTTTGCCTCTGGCAAGAACGCAATTTCGGAATGTGATCGGTGCGGGCAACGATTTAAACTGAAGGTTCTGAAGACCGAGATTAAAAAGACAAAGCAATATAACTTGTTGGTTTGTCCTGAGTGTTGGGATCCAGATCACCCTCAGTTGCAGTTGGGGATGTATCCTGTGGATGACCCGCAGGCTTTGAGGAATCCTCGCCCTGATCGCAGTTATGTGCTTTCAGGCACAAACGGATTGCAGCTTGACCCAACCGGAACCGGCACTGATGGAGCGGGAACGGTAGAAGGTGGTAGCCGAATCTTCCAGTGGGGTTGGTATCCTGTTGGTGGAGCTTCTGGTTTTGACACGGGGCTAACACCAAATAACTTGGTTTTAGCTGTAGAACTTGGTACAGTTACGGTAACAACGACTTAAGGAGTTAATCATGGACAAAAAAGACTTGAAACAAGACAAAAAGATGATTGCTGGCGCAGTGCATAAGCATGAGAAAAAGCTGCACCCCGGCAAGCCTATGACAAAGCTAGCCAAAGGCGGCGTTTCCAAAATGCACAAAGGTGGAAAAACCAATGACGACATGATGAAAATGGGACGTGGTATGGCTAAGGTCAATAACCAAAAAACCGGCATGAAGGCTTAATCATGGCTAAATTCAGCATGAAACAAGGCGGCAAAGAAGTTGGTAATGCCAGCGTCTACGCAGAGCCACACACTATGGACGGTAAGGCTATGAAAATTTCTTCTTCGCCCGGTAAAGAACCCAACCACAGCGAAGCTAAAACAGTCAACATGAGCGTTGGCAACATCAGCAAAGCTGCTGGTAATCAGCCTATCAAAACCGACGGCATCAAAATCCGTGGTACTGGCGCAGCTACTAAAGGTCTGATGGCACGAGGCCCGATGGCATGAATTACACGACGTTGTATAACACGATTCAGTCGTATACGGAGAATCAGTTCCCCGATGTATACCTTGCGAGTGGGAGTACCGTATCTGCGACTACGCAGATCAATACCTTCATTACGCAGGCTGAACAACGTATATACAACTCAGTGCAGTTCCCATCGCTTCGCAAGAACGTAACAGGCGTGACAAGCACGGGTAATAAATATCTGTCTTGCCCTAGTGACTTCTTGTCTTCATTTTCTTTGGCTGTTGAAACTGCGGATGGGCAAGAGTTCTTGCTGAATAAAGATGTGAACTTTATCCGTCAGGCTTACCCCAAGGCGACTGATACCGCGACCCCAAAATACTACGCTTTGTTTGGGCCAACAACTACCAACGATCCGACACCCGTTGTTACGAATGAGTTGAGTTTTATTCTTGGCCCAACCCCAGATGCTGTATACAACGTAGAACTCCACTACTACTATTACCCCGAATCCATTACTACTGTTGCTTCTGGACAGACATGGCTTGGGGATAACTTTGACACTGTGTTGCTTTATGGTTCTTTGGTAGAAGCCTACACCTTTATGAAGGGTGAGACTGACGTCATTGCTGGTTATGACATGAAGTACAAAGAAGCTCTTGCACTGGCTCAACGTCTTGGTGACGGACTCGAAAGAGGCGACGCATATCGCAGTGGTCAGTATCGTCAAGCGCCTTTGCCGCAGAATAACGGGGTGCGTTGATGGCATTCACCGGCAACTTCTCTTGCAACACTCTGCGTAGTGGCTTGGCTAATGCGTCAATCAACTTGACGACCGACACATTCAGGTTGGCCTTGTACACAAACGCAGCTACGCTTGACGAGACAACAACAGCCTACACCTCTGTAGGTGAGGCAACGGGTGGAAACTATGTTGCTGGTGGAGAGATTGTTACCGCCACAGTTTCTTCTGAAGTCACGGCTTCTGGCAGTGTCGTATATGTGTCCTTTACGTCTCCATCGTGGACTGGGGCAATCACTGCCCGTGGCGCTTTGATTTATAAAGCTGGAGCAAACGGCGCTATTTGCGTCTTGGACTTTGGCAACGACAAAACATCCAACAACACTTTCACCGTGGCGATGCCTGCTAACACCAGCACATCTGCACTCATTCGACTCGTATAAGGAACTACCATGTTTAACGAAAAAGCAACCTCATCAGACAATGTAAGCGCGGGTTTAGTTGCTCGTACTGGAGCCGACTTTGGAGCGCGTGCAGGCGGCGTGTTTCATGTTGAGTGCTTCGATAAAGACGGCAACTTAAAGTGGAGTACCTCCGAACACAACTTGGTTGTAAACCAAGGCTTACAGGACATGAACACCAACTACTTTAAGGGTTCAACATACACTGCTGCGTTTTTCCTTGGCTTGGTTACTGGCCCCGGTTCAGGTACAACCTTTGCCGCCGCTGACACTTTGGCTTCTAAAGCATGGACTGAGTTCACAAACTACTCTGGTTCACGCAAGGCAGTGACTTTTGGCACAGCAACAACCGCAGACCCATCGGTCATCAGTAACTCAGCAGCACCATCTTCGTTCTCCATTTCGGGTGCTGGTGGTGTAGTAGCTGGCGCATTCTTGTGTACCGTGTCCAGTGGCACGGCAGGTGTTTTGTTCTCTGAGTCAGACTTCACATCTCCCGGCGATCGCACCGTTGTGTCTGGCGACACTTTAAACGTAACATACACATTCAGCCTTGACGCTGCGTAACGTGTGTTTGCTGATGCACCATTTGCCACAGTCCCATTTGCTGCACGAGGTGCGGGTGGGCAGGTTATTGATAGCGCGGTTGTAGAGTCTGCAACAGCTTCGGATGCAGTAGCTGCCCTTGCAATATTCTTGGCGGCGGTTACAGAGGCTTCAGCGGTATCAGACAGCGTAGCTGTTGCGGCTTCTAACTTTATTGCTGACATTGCAGAAACTGTTGTTATTGGGGACGCTCCAAGCGCCTTGGTTGACTTTATCTCTTCGGTAGAGGAGTTTGCCGCAGCACAAGATTCCGCCAGCAGTCTGGTTGATTTCAGTAGCTCAATAAGTGAGTCTGCGACAGGGGTAGATAGCGCCTCTTCACTGGCTGACTTTGTCAGTTCAATCTCAGAATCTGCTACCGCATCCGACTCAGCCGCAGCTTTTGCTGACTTTTTGGCGGCAGTGCTTGAAACTGCCACGGCCTTGGACTCCTCCAGCGCCACAACAACTTTCCCTGCCAACGTAGATGAGAGCGTCACGGCTTCAGATGCAGTTAGCGCACAAGCGGAATTTTCGGTGTCTGTTGAAGAAACTGTTACCGGCTCTGACAGTGTTCTGGTGGCTCCGTCCACCTTTAATGCAGCAATCGATGAAACTGCCCAAGCCCTTGATTCCGTCTTGGCAAGTGCGGTCTTTTTTGCTACCATTACGGAAGGCGCGGTAGCTGCCGACCAGATCATTGCGCGGCTGCTTTGGGAGATCATCAACGATGCTCAAACGGCAAACTGGGGCAACATCAACGCCTCGCAGACAACGACTTGGGCCACGGTTGGAACAGCGCAAACAGTTAGTTGGCAGACAATTAACGATGCTCAAAACGCCGGATGGACAGTGATCTACGACGGTCAGACAGATACGTGGCAAGTAGTAAAAACGCAGGGTTGAGCAAATGGCACTTGTAGTTAAAGATCGGGTTCAGGAAACTACCACTACAACGGGTACGGGGACACTGACGCTTGGCGGTGCTGTTTTAGGCTTTCAGACTTTTGCAGTTATTGGTAACGCCAATCAGACCTATTACGCGATTGCAGACCCAACAACAGGCGACTACGAAGTAGGTATTGGCACATACACCGCTTCAGGCACAACTTTAAGCCGCACCACTGTTTTAGAGTCCAGCAATTCCAATAGCTTGGTTAACTTTGCTGCTGGTTCAAAGAATGTATTTTGTACGTACCCAGCGGAAAGAGCAGTGTATTTGGATACAGCAGGCTCTGCTGTAACTCTTTTAGACATCGGCACACTGGGTGTTAGCACTGCAAACATTTCAACTGCAAACATTACATCTGGGACAGTTGCTACAACGCCAGTCAACAACACCGACATTGTCAACAAGGCGTATGCGGATGCGATTGCATCGGGTATTCACTTTCATGAAGCTGTAGCTTTAGCAACTACAACAACTCTACCAGCAAACACATACAACAACGGCACATCCGGGGTGGGGGCAACGCTTACAGGAAACGCTAACGGCGCTTTGTCTGTGGACTCAACGCTTACTGTCGTTACAGAACGCATACTTGTAAAAAACGAAGCGGCAGGTGCAAACAACGGTGTTTATACGGTTACTCAGGTTGGCTCTGCTGGAACACCATACATACTGACCCGCGCTACAGATTTTGATACTGTTGGCACTGGGGTTGATCAGATTGACGAGGGCGACTTCTTCTTGGTTACCAGCGGCACTGCTAACGTCAATACCGCTTGGGTGCAACAGACCGCGCCGCCTATAACGATTGGCACAACGGCGATTGTTTTTCAGCAGTTCTCTGCGCCAATTACATACACGGCGGGTACAGGGCTGAGTGAGTCCCCAAGCTACACATTTAATATTGCCAACACAGGCACTGCGGGTACATACGGCGGGGCGGCTTCTGTTCCTGTCTTTACAACCAACGCACAAGGTCAAGTAACCAGCGTCACTCCTACAGGTATTGCCATAGCCGCAGCCGCAGTTTCAGGTTTGGCTCCATCAGCAACAACGGATACAACCAATGCAAGTAATATTACATCAGGTACTCTGGGTACTTCAAGGTTGTCTGGCAGCTACACGGGTGTTACTGGAGTCGGCACTGTTACTGCTGGTACTTGGAACGCTACACCTATTGGTGCTGTTTATGGTGGTACTGGTCAGTCCTCTTACGCTGTGGGAGATTTGGTATACGCGGATACAACAACGTCGCTGGCGAAACTCGCAGATGTCGCGGTCGGTAATGCGCTGATCTCAGGGGGTGTTGGCTCTGCTCCCAGCTACGGCAAGATTGGTTTGGCAACGCACGTAAGCGGAACTCTTCCAATAGCTAATGGTGGTACAGGCTCAACATCGACTCAGTTCGTGGATCTTGCTGCAAACGTCACAGGTACTCTGCCTGTTGGTAACGGTGGCACAGGTGCGGCAACATTCACAGCCAACAACGTCTTGCTGGGTAACGGTACTTCAGCATTTCAAGTCGTAGCCCCCGGCACAAACGGTAACGTACTTCAGTCTAACGGCACAACTTGGGTGTCTGCTTCAGCCCCAAGCACTATGGTGTATCCCGGCGCAGGCATACCCAACTCCACAGGCACATCGTGGGCTACGTCTTACTCTACAACAGGCACTGGCACTGTTGTTGCGTTGGCTACTTCACCGTCATTGACAACCCCAATTCTGGGTACACCCCAATCCGGAAACCTTGCAAACTGCACGTTCCCAACACTAAACCAGAACACGACTGGCAACGCGGCTACTGCTACTACCTTACAGACCGCCAGAACAATTAACTTAACAAGTTTTAATGGCTCTGCAAACATAACGATACCGCGTATTGCATCAATTGATGATCGCACCGCTGCTCCTGCTGATGGCTCAGCCGGGTATGCAACATTTGGCTTTGGTTCGTGGACGAACAACAACTTAGCTCCATATTCTGATTTTTTCTTGATGAGGTCTTACAGTGATGTGACTGGCGGCAACGACAATATGGTGTCGTTTCGCAAAGACGTTCTTGGAATGCGGGTATGGCAACAAAGTTTTGGGTCTGCTACAGCGTTTTCTACATTTAAAGATGTAGCTTGGACTGACGGCACAAATGCTTCCGGCACTTGGGGTATTAACGTCACAGGCAATTCGGCTACTGCGACTACGGCAATAAACCTATCAACCAATCGCACAAACTGGGCTACAAACGGAACAATTACCGCAGTTGTTGGTCAACTGGCTTGGAAAAACTACAACAACAGCCACACCATATTTGATGCTTCGGCTGGCACGTCACCTGACGGCGGTGCGGTAAACAATACCAACTCGCAAATAGCTTGGACGGCAACATACCCCACATTAATGGGGTGGAACGGTGCAAATACCTACGGCGTTCGTGTTGACTCCGCTCGGATAGCTGACAGCGCTACTACTGCATCCAACTCCACCAATCTTGGTGGCTACGCCGCTAATACATACATTGGCAAGTTCGGCAACGTTAGCGGCTACTACCAAGCGGACAACTGGCTTCAGTTCAATACTTCTAATGGCCTGTACTGGCCCAGTACAAACGCGGCGGAACTTACCGCCAACACAACAAGTACTTACGGTGCTATATCAATTATTGGGGTAAGAAATACTTGGAGAGGAATCCACTTCAACGGCGGCGGAAGCCAGCCGCACCTTATGTTTGACGGTAGTTCAAACGGCGGTATTTACTATGAGGGTGGTGGGCGTTGGGCAAACTACTACAACTACGGTAATAACTGCACAGGTTTTGGCACATCATCAACCAATGCTAATTATGGCATATACGTCACAAAAGGTGGTTATTTTGACGGTCGTGTAGACGCAACTATTTTTTACGATGCCAACAACTCTTCGTATTACGTAGACCCCAGCAGTGTTTCTGTGTTCAGTGACATAAGAATCAATGATGGTAATGTGCAGTTGCGTAGCAACAACGTCCCAAGAAACACAAAGTGGAGAGCGCTAGAGGGTACTACTGATGTTGGTATTTCTTTTTACAACGCCCAAGATGTGTGGTGTATGCAGTTGTACGCTAACGCAGGAAATGAGTATGGATTTTTAAGGTCTAATTGGTCTACTTGGGATTTAAGAAAAGTTCCAAACGGCAACCTGTTCATGAATGATAACAACAGTTATTATTTAAACATTACTGACACTTCAAATATAAATAAGCTCTATTACAACAACAACATGGTTTCCCAAAACTATGGGGTTGGGCAGGTGGGCCTTTACGACTCATACCGTTATCAAGCCCTTTTTTCGATGGGGGAGTCTTACATTCTTCCAGCTAACGGAACTAGCACAGGCAACCTGTACGGAATGGCTTGGTCACACCCCAACGCTGGCGGCATAGCGGGGAATCTTGCTTCTCATGGATTTCTTATTCTTGAGAACGGAAGCTTTAGAGGGGCGTGGGGCGGCGCAAGTTTAAGAAACCCCGGTGATATTCGCGGCACAATCTTTTATGATTACGACAACACTGGGTATTATTTAGACCCGACCAGCATTTACTCTTTGCGTACCGTAGGCGATTGGCGTGCTGATAGTGCGGGTTGGACTGGTGAGTTCGCAGGGAAGATACAGTACCACTCTAATAATTGGTATCTTCAGTTTACTAGCAACGTAATTTTCCGCAATGGTGGTGGCACTAACGTAATGGTTTGTGACAACGGCGGTAATCTGACAGTAACAGGGTCAATATCTGGGTCAACTTCATATCCAGCCCGTGCTTGGGTAAACTTTTTTGGTCAGGGCTATACATCTATTCGGGCAAGTTCGAATGTAAGCTCAGTTTCATACAACGGGACAGGAAATTACACAATAAACTTCTCAACTGCAATGGTTGATGCAAATTACGCTACTATCGGTTCGGCTTGGTATCCCGGCGCACAACAAGCGGTTTTCAACGGCAATAGCGGGGGTACATATGCAACAACAGCAGTTCAAGTCTTTGTGGTTAATTCAGCAAATGGCGCATTACTCGATTCCCCCATTGTAAATGCCGCAATCTTCCGTTAAAGAAAAACTATGACACAAGTAATTATTTATCCAAACATCGCGGACTGCTTGACAGTTAAAATCAAATACCCTAAAGGAGTGTAAACATGGCAATCACATACACATGGGCCGTAACAGGCATGAAAGTTACCAATGTGGGAACAGAAACCAACTACGTTGTTCAAACGTACTGGACAAAAACCGGCACGGATGAGAACGGCAACACTGGCGTGTTCAGTGGCGCAACACCTTTTACCGCCAATCCAGATCAAACCGACTTCATACCTTACGACGAACTAACGCAAGAAATTGTGCTGGGCTGGATTCAGCCTGTTGTAACCGGCAGTTACGAAGAGCATGTCAATGCACAGATTGCCAAGCAGATAGCGGATAAAATTGACCCCGTAACAGAACCCGCTTTACCTTGGGCTCCCCCAACCCCACCAACCCCAACCCCAACTCCATAAGGAAAACAAATGAACGACAAAATCAACATCGGCGAAGTAACCATTACCGAATTCAACGTAATCATGAAGCAGTTGTCTGTTGGTCAGCTTGGCGAGTGCATTGACCTGTTTATGAAATTGAGCAAGTTGGGTCAAGAATTTCAAGCAGCACAGCAATCAGGGACTAGAGCAGTACCACCCCCAGCAGTATAAGGAGCAGCCATGAGCAGCACATATTCCAACAGTTTGCGGATTGAGCTTATTGGCTCGGGCGACCAAGCCGGTACATGGGGTCAGACCACCGACAACAACTTTGCTTACATTTTTGATACTGCTATTGCGGGAATCAACACAGTAACCATCTCATCTGCTGCTCAAGCTCTGACCTATGTAAACGGGCCGACATCTTCTTCGTCCCTGAACCAGTCAATCTACGCCATTTTGAAACTCAACAGTGCGGCTGCGGCATCTGCCATTTATGCTCCACCTGTATCTAAGCAGTACATCATTTGGAACAACAGTAGCTTCACAATCACGATATACAACTCTACGGTCATCGGTAACACAACTGCTGCCGGTGCGGGGGTTGCTATTGCGGCTGGCAATAAAGTCATGGTCTGGTCGGACGGGACAAATTTCTTTGATATCCAAGCTCAAAACTTAACCGGCACACTTGCTATCGCGAACGGCGGTACAGGACAAACCTCAGCCAACGCTGCGTTCAATGCCTTGGCCCCAGCACAAACAAACAACCGACTACTTAGATCAAACGGCACAAACACATCATTTGCTCAAGCTGTATTGACTACAGACGTTACGGGAACCCTGCCTGTTGCAAATGGCGGCACTGGGGTGACTTCTTCTACCGGCTCGGGCAGCGTTGTTTTGTCTACAAGCCCCACACTTGTTACCCCTCTCCTTGGCACACCAACATCTGGGAACCTTGCAAACTGCACCTTTCCAACACTCAATCAAAACACAACTGGAACTGCTGCGGGTTTATCCTCTACATTGGTAGTAGGTTCAGGTGGTACAGGCGCTACCACTTTTTCTTCTGGAGCACTGCTCAAAGGCGCGGGAACTTCAGCAATTACAACTGCAAGCGCAGCAGACATTGTTGGTCAAATTGGAGCCACTGCGGTTACAAACGCCACGAACGCAACCAACGCTACAACAGCGGCATCATGCTCAGGTAACGCGGCAACCGCTACAAGCCCACAATCGGGCGGATCGTTCATTACGTCTAGCAACATTGCCAGTCAGACAGTAGCAGCATGTACAGGAAATGCTGCCACTGCGACCAACCCTCAAAGCGGCGGTTCATTTATTACCTCTAGCAATATTGCTAGTCAGTCAGTAAGTTTTGCAACAACCTCAACAAATGCTACCAATGCTACCAACGCTACAAACGCAACAAATGCTACCAATGCAACAACCGCAGCATCATGTTCAGGCAATGCAGCAACAGCCACAAACCCACAGTCGGGTGGCTCATTTATTACATCTAGCAATATTGCTAGTCAGTCAGTAGCTTCTGCCGTTAACGCAACTAATGCAACCAACGCTACAAACGCAACAACTGCCACAAACCTTTCAACAGCATCAGGTTCAGCGCCATCATATTCAGCTAGAGCTTGGGTAAACTTTCAAGGCCAAAGCTTTACGGTTATTCGTGCAAGCGGGAATGTAAGTTCTGTTTCCTACAATGGAGTAGGAGATTACACAATAAACTTTGCAACAGCTATGCAAGATACATTGTATGCTGTTGTTGGTTCAGCTTGGTATCCCGGCGCAGTACAAGCACTTTTTTCCGGCAATAGCACTGGTGGTACATACACAACATCAGCGGTTCAAGTTGCTGTGGCTAATTCAGTAAATGGTGCAGCACTTGATTCCAACATTATAAATGCTTCAATCTTTCGTTAAGGAAAAACTATGACACAAGTAATTATTTATCCAAACAACGAAGGTTGGTTAACCGTCGTTAGCCCTGCCCCTGAGTGCGGTTTATCTATTGAGGAGATTGCCCGTAAGGACGTACCCGCAGGTAAACCGTATCACATCATCAACGTAGATCAGCTTCCACAAGACAGTATGTTCTTTAACGCATGGGAGGCGGACTTCACCAACGCAGTAGGCCGAGGGATTGGCGCAGACGCATGGTTTGCAGAGCAAGCCGCCAAGAAAGAAAAGGAGCAAGCATGATTACCATCAACGTAACCAAAGCCAAAACCATAGCCCACAACGTGCGCCGTGCTGCCCGAACTGAAGAGTTCAAGCCCTATGACGAAGCTATTGCTAAGCAAATTCCCGGTCAAATCGACGGCGCTGAAGCGGCAAGGGCTGTAATTAGAGCCAAATATGCAGCGATGCAAACTGCTATTGACGCAGCTTCAACAGTAGACGAAATCAAGGCAGCGATGCCGCAGAGTTAAAAATTGACCCGATCTCCATCCTCTTCGCTGCAAATGCCTGTGTCGCTGCAATCAAGCAGGGGTGTAAGCTTTACAAAGACGCTAAAACGTCTTTTATGGAGATCAAGAAGACTGTTGATGAAGTTGTTACAGATGTTAAAGCAGTCAGAGGATTCTGGGCAAAGCTCTTCGGGTCAGCGCCAGCCGCCCAAGCCAAGCCTGTGGCGAAAAAGAAGGAAGCCTACGTTGCCGTTGACGAAACCCAAGTCATGGCAGACATCGTTACTCAGCTTTCGACTTTCTTTAAGTTGCAAGAACAGCTTGCTGAACACATAAGGGAAGAGGAAGAGAAGAGCAAAACGGTTTTTGACCCCGATGCCAACTTGATGGAAGCCGCCCTGAAGCGGGTAATGGCTCAAGACCAGATGGCAGCGTTGGAGGTGGAGATAAGAGAGGCGATGGTGTACGGCGCTCCTAAAGAGATGGGGGCTTTGTATAGCAAAGTCTTTGAAATGCGGGATGTAATCAAGGCAGAGCAGGATAAAGCAAGGAAGAAACGGGATGACGACTCATGGCAACGCAAGGAAAAGGAGCGCCTTACAAGCGAAAAGCAAGCGTACCTACTAGCGACTTTTCTTTTCCTTCTGTACCTGTGGCTCCTCCTCGGCCTCTTAAGCAGGATTGGGAAAATATAATGGGTTGGATTGCTGCTTGTGTGCTTGTGGGTATGCTCCTACCCTTATTGGGTATGTTGTACATAGACGTGCTGCAAACCAAAAAAGAAGCCCAGACGCAGATTGAAAAGATGGAAAAAATACGTAAAGAACTTGAAAGGGAAAAACGTGACAAGACATGAACTTTCACTGTTGGCGCTGACTGTTTGCGTTGGCATCCTCTGCGGCTTGCTGACTGGGTGCGACGACCGTTTTCGTTACCCCTGCCAAAATCCAACAAATTGGAATAACGTTGAATGCAAGCCCCCAATCTGTACTGCTACGGGTACATGCCCAGAGCAGCTTATTAAACCTGAGCAGGAGAAGAAATGATGCCTACTGTTGGATACAAACCAAACAACCGCTTGACCGCAGAAGAGATTGAAGTCCGTGTATGGGCTTTTGTAATTGTCGTTTTGGTGACCATCCTGCTTGGCGCAATGGTGGCGTTCCTGTACTCTGTGACCTACGTCACTCAGCCTATGGCGGGTATGGCTCCTATTGACAAGATATACACCCAGCAGATTTCTACCATCATGGTGTTTATCACTGGCGTTCTTGGCGGCGTGGCTGGCAGGTCTGGTATTAAAGCCGTAGCCAATGCAGTTGCCAAAGCCGAGGCCAACGATAACGATGAGCCACCAAAGCCATGAGTCTGTTTAATCCGTATGTCTTGCTTGGCATTGTTCTGGCGGTGTTGGGTAGCTTTGGTGTTGGGTATTACAGCGGTGAGCAAAATGAATACGAGCGCCAGCAACTTGAGATTGCTCGTTTAAACGAACAGGCGCGGCAAACAGAACGGCGTATGGGTGAAGTTGCTCAAACATATGCTCAAACATTAAGGAAGGCCAACAATGTTGCAAAAGTTAAAGAAGATAAGCTGCGTACTGATATTGCCTCTGGCGAGCGCAAGCTGTTCATTCCTGTCAAAGCCCCCGAGTGCGCCGTATCAGCCACCGCAGATCCCCCCGCTGCCTCTGGAAATACAGAAACAAGAGCCGAGCTTGACCCAAGAACTGCTCAATCTCTTATCGATCTCACCAGCCGGGGAGACCAAGCCATCCGCAGCCTCAACGCCTGCATTGACCAATACGACCAAATGAGGAACATTAAATGAACCTGACAGCAAACTTTTCACTACACGAACTGACCAAATCAGAGACAGCTTTGCGTATGGGTTTTGACAATACCCCCGGCGAAGCCGAGATCGCCGCTTTAAAGCTATTGGCTGAGAAAGTTCTTCAGCCCGTGCGTGACCATTTCGGTAAGGGTGTCAAGTGTAATTCTGGGTTCCGCAGTGCCGAAAGTAATGCAGCAGTCGGAGGATCTCGTACCTCAGACCATGTCAAGGGCCAAGCAGCCGATATTGAGATACCCGGAGTGCCAAACGCAGAGCTTGCCCAATGGATCATGGATAACTTAGAATACACACAACTCATCCTTGAGTTTTACACCCCCGGCATACCTGATAGTGGTTGGGTGCATGTGTCTTACGACCCGAACAACCTGAAGAAGCAGGAGTTGACCGCCATGAAAGTAGCTGGTAAAACCCAATACGTTCCCGGTCTTGTAGCCTAACATGCCCTTACAAAAACTCGCTCTTCGTCCCGGTGTAAACAGAGAGAACACCTCTTACGCCAATGAGGGCGGGTATTACGCATCCAACAAAATTCGCTTTCGCTCGGGTATGCCCGAGAAGATTGGCGGTTGGACAGCCGATACAGGAATAAACCTTTCCGCGCTAAAACCAACCACAGGTAAGGTTTGGGGCGTTTGCCGAGCGCTATGGAATTGGATTAACTTGGCAGGCTACAACCTGTTGGCTCTTGGTACAAACTTAAAATACTACATCCAGAACGGTACAAACGGTTACTACTACGACGTAACACCAATACGTACGACAACAGCCGCTGGTGAAGTTACTTTTGCCGCATCAACTGGCTCGGCAGTAATTACAGTCACTGATGTAGGACACGGCGCTCAAACTGGTGACTTTGTGACTTTCAGTGGAGCAGTCTCTTTGGGCGGCAACATCACTGCCGCTATCCTTAATGCTGAGTTTCAGATAACGTATTTAACAAGCGACACCTACACCATCACAGCTTCAGTTCTAGCAAGTGCAGGTGACTCAGGAAATGGCGGCGCATCTGTTATTGGCGCTTATCAGGTCACTTCGGGTAACGATGTCTTTACCCAGAACGTAGGTTGGGGCGCGGGTACTTGGGGCGGCTTTATTCCGGGTACGGCAACAAACCAACTCAATGGGGCTATAAATAATTCCGTCACAACTATCACGGTAGATAGCACAACTTCGTTTTCAGCGGCGGGAAACATCTTAATTGACTCTGAAAACATATCTTATACAAGTAAAAATTCAACTCAATTCTTGGGTTGTACCCGAGGACTAAGTGGTACAGGCTCAGGCGCAGCCGCCTCTCATGCTGACAACGCAGCAGTTATTCAGTCCACCACATTCACTGGGTGGGGTGACCCCGCTCCTGCTGGTCAAGGTATTGGAGAGCAGCTTCGTTTATGGAGCCAGTCAACCTTTGGCGAGGACTTAATTTTTAACCCCCGTGGTGGCGCACTGTATTACTGGGCAAACGCTGCGTCAACAAATACATTTAACAGGGGTCAACTTCTTGGCCCAAGCGCATCAATTGTTACCAAATATGGAACTGTAACTACGGATTCCTCATGCCCAATAGTTGCCAACTTTGTTATGGTGTCCGATGCCTCAAGGTTTGTCCTTGCATTTGGTGTTAATGACTATCCCGGAACGCCCGGAGCAACTATCCAAGACCCCATGCTTATTCGTTGGTCTGACCAAGAAAGTTTTGTTACATGGTTTCCAGCTATTACAAACCAAGCAGGTAGCTACACTTTAAGTGACGGCTCACAAATAGTTACAGCCAAACAGACCCGTCAAGAAATTTTGGTATTGACTGATTCTGCCATTTACTCCATGCAATACCTCGGCCCACCCTACGTTTGGAGCTTCCAAATTCTGGGCAACAACATATCTATTGCTGGGCCAAATGCAATAGCGACTGCTAACAACATAACGTATTGGATGGGTACGGACAAGTTCTATATGTACTCCGGTCGCGTTCAAACGCTTCCATCCACCCTGCGCGAGTATGTGTATAACGACATCAACCTTGAGCAGTCATTCCAGTTTATGGCGGGTACTAACGAGGGTTATAACGAAGTGTGGTGGCAGTACTGCTCTGCTGGGTCTAACGTGATTGACCGCTACGTTATATACAACCATCTGGACAACGTCTGGTACTACGGCGACTGGGTTAACTACACCGGCACTGCATTCCAAGGCAGAACCGCTTGGCTTGATAGCGCCTTACGTGCATACCCAATGGCAGCTACATACGGCGCGGCTGGCGGCAATGCAAACACATTGCTTGTGTACCATGAGAACGGCGTTGACGACGGCGTAGTTAATCCACCAAATCCTATTGTTTCCTCAGTTACTTCATCTGATTTTGACATCGGGGACGGACATAACTTCGGGTTTGTGTGGCGTTTAATTCCCGACTTAACCTTTGATGGTTCTAGCGTAAACGGGCCGACTGCTATGTTTACGGTACTCCCCCGTGCCAACCCCGGAGCGAACTACGGCCCATCAAATGACCCGTCTGTGGTCAGTGCGCAGAACTACCAGAACCAAAGAACCTATGCAATTCAGCAGTTTACACAGCAGGTGTATGTCAGGATTCGTGGTCGGCAGATGGCGTTCCAAGTAAGTTCAGACGCAATCGGTGTTCAGTGGCAGTTGGGTGTACCACGAATTGACATCAGACCTGACGGTAGGAGATAGGCATGGGTTTAAAAAACGTAGTCCAGCCACGCTTACCAGCAGCCCCCGAGCAGTATGATCGACAGTATATGGAGCAGCTTCTTAACGTGCTGCGCTTGTACTTTACCCAACTGGACAACGCTTCCCCCGCTGTGTTTGCGTCTCAAGGCGTTGGAACTACCGCTGTCGTAACCGCATTAACCTGCGCTCAACCTGACCTAACAACTCCCGGCGCGACCAAAATCAGCCTGCCAACCCAAGCCGATCTTGCCAATCTCAGAGCGGGTGATATTTACTACGACACTACTGCTGGCAATGTTCTAAAGATCAAAGTGTAGTTGTCCAAAAATGCCCAACATGATACGATCAACCACCCCCCATTTAAAGAGGCAAAAATGAGCCTACAGCTTGCAGCCCAACACCTTTCCAGCACTGGGCGTGGTAACGATTCCACGCTTGTACACATGTCGCCCCGAGAGGTTAAAAGCCTTAATGATTTGGCGATGGCGCATGGCGGGCAATTAACCATTAATCCACAAACAGGCTTACCCGAAGCTGGCTTTCTTGAGTCTATCCTGCCTATGGTGGCTGGCGCAGCTTTAACTGCTACTGGTGTCGGCGCTCCTATGGCTGCTTTGATGGTTGGCGGCGGCATGACGCTTATGACAGGCAGTTTGCAAAAAGGCTTGATGGCTGGTTTGGGCGCTTACGGTGGCGCTGGACTGGGTCAAGGATTGGCAGCAAGTGGTATGGAGGCTGCGGTAGCTGGTGATTCCGCCGCACAAGCGGCACAGGCTAAGATTGCTGAGAATGCTAGTGTTGCTAACTCTAACTTTTTTGATCCAACCGGAACACTAAGGCCGGAAATGCAGAGCCAATATATAACGGCTCAACAGACAGCCGCAGACGCAGCTAGGGGCGCGGTTAATAATTTAGCTCCAAAAGGCTTTATGGATAGGCTTGGCATGATGGGTAAAGGTATTGGAACTCTTGGGCAAGAGGGTGGCTTAACCAATCTTTACAACAATCTTGGTGGCTCACCTATGAGCTTACTTAAAACCGTAGGCTCTGCCGCTGCACCAGCTATTGGCGGAATGATGACCCCCCAAAAAGTGGAAGAAGAAAAAGCCGACTCAGACATGGGGCAACGTTACAAATTTGCCATGAACCCCACGGGCGGTCAACCACAGCAAGTTCAGCCGGGGCAAGACCCGCTGATTAACACGCCAAGTCCTACCACTACGCCATTCCCAACCCCTGATATTTATGGTCGGGAGCAACGCTACTTTGCGCCTTCTTACTCAAAGCTTGCACCTGAAGAAGCTAAAAAACTGTATGGGTATGCCGATGGTGGTGTCGCAACAGACCCAGATCGCCCCACAGAAACACCAGCATTACTTGCGTTTAAACAAATGCAAGCACAACGTGCGGCCCAGCCTCCAGTGCCACAAATCGATGCAAATGCAGAGTTTGCCAAGTACGCTCAACAAACAGTCGGTGCGCCTAATCAAATGCAAGCGCCTACTATGCCAGCGCCTACATCAACAAGCCTAGCTTCATCTGGTTATTCCTACGACCCTATTAAGCAACAGTATCGTCAAATCCAAGGAACTGCGCCAGCCGAGCCAGAAGCAAATCCTTTTAGCATTGACAACCGCCCTGTAGTTGGCTACACAGCAAAGGGCGAAAAAATATATGGCGAACAGCCAACTGCTCGATACGGCATGGGCATGGGTGGCTTTGGTGTCAGATATGCTAGTGGTGGTTTATCAGATGCGGGCTATAACCTTGGCGGCTACTCTGATGGAGGCCGACTGCTTCGTGGCCCCGGTGATGGTGTATCCGACTCTATCCCTGCTGTGATAGGTAAAAAGCAACCTGCACGTTTAGCCGACGGTGAATTTGTTGTACCTGCACGTATCGTTTCTGAGTTGGGTAATGGCTCAACCGAAGCTGGCGCACGTAAGCTGTACGCAATGATGGACAGGATTCAAAAAGCTCGTGGTAAGACTGTCGGTAAGAATAAGGTGGCAAAGAACAGCCGCTCTGAGAAATATCTTCCCGCGTAACCATGCCTTTGCATCACGTTCACCCAAACCATCTTCCAGTCGTATGGCCTGTTGCTCTACCACTCCTTAAAAAAGCGATGGACTTGGAGCCGGGGTCGCACAATGAGCAGTTCATTGAGTACAGCATACGCACAGGCAAGACGCATTTGTTGGTATGGGAAGAACCCGGTGAAGGTATAACCGGAGCTTGCACGGTTGAGTTTATTGATTACCCACTGGAGCGTGTCGGGCATGTAAACCTAATGGGCGGCAAAGGTATTGTCAGAAATTACGTGTTTGATGAGGCCAAAGAATTTATGCGACTCAACGGTGCAAAGAAAGCCCAATGTTGGGCAAGAGGATCCCTTGTTGAGATGTACAAGAAAATGGGTATGGAAAACACCCACCAAGTAATGAGGATTGAATTATGAAACGCAGCTACTCTCGTCGTGAGTTATACGCATTTGGCGAACCGCTCGGTGATTCTGCGACCTACCGCAAGGCTGGTGGCTTAGTCCTTGGTGACGGCGGTGGTGGCGGTGGAAGCGCTCCTGCCCCAGACAAAACAACACAAGTATCAGAGTTACCTGACTGGGCGCGTCCGTACGCTAAAGATACGCTTGCTAAAGGCGCGGCGCTCACCGACATTAATCAGAACCCATACCAAACATACGGCGCAAATCGTATTGCTGGGTTTAGCCCAATGCAACAGCAGTCGTTTCAAGGCGCTGCCAACATGCAGCCATCCCAGCAGTTGGGAACTGGCTCAGATTTAGCCACAGCCGCAGGTCTTGGGGCGCTCAACACACAATATCAAACAGGCCAATTTAGCAATCAATTCAGAGATCCCGGTCAGTATC